>Ga0187850_10002841_pt1 | contig 15392 bp, 9 predicted proteins | sample June2016WEW_4_15_FD_132436 | JGI IMG/M metagenome (GOLD analysis project Ga0187850, IMG submission 132436) | Peatland microbial communities from SPRUCE experiment site at the Marcell Experimental Forest, Minnesota, USA - June2016WEW_4_150 | ecosystem: Environmental > Terrestrial > Soil >... | reverse complement strand
TTATGTCCCGGATGAATCGCTTCTTAATGCGATTGTTCGCAGGAACAGCCTTTGGAATTTCAATTGAAAAAAGATAGGTTCTGACTGGCCGATGACGTAGCCTACTGTGACAGCAAAGGAGGAGCGAATAGCTTGAGACTCAAGACCAAGAAACGATTCTTAGGGAGACCCCCTGCACCGAAAGAACTTGAGACATGGAGGTTGTTGGCTCAAGGACTCACGAGTAAGGAAATCGCGAGAAAGCGACGGGTGTCGGTCGGAACTATAGAGACAGTTCGATCAGTACTCTTGAGCAAGCTCGGTGCACACAATACTCCGACGCTGATCGCTATGTGGTACAAGAGGCAAAAGAGATGACAGTCACAGAGGCTGGATTCGAAATCAAAATCCCTGCACCTGCAACTGTGTGGGGATTGCTGTTTCAAGGGGATGGTGGGTGGTGGTGGAGACGGTGGTTTTTCCCAGACCACCGCTAAAGCTATTTCTTTGTGGCGTGAAATTTCTTGCGACAAAACTTGGTGCCCCGCTTCTCTGAAAGCTGATCAGACACCCTATCCGTTCCAATTCCAAAGCGGCACACTATACCGTCGCCGTCCCGCCCTTGCGATAGAACTCCTCGAACCACCGCTGCTTCAGATATGTGTTGACCTGCTTATCAGACAGCTTTTTGTAGAGATCGAGCTTGGTGTTCACGAAGTCGAGAAGTATCTCGTCCATCACTGTTTCAAACTTGTAGCGAACATTTGCCTCAGTATTGTCGCTATTGCGAACTTCGATCAGCTCTTGGTGTGCGTGGAGCTTCTCACGAATGCTTACCATGTCAACCTTGTCTTCGGCAGTGAGGTTAGCACCGTAAGCGTCATTAAGCACTTTGATGATATTGGAGAGAAAATCAAATTCCTGCTGATAGCTCCCCTTTGTCTCCGAGCTAATGGGTTTGACTCCTGCATCCTGCTTGGTGAGTGGTATGTAACCACTGAAGGTTTCTTGGATTCTGAAGGAGTCCAGATCGACGCAATCTTGAATTTCATACGGCAGGGTGTTCTCCCGCTTCGGGAGTTTCCGATTCAGGTTCTTTGCGAAAACATACAACTCTTCCAGATCGACATCCTTGAACGTCACCAGCTGTGAAACGAACGCATAGAAACGAATATAAACCTGCAACCTCGAACGGAAATCTTCCTTAATGTCCTGCGCCAGTTTAACAAAATTCGGGACAATGGCATCCAAGATCGGCTGAAGCTTCTGTGGCGGTTCCTTCGGACTGAAGAAGATCTTGGCAAACTCGACCACTTGCGCCCAAGTGAACACCTCGTACTGGAGTAGTTGGGTCTTCAAGGTGTAAAGCTTGTTCGGGTCGGTCTCCTCTTCAAGATACGTCACCTGATAGTAGTCCTGGAACGCCCTTTGTATCTCCTCCCACTCGTTCACAAAGTCCAGCACCACCGTGTCCGTCTTGCCCCGTGTCGTGCGGTTAAGACGACTGAGAGTCTGTACGGCCCCCACTCCTCCGAGCTTCTTATCTACATACATCGTGTGCAGGTTCGGTTCATCGAAGCCCGTCTGGAATTTATTTGCCGCTACCAATATGCGGTAGCCTGGAGTTTTCAGGGCATCTTGAATGGTGACCTTCGGAGGCAAGCCATTCATGCCAGTCTCAGTGTAGGAAGCACCGCTATCGGGGTCGATCACAGTGCCCGAGAATGCCACTAACGACTTGAAAGGCAATCCCATTTCTTTCATGACCTTCTCGAACGCCAGCTGAAACCTCACCGCATGCAAGCGTGACTTGGTGACAAGCATCGCACGCCCTTTTCCCTCGATAGCCTTCATAGTGACCGAGCAGAAGTGCTCCAGGATGATTCGCGTCTTCAGGTCAAAAGCATGGGGTTTCAGGTCAACATAGGAAGTGAGCAGTAAGACCGCCTTCTTCTTTTCGTATTCCTTGTCTGACTCTACCGACTTCACCAATTTGAAATACCGCTTGAAGGTAGTGTAGTTCTTTAGGACGTCCAGGATGAAGTCTTCTTCGATTGCCTGACGCATTGAGTAAGTATGGGTGGCTACAAACTTCCCTTGTTCGTTCTTCCAACCAAACAACTCCAGCGTCTTGTTCTTTGGTGTCGCGGTGAACGCGAAGTAGCTGATATGTGGCTGCTTGCCGCGGGTTCCAATCTCACGTTCTACTTCGTCTGCCAGATCGAATTCAAGATTGCCCTCCTCCTTCTCAGCCTCCTCAAGATTGACCGACAATGTTTCCTTGAGGTGCTTTGAACTCTCACCCGATTGCGATGAGTGAGCTTCATCGATGATAACGGCAAATCGGTTCCCCTTCAGGTTCTCCATCTCTTTGTGAATCACGGAGAACTTCTGGATCGTGCTGATGATAATATCTTTGCCCTTCTCCAGCGATTCCTTAAGTTGTTTTGAGTCGATGTCGATTGGTCGCACTACACCTTCCGTCTGCTCGAACTGCTTGATCGTATTCTGCAATTGCTGGTCAAGTACAGTCCTGTCGGTAACGACAATGATGGAATCAAAGATGCGGTCTTTGTCCTGCTCCGTCTTGTAAAGGCTAGCGAGCTTGTGGCTCAGCCACGCTATTGAGTTCGATTTGCCTGAGCCTGCGGAGTGTTGAACCAAGTAGTTGTTGCCCGTCCCTTCCTGTTTTACAGCTCTGAGCAGGGTCTTCACGCAATCCAGCTGATGATAGCGCGGGAAGATTAAGACTTCTCTTGTCTTCTCAACAACACCCTTACCTTCCACGTAGACCCGATCAACGAGCTGCTGGAGGTGCAGATAGTTCTGTAGGAGATCAAGCAGATTATCCTTTGAAAAGATGTCTTCCCAGATATAGGCTGTCTTGTGACCATTCGGATTGACGGGGTTCTCCGTGTCTTTGTTGAACGGTAGGAAAACTGACTTCTCATCTTCCAGCCGAGTAGTCATGAATGCTTTTTCGTTACTGATGGCGAAGTGAACAAGGCATCGCTTGAACTGGAACAACGGCTCCCTGGAATCTCTATCCCGCTTGTATTGCTTGACTGCATCCTCAACATATTGCCCCGTCAACGAATTCTTGAGCTCCATCGTAATGATGGGCAAGCCGTTGAGGGAGATAACCGTGTCAAGAGCATTGTTGATGTCCCTCTTGCTGTATTTGACCTGCCTGGTTGCGCAGAATCTGTTCTTGCGATAGAGTAATTCATGTTCTGGGTTCATTCCGCTTGCGGGCTTGAAGTATGCAAGCTTGAACTTCGCTCCCCTATCGACGAATCCCTTTCTTAAGACGTGGAGTGTTCCAAACTTCGCTACCTCAGCAGAGATGTTCTGACATATCTTCTCGTTCGTTGCCGTACCATATTGCAATTCAGCCTTTGCGTACTCTTTGGGCTGGGTATCCTTGAGAAACGCGATTAGTTCATCGGGGAACAGGCACAGAGTTCTATCGTAACTCTCTGGAGCGACTTTCAAATACCCACCAACCTCCGAACACAGGTAGGCTTCGATGTGCTTCTCAAAATCCTTTTCTTTCGTGTCCTGAGACATCAGTCGTTCTTTCCGCTTGCGTGTTCTCGAACGTCAATTTTGCCTGTAACCACTTCTGAAATTAAAGCAGTACGGATCTCTTGGAGAAGGTCAGTGTGTTTCTGCGCTAGCGAACCGATAGCGTCAATTCTATTCATCTCGATGTTGAGGTGCTCCAGAATCAAACGCTGTTCCTCGACAGGTGGCACAGGAATCTTAATGTTTGCAAGATTGTCGATTGTCAACTTCGGTTGTGCTGATCCGCTGACGTAGGGGGTGTAATCTAGCGATTCCAGCATATGAACGAGATAGTTGATGTTCCCTCTCGTTGGCCTAAGAATGTGGGCATGATTGTTTACCCAATATTTACCTGTCGCTAAAAAGGCAAGAGGAGTCGAGCGTGAATAGAGATTGGCTCCGTCTTCACCAACAAGTATCAACGTCTCATTGAAAAGATAATTCTCAACCTTATCAATCACTCCAGATGCACCATAGTAGTCGTACACTTTCTCAGCCATTGCTCCCCTCTCCTCTGAGCTGAGGGGGACCCGTTTGTGGTCGAGAAAGGCGAATTCATTCTTCACCTTCTTGACTTCCCAATGCTCAGGTATCCTCCCAATACCTTCAATCCCTGAATCCTTCATCCTAACACTGGGATTGATCCCTGTGGTGACTAATTGGTTGATGATTGTCGTGCGTTGCTCCTTCAGTAGGTCGATGAGTCGTTGCTTCTTCTCAACAAGGGCATCAATCTTGCGGATCTTGTCGTCAAGGTGGGTGGCAATGGCTCGCTGCTCGGCGAGAGGTGGAGACATGAAATCAATAGCCCCCAGCATGGTCCTACTGATTCTGTCCCGAGTGCCCCCTCTTGAAATCGCGTCCAAGAAGTTGAGATACTCATGCGTGCTGAGTTGATACACGATGAATCGCGCATCATAGTCCTTAGATGGCTTCAAGATGCAAACGTCTACAGATGTTATCATCTTTGACGCCATATTGGGAGCCAGACAGGCTCTGCCAACAGGGTCGGCAAGTCTGCAAATTAGAATGTCTTGCGGAGCTACCTCTGTGCAACGGAGCGTGTTGAATGATTCTTCCGATATGTACCTGTACCCTTTTTCCTTGTAAGCACCGACACCGATATTGCCTGTTTGAATTAGCCTAACACCGTCGTCCGTTATGTGTGGCAATTCAATCCAATCGCCATCAATGAATGAGTTGGGCAAGCCATTAGCCAAGCGCTTTATCTTCGAGATTCCCCAATGCTCGGGGATGGCGTCAATCCACTCGATGCCTGACTCCTTGTATTTCGGGTAAGGTTTCATCACTCAACGATTTCCTTCAGGAGTCCTTCGGTTTCCTTCTCCAACGCAAGGATGTCAGCCCCAATATCCTTCAAAGGTCTCAATGGCTGGTACTTGTAGAAATACTTCGTGAAACTGATTTCGTATCCTAATTTGTCCTTACTCCTGTCCATCCATGCATCAGGCACATGAGGGAGCACTTCCCGATTGCAGTACTCTTCGATGCTCTCTGTCAACGGGATACTCTCCGTGTCTCTCAGATTAGAATCTGGTTTTGGATGGCCGTTGTTGTCTTTGACGATTTCCCCCTTCTCATCTCGGAGCGGACGTTCGACAGTTACCTTTGTATAACCAAAGTGTTCCGTGTTGAAAACCTTGCAGAAGTCTCCCTCCTTGAAATTGGTGTAGATTCGAGTGATCTCTTCAATCTGTTTGTCGGCGATGTAATTCCGCTTGTTCCCAAGGCTCTTCCGCATCTTATCGAAGAAACCAACGGCGTTGATGAGCTGCACTTTTCCTCTCCTCTTTTCTGGCTTCTTGTTTGTCACAATCCAGATATATGTCGAGATGCCAGTATTAAAAAACAGTTGGTCGGGCATGCCGATAATTGCTTCGAGCTTGTCATTCTCAATAATCCACTTACGAATATCACTCTCGCCGCTTCCTGCATCTCCCGTGAACAACGGTGATCCATTGAAAACAATCGCGATACGGCTCCCCTTGGGTTCCATCTTTGACATCATGTGCTGAAGGAATAGGAACGCACCGTCATTAACTCTGGGTGTGCCTGCGGAGAACCTTCCATTTGGATTAGACGCCTCGTTTTCGATGAACTCCTGTTCTTTCTTCCATGACACCCCAAATGGTGGATTCGAGAGCATGTAGTCGAACTTTCGCCCGATGAACTTGTCTTCCGTGAAGCTGTCGCCCAACTGAATGTTATCAGCATTCTCCCCCATTATTAGGGCATCTGATTTTGCAATAGCGTAGGCTTGAGGGTTTAGCTCTTGACCATAAGTGACGATCTCCGCATTGGGGTTAATATTCTGCAGAATATGCTCTTTGCCAATCGACAGCATGCCGCCAGTCCCACATGCGGGGTCATAGACAGTTCGGATAATTCCCTTCTTCTTCAGTTGATCCTGGTTCTCCGCAAACAAGAGGTTAACCATCAAGCGAATGACTTCTCGAGGTGTGAAATGCTCTCCTGCGGTCTCATTGGCTTGCTCGTTGAATTTCCTAATCAACTCCTCGAAAATATAGCCCATCTCAAGGTTCGACACCTTGTCAGGATGCAAATCGATCTCGGTAAACTTGTCTGTTATGACAAAGAGTAGCTTGTTCTTAACCAGCTTATCGACAGTTTTATCTATCTGGAAGTTTGCAAGTATCTCTCCGACGTTATCGCTAAAACCATTGATGTAGTTGTTGAAGTTGAGTTCCAGGTTCTTGTTGTCTTGAGACAGGCGGTCGAGGTCGTACTTTGAGGTGTTGTAGAAATTCAAGCCAGCCGCTTTAAGCAGAACCTTATGAAGATCGGGCAAGGTCTTTTTGAACCTGTTGTAGGTCTCAAGCACCTTTTCCTTTTTTGTATCTAGCACACAATCGAGTCGCCGCAGAACGGTAAAAGGCAGGATGACATCCCCATACTCGTGCTGCTTGTACGATCCCCTGAGGAGATCGGCAACCTGCCAGATGAAGTTAGCTTTGTCTTGGAAGTTGGTCATGGTCTTGTGATGTGAGTTCTTTTCTGGTCAATTCTGGCAATTGCCGGGGCCCGATCTTTTGGTCGAACAACAGTATAACCAAGTCTTGCGTCAAGTGAAATGGGTTTGCGTTATCGGCGTGCACGAGTCTTGACACCTTGCATTGCACGAATCCTCTCCTCCAGAGGATCATATGCGAGCTCATTTACACGAGCAACGGCATTAAGCGACTGACTGAGCCAAAAATAGATTCAAAAGATCTCTGTCTTCAAAACGCCTTATCGATCCTAAGCCCGCGAGCGTCGGTGTGCCGTTGGTTAGGCGCAGTTGCTTTGAGGCGATCTCAACCTGACTAGCATAATCCTTGGGGTCGGCCGTGGCGAAAACCGCCGTCACTTGTTGTAATGGAAGGCAATGCTCCGCTTACCCATCTCTATGAAATACAACTGCATCTCTTCAGTGAGATTATTGCCAATATCTATGACTGCCCGATTTCTCGACGGATCGCCCGTCCAAGACTTAGCAAGCCGATAAGGTTCAGAGATGCCGATGGGAATTGCCATTCGAAGTTTGCCCGCTCTCCGGTCAAAGCCGAAAACAAATCGTCCAGCCCCACGGCGAATGATTTTCGTTGAGTATGCACCAAAGTAACCTTGGTCGCTATGCCCTTGGAAATACATATCACTATGGTTCTTCGAACGAGCATACTCAGTCGTTTCTCGAACTATGCGTTCAAGGAACTTCCTCTCAACCTCTGTTGGAGAAACAGCATTTAGTGGGAGTTCGTCCTTTTCAATCATCGAGGCTCCGTCCAATGTAAATCAGTTCAGGCCAAAGTTCCTGAGTGCCAAAGCATCCTTTGACAACGGGTCAATCCGCAAAGTTCGGAGTTCCCGAAGTTTGGCATAATTATAGGAAAGCTGCGCCATTTCCTTGAAAAGCGCCAAGGCTTGAGAGACCTTGCCATCATCGCCGGCAAACTTCTCGTCAATTCTCACAGGGAAAATCTGATTTTTCCGTGGTGCATCCATACGTAAGCCGAGAGATTCTAGCTTTCTTGTTGCAGGATCAGATTTAAACGTTACGTGGTCTTCTTCATACACGCTAAACTGAACGTCAAAGGTTGAGCGAGTGGGTCCCGTGTTGAAACCGAAGACAACACGAGAGGTATCAGTGCCGTAATAGGCTATGTAACTGTGCTCATGCTTTGAGCGTGGATTGATTGTCGGAGACACGGAAAGATAGGTCTCGTTCAGACGGTCGGCGAACTTGCGTAGACTGGGCAGATAAGAAGCGACAAATTGTGATGGCAAAACTTCGTTGAAGGTCGGGCGGTTATCGAATAGACTTGCAAGAGTTATCGAGCTTGAAAGTATTCTCCTATCAACAATTTTGAAGACCTCGTCGTTGTGAAGAGAAAATTGTGCCCACATTATTGTGGATCCTCGGTCTGCGGCGGATTGTGGCGGTGGATCAGGACTCAAAACCATGCCGACGATCCCCTGTTCATAGTTGAACCGAAATCCGTCGAGGTGTCGGAAAGCGTTGAGTTCTTCAAAGAGATTTGGGTACTTATGGGATATGAGTGTTATGTACTCTTGAAGCTGGTCGACGACTTGGGGATCCCTTTTGACCTTGAGTTCAAGGACTATCGGGATGGAAGTGGCAAGGTCAAAGCCAAGTATGTCGGTTCGCTTTCCGACGTGTTGAGCGACCACCTTGGGAACCTCTGAATTCACGTGATGCAATCCAAGCATCTGCATATTTGATGAGACGAAACTATTAAGAATCTTCTCCTTGATCATTGATGACCTCTATGTAGTGACGAGGGTTTTCGCCCAACGATTGCAGCAGTGTGCATCACAAAACACACACGAGCCGACCGAACAAGCAAAGCAACTGCGCTTAACGTCTAGGCAAACAGCCGCTGCGAGGTGTCAGCAACTAACTGATCGTCGGTTGCTCTGGCTCCGAGCAATAGAGCGAGCACTTTACATTTAGCCAAATCTTGTTCCAACCTTTCCATTCCAGTGAGTGAGCGCCGTTTTCCCTTTTGTTGTGCGGTCGTGCTTGCCGCCGCACCGTCACTCGATTCTTAGAACCAATGTACATGGGCAATAACATTGTCTGTGAAATTCTTTGCTACTTCGTTAAAACGGTCCAATGATCCGCCAAAGAAACCGGCCTTGAGAACAGACCAGTTAGCGCCTTGTTGCGCTGCTTCCTTCAAGAGAATGTGGAACGGGCTGGTTTCAACGCTGTGTCGCAGTTTCCAGCCGAACCTTCCTACAGGCCCCCATGTCCCGTTGGTTTCCATGTGGGCATACTCAAGTGCGAGCAGAACTTCGAAGCGGTCGAAGTGCGATTCGTAGTCCGGACCAAGAAAGAAGAGATCGTCCAGATTCGGCTGCAAGAACTTGAATAGGTACTCACTACGGGAAACAAAATTGCGTTCGTGGCCCGGAAGGACCTTGAATGTGTCAATGAGATCACCCATCTGGTTTGTGACGACGATCAAGGAAAAAGGAGTAGTGGTCGATCGATCCGGGTCCTTGATCGGAGCGTGGAAAAGAGAGTACAAGTTGGAATAGTTCTCTGATGCGATTGAGGCTATGCCTCCGGAATAGAGTAACAAGAGCGCTGGATACCAACGCAAGTGAATCCAAACGACAGTACCGCCGACTGAACTGAGTCGACCACAAAGCCGCCGGATTGGGAGAGTGAGGATCTCTCTGTGAATGTCTGTGCCCCAATAAGAGATCAGGGACTGGAGTAAGACCAGATCGGTGGTCGCAGTTTCGTACTGTTTCAGGCGATCAACAAACTGTTCTTTCGACCAGCCACCGGACACAGGAAAGTGATCGTCAGCTGTCAGGGACATTGCTTCTCGCGTTTTCGAAGAAACGAGATCATGGAGAGCAATCCTGAGTTTTGAATCGGTAAGTAATTCCTTGGTTTGCTCGACGACAGTCATGGGTTTCTCCGGTTGTTGATCCGCGAGCACAGCAGGGACGGACACCAGGATATCTTCGTCCTTCTCCTGTTGGTCTTGGAGGTGGGCAAGTTGTGGGGCGAGAAGTATCATATCGCCATCACCGTCTAGGTAGCCAAAGTGCGGGGTTTGGTGTGAATCACGATCTCGGGGTACCATTTGGTACACATATGCCATGACTCCGTTTGCAGTAATTAGGCCCTCCGAGTCCATGCCTTTGCCGCCAAGAGCTTCAAGGAAATGGCCAGTGAACACAGAGTGATCAGGGAGCGGGCCACCGGAATCTGAGACTGGTTCATCAGCCTTACCCGCGGTAAGCACCTGTCGTGATGTTCTGAGGAGCATGTCTTTGAGGAACCGAGTACTTCCGGGACTGAGTTTACGCATGATGGCGAGGCCACCATAGCACGCGTCGACCGCGAAAAAGACGTGTTTTGCTTCGATCAAGTCTGCATTTCTTGTGAGTTCATCCCATCTCACCAGCGAACCGAGATCTTCCGGGTTTCCGTCGCTTGGGACTAGGTACCCTACATCCCCACGCTTAGAGCGCAGAGTGTGACCGTGTCCGGCAAAAAAGACAAGGACGCGATCATTGATTCCAGTACCTGCGCCGGTGAGACGCATATAGGCTTTCAAGATAGATGATTTCGTCGCATCTTGATTGAGCAAGAGGACGACATTATCATCTGGGAACCCGAATCGTAGTTTCAAGATGTCAGCGACGGCCTTGGCATCACTGACAGCATATGCAAGAGGTGGGACATCGGAGTAGTTGTTGATGCCTATCACCAATGCATGGCTCCGGTCGTAAATAGGCTGCAGGTTGGTAGTGTCCAAGATTAACTCCGATCTAAGGTCGAATTGTCATCTGCCGGTGCGGCGGTTGCAGCTAACGTTTAGGCAAACCGCCGTTGCGAGCCATCCCGATGCGATCGAATCGCATCGGGATGGCGGCGAGCAATGGAGCAAGCACTTCACATTTAGCCAACCTCAGTTTCAACATCGCCTATCCAGTGTGCGAGCGCCGGTGTGCCGTTTGTGATGCCGCGGCAAGCAAAATAAGTCAGCATCCTCAACGTACAACTAGAAGTCTTTGGATCATCGGCTGAAGCACTGGAACCATAGAAGCCCCAGAACCAATCAATGCGATAATCCCGTTCCGATCTATCAAGTAGAATAGAGGAGTTATCGTGCGGCTGTTGTATTTATGCCAGAAAGTGGAGTCAGGAATCCCCAGAGTTCCTTCGTAAGGATGATTCTCCAAGAAACTTTTGATTTCATTGACATCAGTCTCTCGCGAGAGTGCAATGGCAGAAAATGATTTAGAATCGTACTCTTGGATCATTGAGTTCAGACTCGGCCGGACCTTTTCAGAAAATGGGCAATCTGTAGACCAAAAGGTGAGCAGAACAACCTTCCCTCGGGCTTCTGTCAAATCGTGCCGAAGGCCATTGAGATTCTCAAATTGGAGTGCTGGTGCTTGAAAGCCAATTGATAAGGCCTCGTTTTTCGAAGATCTCTTTAGGAGCAGCCTTGAGCCAGCCGAGTCGATCGAAACCGCCTCCCACTTCTGGCCCGCGACCATGAACGGCTGTGAAAGAGAGACTTCCTCTGATGCAAGGATTTCTCCTCCTTCCCCCATTCTCCAGTTGTTCGCGAAATACCCATCGCGATTCATATCAATGAAGCAAAGAGTCTCTCCTGAAAGCGAAAAATATGGATATTTTCTGTATAATGGTCGCAGGAGAATTGAATAGTGATCGTGAGCGAGCGAAAGGGTGCCTACACGGTATTCGGCAATTCTGGCATAGGAGTAGCGATCGGCAAGAATTACTTGATATGTGACATTCCAGCTTTCACTGTTGGACTTGTGTGTGATTTTGAGCGGAACATCGGCGATTGATATATGAGGCAGTCTGCGAAATCTCAGGGTAGGCTCGTTATCGAATTTTGAATCACCATTCGTGTCAACAACATATTGCATGCTGTCTGAATGATCAGTGAATCGAATGACATTGATTGGGACAAATTCATCATTGCTCAACAGACTTGCAACTTCCACGTTCCTCCATCCTGAAGGATATCTTGAATGAAGAGAATCAACTCTAGCGAAGAAAATGTTGGTGATTCCAGTAAGTTGGCCGGTATCGGGTAGAACCGCTGTTTTTAAAGACACTGCTATAGTATCTTGTCCAAAAGCCACGGACAAAGCAAAAATCGATGCAGTCACAAGCATCACGACGAATATGTTTTTCATAAGAGGTATTCCAGAGAGTGTGTGTTCTGCAATCTATTGACCGCGTCCGAATGACTCATTACGCGTAACAACGAGCAATGGAGCGAGCACTTTACATCTAGCCTAACCTTGAACATCCTTCACCTATCCAGTGAGCGAGCGCCGGTTTGCCGTTTGTTATACGCCGCGCAGCCGTATTTACTTCATTAAGTCAAACGAACGGTTGGGCCGCCCAATAAGATACATGAGAAAGGTGCGTCACCTTAGCTTCGGCCTTGCGCGAATCAGATTTGACTGAGGAACTATGATATATGCATCGTATCGTTCTATTTCGTCTCGCACTCTCCTTGCATAGTTGTATTCATCAGTTGAGATCGTTTTAGCGACCGCGAAAAGTTCCTGCCATCTGATCTTCTGAATGAGGATGGGCGTGTGTCTATTTGCATAAGCGAGCCGGAACCAGAGCGAATCGAGTGGGTTGAAGACCCAGTGTATGAGATAGTATTGATCTGAGGAAACAAGGCCTTCCCTGGAAGCGCTCTGGAATGTGTTTACGATGCCGTTGTACTCACCGCCCTGACGTAGGCAAGAATCAAGATTGACAGTTGACATTGGGCCAAATCTGAGTGCATAGCCGCGTGCAAAAATGGAGAAAGTCTTGCCTTTGGTCGGTTCAAAGTCATAGTTGAAATAGCTTCCTTCTCGGAAGAAGTTCGCGCTGTCAGGAAAACGAACGTGTGTGGCTGTGTGATACCCGCCTGCAAAGATCATCACCTTTCCGTTTAGGAAATATTTCCCAAGGAAGCGAGAATCGGTCAAGTTTCTGATGAGCGCACGTTGCCTGACATAGTCAAAGGTCATGCCGAAACGCTGACTGTTGTAAAGAGATTCGAGGTTATCGATAACCGATTCAATATACACGGGTGTCAGAAAAGGGAAAGCACCAATGTGGTTGACCGCTTTCGCCCTGAGTATCCTTAAGCGTAATTCTGGCAGCAGTGAGTCAAAATCCAAAGTGATGAAGGAAGGTATATCGATCTTGAATGAACTGTCGATTCCTCTGAAATAGGGCAGGATAATATTCCGAAGAGTGGTCTGATAGTCGTGCTCAATGTCATAAGCCACGAGATGGATTCTCTTCCCCGGAAATTTGTTGTTCCAACGCCTGATGTGCTCCAGAAGCTGATAGAACTGTTCATCGGTTACAAAATCATAGAGCACATCGGTATAAAAGCGCCGTGCTTCGTTGTCGGATTGCAGACTGACGTAGTAATCGAGGAAAGCACTCATCGAATACTGTAATTCAATTGCGAGACAGGGGAAAGAATCGAATTGATTAAGTGCAAACAGTACTCTGTTACGGAGGAAATGAATCGATTCGTGGTAATGGATTTCGCCAAAGAGCACAACCTTGTTGTTTTTCGCGACAGGCCGGAGCCACTCAAGATCATTGACGTTATCAAATGTATCCGAGATGTCTTCGTCAGCGAGCGGTTGCGCGACAATTGACGACGTTTGGAAAGAAGACTTCTCAAGAGAAAGTGAATCTGGATAGAGGCAAACACTCATGGCAGACAGTCGTTCTTTAATATCCGAGGGCTGCTGAGCTTGGAGCGAGATTGCGAAACCAAGAATGCTGAGTATGGCCAATATGAATTTTTGAAACGTGTGAAAGTGTCTGCGAGAAGAACGCAAAGTGTTCATGGTCATGTCTCTATCTTAAGAGTCGATCGCCAGGCGGCCTAACTTCTGATAAGGCTGCGTGGCGGCTAACGTTTAGGCAACACGCCGTTGCGAGCCGCCAGTATCGAACTGATTCTCATTTGCTCTGGCGGCGAGCAATGGAGCGAGCACTTTAAATTGAGCCAATCTCTGTTTTACCATCGCCTATCCAGCGTGCGAGCGCCGGTCTGCCGTTTGTTAGGCGCCGTTGCAGTCCGACAGCTGAGTGGGGCGCCCCTTTTCTTGGATGCGTAAGCCTAATGGTCGCAGTATCAACCGATGTTACTCAGCACACCATTGCGAGCTCCCACTTCAAGGTCACTTTAACAGAACCACGCTCTTCGTCTCAACGAAATCTTCAGCCTGTAACCGATAGAAGTAGATGCCGGTGGGAACATTCACCGCGTTCCAACTCACCTCGTGTACACCTGCGCTTTCAGTTTTATTCACCAGCGTCGAGACGATTTGACCAAGAATATTGAATACCTTGAGGGATACATGCCCGGTTCGGGACAAGTCATATTGTATGGTCGTGCTTGGGTTGAACGGGTTAGGATAGTTTTGTGCCAGCACGATCTTCATAGGCAACTGATGTTCTTCTGGGACTGATACAATCTCAGAGAGAGGACGCCTCCAGATTCCATTGCTCGCAGTCCCAGCAATAAGATACTTGGCGCCGGTGAGATCTGAGGCAACAATGAGAGCACAAATATCATCATTCGGCAATCCGGTGCTAATCGGAGCCCAGGTGTCCCCATTATTCGTGGATAGAAAAACACCGCCTTGACCTGTACCAGCGAGGAGCCTGGATTCATTCACAGCAAGTGATAGGACGTTCAAATTGGTCAGACCATCGCTGCTTTTGCTCCAATTGGCACCATGATCGCTCGAACGGAAGACACCTTTGGCAGGGCTGGTACCTTGGCCAGTACTTGCGAAAACGTAGCCACCGTTAGCGACGATTCCAGTGATTCCGAGATCCATCATGCCTGTCTGAGCGGTGCTGTAACCCGTCCAGCCTTGTCCGTCATCGCCAGAACGACACACGCCTTGAAAGAAGGATCCAGCATAAATAACCTGACTATCTTGCGCTAGATAATTGATACTCCACCCCAAGTCATACATCGCGCTTCCTCCCAGACCTGAGTACGTCCAAGTGCTGCCATTGTCTGTCGAACGAAAGACTCCAAGCCGCCAAGTCCCCATCAGTAGTGTTGACCCACTCAACGGAGTATGGTGGACCAAAATGGATTTGACATTTACGGTCGGGGGATACACGTAAGCCCACGTTGTGTCCGTTTGCGCTGATCGTAAGAGTCCGCCATCTGTCCCAACGTAAACAACGGAGTCATCGACTGTTAGGGCAAACACCGTGAAGTGTGTCACTGGCAAGACTCGTTGCCAATTAGTTCCGAAGTCGGTTGAGAAAAGCAGCCCATTATACGTTGCTGCGAATATTGTCGATCCTCGTTGACCAAACGCGTTGATCTGAGCCCAGTTCTGAAAGACTCTAACCCACTGCGCATCCGAGGACGATGTCAGAATAAAGATGAGGACGATTGAAAGGCAAAAGAGTCGTTTGTTCATGTGAAGCCCCCATAGAGTTCGAGAGTTGCAGAAAGTAGCGTCGAGTTATTCCTAAGCGATGGCGCTAATTGTTCTGCTAAGCCACTGGTCGGTCCTACACTTGAAAGGGGCGCCCCACTTCCTTAGAAGAGTTATCCAAAGTCGCTGCAATGGCGCCTAACTAGTGCAAAACCGCACTTCGTTTTTCCTGCCAATACAGGATCATAGACGCACTCGTGCGTCTTTCTGTCTTATCAGCGCAGAGATTAAATTGCACAACATGTGAGGATGCAATCCCACGTTCCACGGGTCAGGCTCGAATGTCAGAGGCGGGCTTC
>Ga0187850_10002835_pt1 | contig 15419 bp, 19 predicted proteins | sample June2016WEW_4_15_FD_132436 | JGI IMG/M metagenome (GOLD analysis project Ga0187850, IMG submission 132436) | Peatland microbial communities from SPRUCE experiment site at the Marcell Experimental Forest, Minnesota, USA - June2016WEW_4_150 | ecosystem: Environmental > Terrestrial > Soil >... | reverse complement strand
GTGGCTGGTGGTGGCTCTGGTGGGTCTGGCGGCGGCGGCGCACCAGGGCTGGTCGGCGAACTTGTTCACGCTGGCAACCGATATGTTCCCGCGCACGGCGGTGGGCAGCGTGACGGGGATCGGGGGCATGGTGGGCGCGGTGGGCGGACTGCTGACGCAGACGGGGATCGGATACATGGTGAAGCTGAACAAGATGTCGACCAACAGCTACACGCCGCTGTTCCTGATCGTTGGAACGGCCTACCTGGTGGCGCTGGGCATCATCCATGTGCTGTCGCCGAAGCTGGCTCCGGCGAAGGTCGACTAGCAGCGGTTACCGGGAGCCGAAGCGGCCCAGGATCTCGGTGACGTAGTTGCGGGTCTCGGGGATCAACGGGATGCCGCGGGCGGAATCGACGCGGCCGGGGCCGGCGTTGTAGGCGGCCAGCGCCAGCGGCAGGCTGCCGTCGTACCTGACCAGCAACTGCTTGAGGAACCGGGCGCCCGCTTCGACGTTTTCGAGGGGGTCAAAGAGGTCCCCGACTCCGAGATCGGCCGCGGTCGAGGGCATCAACTGCATGAGACCCTGCGCGCCTTTGACCGGGACCGCACAGGGCAGGTAGCTGGATTCCTTCTCCATGACGGAGCGCAAGAGATCGGGTGTGAGCCCCTCGCGCGCGGAGGCCTCGGCGACGATGGCGCCGATCTCGTCGGGGGGAACGGGGTCGCGATCGGGAGAGGGGGAGGGTGCGATTGCGGCAACGGTGAGCGGCTGGGACCAGGGTACGGTGAAGAACGACTCGGGTTTCTGGGCGCTAGCTGGGAGCTGAGCCTGAACCGCGGCACGCTGCTTCTCGATCGACTCGCGCTGCCTGCGGACGGACTCCTCCATGGTGGCCCGCGGGTCCTGGCAGAAGGCGGCGGTCGCAGCGAGACAGACGCATACTGAAGCCATCCTCATTCCAGTGGATGGATCGGCGGAAAGGGAGGGGAAGTGTAGCCCGCCCTTCTCACGCAAGATCTACTGCGGCGCGCGATGAGCCCATGTCTACTTCGTTGGGCTCGGGCGACGTCCTCAGCGTACTGTCAAAGTACGCCTGCGGGCGTCGCCTGTCGCTCGCCTCGTATCCACGGGCTCCTCACGCGCCTCGCCACGATCCTGCGTGAAAAGGACGGGCTAGGCCGGACTGAGGAAGATCTTGCGGTTGGGGCCGAGGGTGAGGTGGAGGACGCCGGAGACGGAAGCGTCGCCGTCGAGCGCTGCGCCGAGGGCGCGCGTGGCCTCGACCAGCAGCAGCGAGCCCAAGGGGGAGAAGTCCCGGCCGCGGTAAAGGCGGCGCAAGCGGCGCTGGAAGGTGGTGACGAATCTGGCGGAGAACTTCGCGAGGTCCTGGATGGCCTGGCCGGGTTCGCGGGGCAGGGCGTCGCTGAATTCGCGGCCCTGGACGCCAAGGGTCACCAGGCTGTCGACGAAGAAGGCGTCGGCAGCCAGGAGCGAGTTGAGCAGTCGCGGCCGGCGCTGGACGGAGGCCAGGATGGAGCGGGCCTGATCGGGGGCGAAGCAGCGAGCCGTGCCGGTCCTTCCCGCGTCGGCAAGGAGCTGGCTGACGCGCCGCAGGACGTGAGCCAGGGCACGGGTGGGAAAGCGGCCTTCGAGCAGCGGGCTGTTAGGGCTTAGGACGTCGTAGGTGAATTCGCTGTGCGGCCGGCCCGGGAAGGGGCGCAGGGACTGGTAGACCAGCAGTGGGAAAGCCGCGCCGAGGTCGTCGTAGTTTTCGATGTCGCTGAAGTAGAGGTAGGGGAGCCACTGGCGCAGCACGCGCTGCACGGCCACGGAGACGGCCGAGTAGACGGGGAAGAAGCCCGGGTCGCGCTCACGGGGGGCGCGAAGCCATGCGGCGCCCAGGCTGCCGGGGATAGAGAGCGTGAGCGAGGCCAGGAGACTCGTGTCCGGCCAGGAGATCTGCGCCGTATCGAACCCGCAGGCGCCGAGAGGCGGGGCGAGGGTCAAGCGGGCCTGGGTGGGGGAGAGCCGGCGCTGGTCGCTGTAGGAGAGGGTGAATCGCGTGTCCTTTCCCGACAGCAGCCAGCCGGCCAGCAGGAGCCTGCTTTGGTACTGGCTCATCCTGTGCCCGCGGGCGGAAGCATCGGGGAGGAAGACGAACAGGCGTCCGTCGTCGCCGGTCTCGATTTCGACGCTGGCGAGGGCTTCCGCGCGACGGCGCCACTGTTTGCGGCGGAGGAAGGGGAGGTGGAGTTCGAGATGCACCTGGCGGCTGAGGACGTCGGTGAGCGGGGCACGGTGGAGCCGGATGTGGGGGGAGGGTGGCGCGCCCAGGAACGAGAAGTCTCCGGCCGAGGCATTCCGGTAGGCGTTCCGGCCCTCGGTGGTGAGGTCGAAGGAGCAATCCAGCAGGGCGTCGCCGGCTGCGGCCAGTGCGTAGCAGTAGCTGAGTTCGGCGGAGTACTTCTTCTCGAGTGCGGCAGGCGCCAGCGCGTGGATGGAGCGGGCCAGGTCGAGGACGGAGTGGAACCTCCGGAGAGCGCGGTCCAGATCGGTGTCAGAGACGATGCCGCCGAAGAAGTCGGCGAGCTGGCTCTTGAGCCAACCGTCGAGGGACCTGAAAGCAGCGAGGCTCGAGAGCCCCTGCCGCACATTCGCCAGGCCGACCTGTTCGAGCGAATGAAGCCGCCGGGCGTTGTGAACGCCGAGGATGGCCAGAGCGAGTTCCTCGGGGAGTTCGGAGAGCGATGAGCGGGGCTCGGCGGTGACCAGCAGATTCGACGCGAAACCGGGCGCGGAGCCGCTACGCCTGAAGATGCGGAGGCGCAGCCAGCCCTGAGCGTCGGCGAAGGAGCAGGCGGGGAATGGGCCGCCAAGCGACAACTGGAGCGCGGCGTTGGCGCCGCTATCGACCAGGAGGCCGAGCACCCCCGGACTGGCTCCCGCGGTGATCTCGTGGAGCCAGTGGATGTCAAAGCCGAAACGGGTGGTGGCGGCGATTCTGAGCGACCCGTCGAGGAGGAAAGAGCGGCTGAGGTTGCCGCCGAGGCTGGCGGGGAACTGGGGGAGGTCGTCGGGCATAGGCGCCACCAAGGTGGCGTTCGATTATACGAGCGGGGTTCGGGAATCCGAGCCCGCGGGGGCTGGCGCGGCGGGGCCGGATAGAACGTAAGTTCCGCCGGCTGAGGAGACTGCGCGGAGGCGAAGTTATTCCGGGTGGGTGGTGACCGGCGGGCCGCGCGGTTTCGGGATTAAGGCATCCTCGACTACAATGGGCCAATGGGGGAAAGCAAGTGTGCGGATCGCGGCTGGCGCGTGTTCCGGTATCCGCTCGGTTACCGGATTGTATCCGGCCTGGGGAGCCTGTTCCTGGGAGCTTGTACCGTACTGGCCCTCGCTCCCGGCGCCCGGGTTGAGGGCCCTCCGCGGTGGCCGGTGGTCGTCTACGGCCTGGCGACGGTGCTGAGTGTGTGTTTGTTGTGGACGCTGTTGCCGAGGATCGAGACGGATGCCGAAGGGGTCACGCTGGCGCGGCTCGGCCGCAGGCGCCGCGTGCGGTGGAACGAAGTGCGCGCCGTCGAGCACCGGCCGGCCAGCGCGAGCCTGTTGATCCGTGGCCCGTCGCAGGTCCTGCGCGTGCATCGCCAGTTGCGGGGGTTCATCGAGTTCTACAACACCCTGAAGGCCGCTGTTCCCAGCGAAGCGCTGGAGCCGCCATTGAAGCTTCCCTTCACGGTGGCTGCCTCTGCGACGCTTCGGCTCGTTCTGGGGTGCTGGTTCGTGTTTTTCGGGTGCCTAGGATACGTGGCGCTGCGGAACGGGGCCCGCGGAGCGGCGCTGATCCTGTTTGGCCTGGCCGCGGTTTGCGTGTATGCGTGGCTGCGCCATGCGGCGGCGCGTTACGAGTTCGACCGGGACGGGGTGACGGCCGTCTATGTGCTGGGGAAGGTGAGTTACCGGGCAGCGGACCTGCGGGGAATCGAACTGGTTCAGCGGAGCGCCGAGATCGTGCTGCGGCTGAAGTTCAAGGGCAAGACGGTGAGCCTGAGCGACAACCGGGTTCGGATCGCGCCGGAACGAATCTACGAGAGCGTGGTTGGGGCGTACCCGGTTCAGAAAGGCTGATCTCGATCCAGGCCGGGGTCAATCCAGAGTGCGAACGCCATCCTACTTGTTAGTATATAAGCCATGCAAAGACGAACCTTCTTTTCCACGCTGGGAGCCGGCGCGATGGGCCTCGCGGCGGGCGCGCAGGCGCGCAAGGGGCGGCTGAAGCAGGGTGTGGCGCGATGGTGCTTCTCGAAGTGGAGCATCGAGGAGCTATGCGCGAACGCGGCGCGGGTGGGGATTCAGGGGATCGACCTGGTCGAGCCGGCGGACTGGCCGGTGGTCAAGAAACACGGACTGGTGCCGTCGATGGTCTCGGGCGGCGGGAGCATCCCGGTGGGGTTCAACCGCAAGGAAAACCACGACAAGCTCATCGAGGGGCTGCGGGCGAACATCACGCTCGCGGCCGCAGAGGGGGTCCCGAACGTGATCACGTTTTCGGGGAACCGGCAGGGGCTTTCGGACCAGGAGGGCTTGCTGAACTGCGTGGCGGGGCTGGAGCGGATCAAGGGGTTGGCGGAAGAGAAGGGCGTCACCGTGTGCATGGAGCTGCTCAACAGCAAGGTCAACCACAAGGACTACCAGTGCGACCACACGGCCTGGGGCGCGGAAGTGTGCCGGCGCGTGAATTCGCCGCGAGTGAAGCTGCTGTACGACATCTACCACATGCAGATCATGGAGGGTGACATCATCCGCACGATCCGCGAGAACATCCAGTGCATCGGGCACTTCCACACGGGGGGCAATCCGGGGCGGAACGAGATCGACGGGACGCAGGAGCTGAACTACCGGGCGATCGCGCAGGCGGTCGCGGAGTTGGGATTCACGGGGTTCTTCTCGCACGAGTTCGTCCCGAAGCGGGACCCGTTCCAGTCGCTTCGGGAGGCGGTGGAGATCTGCGAGGTGTAGGGAAGTACGAAGTACGAATTACGAAGGACGAAGTGGGGGGGAAAGGCTCACGCCGCGTCATCGATCACTACCAGAACGCGCTTTCCCAGAGCCTCCAGTGCGGCCTGAAGCTTCTCGGGCTTGGTGTCGTGCTTCGGATTGAGCATGCGGCGGACCACGAGTTCCGTGCATCCCAGACGGCGCGCCAGTTCGCTGTTGTTCACCCGTGCGTTGCGCATCGCCATGTAGAGCGCCAGTTTGGGCGCCAGGTAGAGCGCGACGCCGATCATGCGTTGCCCGCGCTTCGGCTTGGAGGGAACGGGAACCGGATCCCTCCGCACGATCCGCCCGGCCAGAGCCTCTTGCAAACAGTCGGAGGCCTGCTCTAGAGCATCCGGCAGGTCCTTTCCGCTCGTGATCGCTTCGGGCAGATCGGGGAAGGTCACGGTATATGCGCCGCCCTTCTCCGGACTGAAGGTTGCGGGATAGGTGAAGTTGTGCATCGGCGGCTCTCCTATTGAATGTCCTCCAGTTTCAGACCGAGATGCTTCAGCATTGCATGAAGCGTCCCGGTTGGGAGCTCCCTGAGTGTCGTACAGATCTGTACGAGGGTCAAGGGGAAAGTGGAGAGGCGCCGGCTCTCGAACGCCAGTACCCGCGGGCCTATCCCGCTCCTCGCCACGATCCTGTGCGGGAAGGGCGGGTTAGGCGCGATACTGTTCACTTTGGCGGGCAGCGCGAACTTCAGCGGCGGGACTGAAGTCCCGCGCGGACTGAAGTCCGCCCCACCGGTTCACTCCTCCGGCTTCGAGCCGAGGATGGCGATGCGGGCGGCGTTGGCTTGGGCGAGCATTTCGTCGCGGTCGAGGAGCAGGGTGCGGTGGGCGTCGAGGGCCAGGGCGGTGGCGCCGGTCTCGACCATGGTGGCGATGGTGGTGGGGCCGGCGACGGGGACATCGAACAGCAGATGGGCGCGGCGGCGGCTGGACTTGACCAAGGTGAGGGGACGGCCGTTGACCAGGGCGGCGGCGCGGCGGAGCATGGCGTCGGTGCCTTCCATGGCCTCCAGGGCGACGCAGGCGCGCTCGCAGATGGCGACGCTTTGGCCGACGTCGAAGGCGGCTAGCGCGTTGGCGATGCGGCGGCCGTACTGGATATCGGCGAGCTCGGCTTTGGTGGGCTTGCGGCGGGTGAGCGGGCCCTCGGCGGCGAGCAGGGGTTTCAATAGCGCGGTGGAATCGGCGAGGTGAATGCCCTCGTCCGCGAGCACCTTGGCGACGCCGCCGATGAGCGCGTCGGTGTTCTTCCGCGGGAGCGCGGCGAGCAGTTTGACCAGGCGCCAGTCGGGGCGGATCGAGGAGAAGATCTTGGCGTGCTTGACCTGGCCCGCCATCATGACTTCCTGAATGTCTTCCCGCTTGAGGATGTCGATGAGCTTGCTGAGCTGGCCGAGGGAGATCCAGTAGCAGCGCGCGGCAAGCGGCTCGACCTCGGGCGCGGCTTCCTCCTTGATGGCGATTACGACCACTTCGTGACCCAGCTTGCGCGCGGTTTCCAGGGCCAGGATGGGGAAGCGGCCATTACCGGCGATGAGGGCGTATTTCACTTGATTACGCCGCGGGGGGAGGACTGGATGAAGGCGATCAGTTCGTCGAGCTCGGGGAGCGGCTCGAGTTCGGCGCGGATGCGCTCGAGGGCCTGGGAGGTGTTCAGGCCCGACTGGCTGAGCAGGCGAAACGCCTTGTGCAGCGCATCGCGCGTGGCCTCGGGGAAGCCGCGGCGCTCGAGGCCGACCCGGTTGGCGCCGAAGCTCTTCACTTCCCGCTCGCTGACCGTCATCGAGAATGGCATCACGTCCTGCGTGATCACGCTGTGCGGGCCGATCATCGCGTGTGCGCCGACGCGGCAGAACTGATGCACGCCGGCGTAGGGACCGACGACCGCCCAGTCGCCGATGGTCACGTGCCCGGCGAAATGCGCGCCCAAACCAATGATGGTGTGGTTCGCGATGCGTATGTCGTGGGCGATGTGGGCGTAAGCCATGAGCAGGTTGTCGTCGCCGATGGAGGTAAGGAGGCCGCCACCCTCGGTGCCGCGGTGGATGGTGACGAATTCGCGGATCTTGTTGCGGCTGCCGATGCGGGTTTCGGCTCGCTCGCCGCGATACTTCAGGTCCTGCCCGGCGACGCCCACGGTCGAGTAGGGATAGAAGATGTTGTCCTCGCCGATGGAAGTGGGGCCCTCGATGTAGAGGTGGGCCATGAGGCGGCTGCGGGCGCCGATCTCGACCTCGGCGCCGACGATGGAATAGGGGCCGATGTCGGCGGAGGCGGCGATGCGGGCGGAGGGGTCGACGATGGCGGTGGGATGGATAGGCATTCGCGCGACTACTCGGAGGAGGGAACCTTGTCGGCGAGCTTGCACATGATCTCGACCTCGGCGACCACAACGCCGTCGACGGTGGCCGTGCCATACAGCTTGGCAACGAAGGACTTGCGCTTGCCCACTTTCATCTCGATGCGGAGCTGGTCGCCGGGGACGACCGGGCGGCGGAACTTGGCCTGCTCGATGGAGGCGAGGTACACGACCTTCTGCCGGTCGGGCAGGTCCCGGAGCACGAGCACGCCGGCGACTTGCGCCATGGCCTCGACGATGAGGACGCCGGGCATCACCGCGAAGTCGGGGAAGTGCCCGGCGAAGAACGGTTCGTTGCCGGTGACGTTCTTGATGCCGACGATGCGCTCGGGCTCGAGCTCGACGATGCGGTCGACGAGCAGCATCGGGTAACGGTGCGGCAGAATGCGTTGAATCGCCTGAAAATCCAAAATCGCCATGGGGATTCCGTATTATAGCAGGTGAATGGACCCGATCCTTGCGTACCTGGAGAGACGGCGGGCGGAGATGGTGAGCCTGTGCCGGGAACTGGTGGAATGCGAGTCGCCGAGCGACGACGCGGCGGCGGTGGGGCGCTTTGCCGGCCTGGTGGCGGACAAGGTGGCAGGCATGGCGCTCGTGCGGCGGATCGCGGGGGGACGGTTTGGGCCGCACCTGCAATGCGAATTCAAGCTGCCCGGAGAGAGGAAGGACGGGCAGATCCTGGCGCTCGGGTATTCGGACACCGTGTGGCCGGTGGGTACGCTGAAGCAGATGCCGTTCCGGGAAGCGGAGGGCAGGCTGTGGGGGCCGGGCGTGCTGGACATGAAGGCCGGGATCGCGTTCCTGATTTTCGCGGTGCGGGCGTTGCGCGAACTGGAACTTCCGGTGCGGCGCCGCGTGGTGATGCAGCTCAACTCGGACGAGGAGGTGGGCAGCGATTCGTCGCGTCCGCTGACCGAGGAGGAGGCGCGGCGGAGCCTGGCGGTGCTGGTGCTGGAGCCGGGGACGGGGCTGGAGGGCAAGCTGAAAACGGCGCGCAAGGGGGTGGGCGAATACAGCATCGTGGTGCGGGGCAGGGCGGCGCACGCGGGACTGGATTTCAGCTCCGGCGCGAGCGCGATTCTGGAGTTGGCGCGGCAGATTCAGAAGGTGGCCGGGTTCACGCGGGTGCAGCGGGGCATCACGGTGAATGCCGGAGTGATTTCCGGGGGCAGCCGGACGAACGTGGTGGCGGCCGAGGCACGCGCGGCGATCGACGTCCGCGTGCTGCGGATCAAGGACGCCGAGACACTGGACCGGCGGTTCCACGGGCTGAGGCCGGTCGACCGGCGGTGCAAGATCGAGATTTCGGGCGGGCTGAACCGGCCGCCGATGGAACGGACGGCGGGGATAGCGAAGTTGTTTCGGAAGGCGCGGGAGCTGGCGGCGGAGCTGGGCATCGAGCTGGAGGAATCGGTGAGCGGCGGGGGATCGGACGGGAACTTCACGGCGGCGATTGGGGTGCCGACGCTGGACGGGCTGGGCGCGGTCGGGGAAGGCGCGCACGCGCCGCACGAGAGCATCCTGGTGGAGCGCATGGCGGACCGCGCGGCGCTGGTGGCAAAGCTGATCGGAAGCCTGTGAATTGCGGCGGCTAGGGGGTGGCCGGGCGGGCCCGGGGGTTCGCCCGATAGGCGCTAGCTTAGGCTGTTCCCAGCCAAGCGCGCCTCCTCACCCACGACATCTACCAATTCGGTAACGTTCTCTTGTGAGGCAACACGCAGGGAAAAGTAGTTGACGCCGGATAGTCTCACAAAGGACCCCTTGTGAGACACACGGCGGGCCTACGGGCGAGCCTCGGCTGGGGGGTAAAATCGCCGGACGCGGATTTCCCTCTCACGCTTGCGGGTTTGCGCAATGTCGTAAGAGGCTTGCATCCGCATGAGTGTGTCCATCTTCACCCCGAAAGCTTTCTCGATGCGTAGCGCCATGTCGCCGGACAGGGCGGCCTTGCCGTTGAGCAAACTGGACAGAGCAGGACGGGAAACCTGGAGCGCGATGGCGGCTGCCGTCACGGATAGGCCTGCGGGTTCGACGATCTCCGTCCGGATGAAATCTCCGGGATGAGGCGGGTTCTTGATGGGCATTGGCTCTTACTCCTGCGCTCTAGTGGTAGTCCTCCAAATTGACATCGCAGACTTCGCGCTCGGCGGTGTCGATACGGAACGTCAGACGGCGGTTCCGGGTGACGGTCAGGCTCCATGTTCCTGTGCGGTCGCCGGTGAGCGTGTGTACCTTCCATGCCGTGAGCGCTCGCAATTCCTCCGGGTCTTCCATGCTGTCGAGATATGCGAGCATCTTCCGCAGTTTGTCCAAGGCACCGGGTGGCACGCCTTTCCCGCTGTCCTCCGTGTAGAGCCGCTTCAGGCCCTTATGGGCGAAGTTCCGTATGTTCATCGGCGGACTGTAGCCTGTAGCTTAACACTTATCACATCAAAAATGCAACGCGAGGCACAAAGGACCACATCCGAAACGTCCCAACGGCAGCGATCGCCCCCCGGAGTCCCCGCCTGGGAAATCTGCCTCCCTCTCCACTTTGAGTCGAGTCAACGCCTCTGCGGGTCCGCTACACGAGAGAGCATGAGTACTGCCCGGTGGTGATCGACGGGATCTACGACGCGGTGGCGCTGGCGGTGGGCGGCGGGATGGCGTCGTGAGCGGCTGGCGGACCGTGCAGCACTGGTGGCGAAGCTGCTCAGAAGCTTCTGAACTGCCGCGGCCTGGGGACCGCCGTGCGGAATCGATGCCTCGGTCGGGACCTAACTGGCTCGGCGGATCTCCTCCCGAACTACGCGACGCAGAGTCTCCTCCAGAGGCTCTCTCTCGCGCGCTATGTGGTGGCGTAGCGCGTCATTGATCAGAGTCTGGTAGTTCCCGCCTCCGGCTTCGTCTACTTGACTGCGGAACCAGGCGATCACATCCTCATCCAGGCGGATGGTGATTCTGGTTTTTCCCTTCGGAACGGAGATGACCGGGGCCCGCTTGGCCTTCGAGAAATCGTACTCAGGTTTCATCGGCTTCCTCATAGCGGCGACGTTCCCTCGCGGTCGCCTTTCTTGCTGAGATCACGCGGACGCGCTCCCCGCGCCAGGTATAGACAACCACGAGCACGCGCCCCAGCGCGTCCAGGCCGAGCGTCACCCAGCGCTGGTCCTCGTGCGAGAACGGATCGCGCGTGGTGAGCGCCCGCTCATCTTCCAGGACAGCCACGGCATCGGCGAAGTGAACCCCGTGTTTGCGTGCGTTCAAGCGTGCCTTGGCGGGATCCCACTCGACAGGCATGTCTGTACAATTGTACACCATCACGTGATTCGGATCCGACCGATGTGAGTTCAGCCAACGCCTCTGCGGCTCCGCCACACGTGAGAGAATGAGTACTGCCTGATGGTGATTGACGGGATCTACTACGCGGTGGCGCTGGCGGCTGGCGGCGGGCTGGTGTCCTGGCTGGCCGGCCCGTGGTATGGGCTGCCGATGTACTTGCTCGCGGCGTTCTGTTTGTATTTCTTCCGCGACCCGGAGCGCGCGATCCCGGCGGGGGACGTGGTGGTATCGCCGGCCGACGGGAAGGTGCTGGCGGTGCGGGCGGAGAGTCGGGACTTGACTCGGGTGAGCGTGTTCATGAACGTGTTCGACGTGCACGTGAACCGCGCGCCGATCGGTGGGCGCATCACCGAGGTGTCCTACAAGAAGGGGCGGTTCCTGGTGGCGAGCAAGGAGAGGGCCTCGACGGAGAACGAGCAGAACCTGGTGGTGGTGGAGGGCGGCGGGAGCCGGGTGGCTTTCAAACAGATTGCCGGGCTGATTGCGCGGCGGATCGTGTGCTACAAGAAGGCCGGCGATGCGGTGGCGCGGGGCGAGCGGGTCGGACTGATCAAGTTCGGTTCGCGGGTCGATGTGTGGCTGGGATCGGAGTGGTCGGTTGCAGTGCGGGAGGGAGAACGGGTGAAGGCGGGGTCGAGCGTGCTGGGGAAGAGGAGGTAGCGAATCGATATGGGTGTTCGGGACTTCTCCAGGCAAATGACGGATCCGAATTCGCCGCACGTGCGGCGACGTAAGGCGGCCTACGCGCTGCCGACGCTGTTCACGGCGGGCAACGTTTTCCTGGGCTTCTTCTCGATCCTGACATCGTTCCAGGGCGCGATGCAGGTGATGTCGGGAGACAAGGGGCCGAATGCGCACTTCGAGATGGCAGCCCTGGCGATCGTCCTGGCGGTGGTGCTGGACGGGCTAGATGGCAGGATCGCGCGGCTGACGAACACGACCAGCGACTTCGGGCGGGAGCTGGACTCGCTGGCGGACGCGATCACGTTCGGGATCGCGCCGGCGGTGCTGGCGTTCGCCTGGGGAATGCACTCGGCGATTGGGTCGGCGGCGTTGCCGCTGCGCGGCTACTTGTGGCGGGCGGCCTACTTCGTTCCGTTCCTGTTCCTGCTGTGCGGGGCGGCGCGGCTGGCGCGGTTCAACATACAGAAGAACCCGATGCCCAAGAACCCCGGCCGGCTGGACCGCAAGTACTTCGTGGGGCTGCCGATACCGGCGGCGGCGGCGATGGTGGCCGCGGTGGTTTACGTGGCCGACGGGCAGCCGCTGGAGTACTGGCCGCTGATGCTAGGGTGGCTGGCATTGCTGGGGCTGCTATCGTTCCTGATGGTGTGCACGTGGCGGTACCGGAGCTTCAAGGACATCCAGTTGCAGCGGCCGCGATCCTGGCTGATCGCGGTCGTGTGCGGGGTTCTGATCTACGCGCTGTGGGCGTTCCGGGATATTGCGCTGGTGGCGATTATGGGCGCCTATGTCGCGAGCGGAGTGGTGGTGCGCATTGGGGGCGTGCTGAAGCGGCGCCTCCGCCATGCGCGGCCGGAACCGGAGCAACAGCTTGGATAAGACGAAACCCGTCGCGGCGATTGTGGGGAGCGGCTCGCTGGTGGGGCGGGAGGTCCGGGACGTGCTGGCGGGCGGCCCTTTCATTACGAAGCTGATCGGAGCGGACACGGACGAGGCGGGCCTCCTGACGGAAGCGGACGGGGAGGCGGTGGTGCTGACGGCGCTCGACGAGGACCACCTGGCGGGGGCGCAAGTGGCGTTCCTGGCGGGGACGGCGGAGTCGAGCCGGAGAGCCCTGGACATCGTGGCGAAGTTGGCGTCGCCGCCGGTGCTGATCGATCTGACGTACGTCCTGGAGGACCGGCCGGGCGCCTACCTGCGGGCGCCGATGGTGGAGCCCGCGAACTACGTGGCGCCGCCGGTTCCCGAGCACGTGATCGCGCACCCGGCCGCGATCGCGCTGGCGCTGTTCCTGACGCGGCTGGAGCAGATCGGGCGCATCCGGCGATCGGTGGCGCACGTCTTCGAGCCGGCCAGCGAGCGCGGGCATCTCGGCCTGGAGGAACTCCAGAAACAGACCGTGAACCTGCTGACGTTCAAGCAACTGCCCAAGGCGGTTTACGACGAGCAGGTGGGGTTCAACCTGCTGGCGAGTTACGGGAGCGAGGCGCCGGAATCGATCGAGGGAATCGAGCGGCGGATCGAGCGGCATTTGGCTGCGCTGCTGTCCTTGCACGAGCGAGTGCCAATGCCGTCGATCCGGCTGATCCAGGCCCCGGTGTTTCACGGGCATAGCTTCTCGCTGTGGGTGGAACTCGAGGAGAACCCCGGGCGGGAAGCGCTGGAACGGGGGCTCCAGTCGGCGCAGATCGACGTGCGCGGGGCGGATCTGGAGCCGCCGAACGTGGTGGGGGTGGCGGGGCAGAGCGGGATCGCCGTGGGGGCGATCTCGAGCGACCGGAACGAGCCGCGAGCATGCTGGTTCTGGGTGGTGGCGGACAATCTGCGGATCACGGCGGAGAACGGAGTGGCAGTGGCGCGGACCATGATCGGGCGGACGGGGACGGCGAGGCCGCAATGAGACATGGGGTGTGGGTTTTGGCGGCGGCGGGCCTCGCGAGCGCGGGCTGTGGCTACCACGTGGCGGGGCGGGCGGACCTGTTGCCAAAGAACATCCAAACGATCGCCATCCCGGCGTTCCGGAACGCCACCACGCGGTACCGGCTGGCGGAACTGCTTCCGGCGGCACTGACGCGCGAGTTCATCTCGCGGACGCGCTACCGGATCGTAGCCGACCCGAAAGCGGCCGACGCGGTGCTGAGCGGCGTGGTGCTCAAGTACGATGGCGCTCCGGTGATTTTCAACCAGGCGACCGGGCGCGCCACCACGGTGCAGGTGTTCGTGAGACTGGAGATCACGTTGCGCGACCGGGCGACTGGCGCGGTGCTGTTTTCGCGGCCGGGGATCGAGTTCCGCGACCGGTACGAGATCAGCGTGGATCCTTCGGCGTACTTCGAGGAAAGCGACGCGGCGATGGACCGGCTGAGCCGCGACATGGCCCGTTCCGTGGTCGCCGCGATCCTCGAGAAATTCTGATGACTCCGCAGCAGTTCCTGAGCCACCTCAAGCAGCGGGAACCGGGGCCGGCCTACCTGTTTCTCGGCCCCGAGCCGTACCAGCGGGATTTCTGCCGGCGGGCGCTGGTGGAGCGGGTGCTGGCGGACCCGGAGGACCGGGAAAACGGCCTGACGCGGCACGACCTGGAAGAGGTCTCCCTGGATGCGGTGGTCGAGGACGCGTGCTCGCTGTCGCTGTTCACGGCGCGGCGGGTGCTGGTGGTGTCGAACGCGGAGGCGGCCCTGCCCCGCGCGAAAGGAGCGGAGGAGGAGGCGGGCGCAAAGGGCGCGAATGCGGGCGCGGCGCTGGCCGAGTACCTGAAGGACCCGGTTCCGGGGGTGGTGCTGCTGTTCGAAGCGGGGCGGTACGATTTTCAAGGCGAGGACAAGAAGAAGCTGGAGCGGGTGCGGAGCTTCTACTCCGCCGTGCCGGGGCAGGTGGAATTCGCGCACATGACGCCGCAGCATGCGCGGCAGTTCGCCGAGAAGCTGGCGCGGCGGGCGGGGCTCGAGATCGGGCCGGCGGAACTGGACCAGTTGGTGGAGGCGCTGGGGGCGGAAGCGAGCCGCATCGCCACGGAAGTCGAGAAGCTGCGGCTGTATGCGGCGGGCGGGAAGCCGATCGGCGCGGCGGAGATCGCCGGGCTGGTTCCGGAGGCGCGGGAGGCGACCATCTTCGCGCTGGTGGGGGCGCTGGGGCGGCACGACCGCGGGGAATCGCTGGACGTGCTGGACACGCTGATCCGCCAGAGCGAGTATCTGCCGCTGGCGCTGAGCTTCCTGGCCACGCAGTTCCGGCTGGCGCTGGTGGCCAAGGAGGCGGGGCTGCGGAGCGCGCAGCAGATCCTGGGGCACTTCTCCCAGCAGGGGATGCAGATATGGCCGTCGCGCGCCGAACAGGTGTACCAGACGGTGGCGAAGTTCTCGAAGACGCAGTTGGCGGCGGCGCTCAGGATGATCTACGAGGCGGACAGGGCGCTCCGCGATGCGCGGCCGGACGACCGGCTCGTGATGGAGGACTTTATCCTGCGGCTGACCGGCTGAGCTTCACGCAACCGCCAGGCGCTTGAGGCCGGCGGTGAGGCGGCTCTTGTAGCGGGCCGCGGTGTTCTTCTTGACGATGCCCCACTTGGCGGCGCGGTCGATGAGCGAGAAGGTCTTGGGCAGCAGGGCCTGGGCGGCGGCAGCGTTCTTGTCTTCCAGCAGCCGGCGCAAGGCGCGGATCTGGTGGCGCAGGCGGGTCTTCCGCGCGCGATTGATGGTGGTCCGCCGTAGCTCCTGACGAACCCGCTTGAGAGCAGAGAAAGTATTCGCCATCTAGTTCAGAATCCAGTCGGTTGTTCCATCAGTCAGGATAGCGCAGGGGCGGAGGCGTGGTCAAACGAGACCCAATTCGGCCAGTTGCCGGGATGCTTGGCACGCCTTATAATCGCGGAGACCGAAACGAGAGCCGGATGTCTGTCTGATCTTCCCCCTGGGCGTTTGAGGTAACGCCTTCACCCGTCAGCAATTGGCAGCGCGGCGGACGTTTTTGTGTAAGCATGTAATAGTCTATATTGTGCTTGCGCTATATAGATAGGTGT
>Ga0187850_10002832_pt1 | contig 15425 bp, 16 predicted proteins | sample June2016WEW_4_15_FD_132436 | JGI IMG/M metagenome (GOLD analysis project Ga0187850, IMG submission 132436) | Peatland microbial communities from SPRUCE experiment site at the Marcell Experimental Forest, Minnesota, USA - June2016WEW_4_150 | ecosystem: Environmental > Terrestrial > Soil >... | reverse complement strand
CCCGTGCAGCCGCCGATCTTTTTCCATGAAAGCCGCCAGAACAGGGCGCAGGCGATGAGCGACGCGCCGACCGGGATGGGGAGGAGGGTGGCTGAGAGAATCACGACGGCCGCAGCCAGAACCGCCAGCGTCGGGCGCGACGCAGCCCCTGCCGAAATGATGCCGGATTCGGCTCTCACGTACGGAAGCACCCGCATGGCCGCGAGCACGGTGCTGCGGGAGAACATCGACAGGACCGGCAGCACGGGGATCAGGATGGCCGTGGGAAGCGACAAAAATGCAGCGGCGCGCAGGAGGAGGGAGAGCCCGATCGCTGCGCCCCCCATGGTGCCGATCCGGGGGTCCTTGAGGATGCGCAGCACCGTGTCCCTGTCCCGCCTGCCATAGAACGCGTCGGCGCAGTCGGCAAGGCCGTCCAGGTGGATGGCGCCGGTGAGCAGGACAGAGACTCCCACCAGGAGCACCACCGCGACCGGCAGCGGGAACACCCAGACCGCGCCCGCCGCCGCTGCGGAGAGCAGGATCCCGATCGCAAGCCCGGCCGCAGGATAGCCCGAGAACATCCCGTTCTCCCGGCGGCTCTTGAGGAAGTCCGGTACCGGGATCACGGTGAGGAATGCGAGCGCGGAGAAAAACCCGCCGAGGATCACGGCCCGCTCACTCCCGCCTCGGCAAAGGTCGCAATTTCCCGGATCACCTTTACCCCCGCTTCAATCACGGGCATCGCGAGCGCGCAGCCGGTGCCCTCCCCCAGCCTCATCTCGAGGTCGAGGATCGGCGAAAGACCCAGGAGGGAGAGCATCGCCATATGAGCGGGCTCGACGGATCGGTGGGCCGCGAACATGAAGTCCACCAGCCGAGGCTCGATCATCCACGCCAGCACGGCCCCCGCGGTGGAGATCACCCCGTCGATCACGACCGGGACCCGGCTCTCCGCCGCGCCGAGGATCAGACCGGCGATGCCTCCGATCTCGAATCCGCCGACCTTGCTGAGGATGTCGATGGGGTCACGGGGATCCGGCGCCCGGGCGGCGATGCTTTCTTCGATGACGCGTGCCTTGCGGGCGAGGGCGGCATCATCGATGCCGGTCCCGCGGCCGGCAAGGGCGGAGGCGGGCCGGCCCGTTGTCACCGAGGCGATCGCCGCGGATGGGGTCGTGTTGCCAATGCCCATATCGCCGGTGCCGATCATTCGCGTGCCTTCCGCGGCAAGAGTTCGGGCGATCGCCGCTCCCCGCTCGATGCAGAGCACTGACTGCTCCCGGCTCATGGCCGGTGCCCTTCGCATGTTCGCCGTGCCGGGGCCGACCTTCGCGTCGATCACGGCGCCGGCGGCCACGAGGGCGGAGAGGTCCGCCCGGCACCCCATGTCGACCACCTTCACGCCGATGCCCGCATGCCGGCTGAGGACGTTGATACCGGCGACACCCGCGGTGAACCCGTGGACCATCTGGCCGGTCACCTCCGACGGGTAGGCGCTCACTCCTTCCTCGGTGACACCGTGGTCTCCGGCCATGACCACGATTACCTTGCGGGAAAGGTCGGGCGTCGGGAATCCAGCTATTCCCGCGACCTTCTCCCCGAAGTCGAGAAGCTTTCCGAGAGCCCGGTGCGGCATCAGCAGGGCCTCCGCCCGCTCGTGCGCGCGCCGCCTCCCCTCGAGGTCGATTTCGGGGACCCGAATACCCAGTCGATCAGCCATCAACGTATCTCTCCTTTGGGTTTGATCCGGAGCGGAATCCCGCTCACCATGAAGTACACTTCGTCCGCGGCGGCTGCGATCACCTCATTGGCCCTGCCCGCGCAATCGCGAAACCGCCTGCCCAGGACCGTCTCCGGAACGACCCCGGAGCCGACCTCGTTGGTGACCACGATCGCTGCGGCGCCGGGAAAACCTCTCGCGCTCTCGACGAGCTCTGCCGCGCGTGCTTCCGCCGAGTTCTCGTCGAAGAGGTCATCAGCGAGAAGGAGATTGGAGATCCAGAGGGTCACGCAGTCGAGGACGACGGTGCGCGCCGCGGGGAGCGCCGCGGCCAGGGCCTCGGGGACCCGGAGCGGCTCTTCCACGAGCCCCCACCCGGCGGGCCGGGACGCTCGGTGCGCCGCGATGCGCTGCCTCATTTCGTCGTCGCAGGCCTGCGCGGTGGCGATGTAGGTGCGCGGTCCTTCCCGCTTTTCGGCGATACTGAGCGCAAAGCTCGACTTCCCGCTCCTGCTCCCGCCCGTGACGAGGATCAGCATTCCCGCATCCTCTCAGCGGAAGAGCTCGGGGTACGCCGTGCGGGCGAGCCACTCTACCGCGTCGGCGACGTACTGCGAAGTGGTGCTCTTCAGCCTCTCAGGCATCTGGTACACGCGGCCCGTCTTCACGGCGCGAAGCCCTCTCAAGGATTGGTCTCCCGTGATCTGCGTGAAGAATGCCGCCGCCCCCCGGGGGTTGCCGTAGACCCAGCCGGGGAGCACGAGGAGGTCGGGGTCGAGCATGAGGAGCTTCTCCCGGGACAGGGGCACCTGTCCCCATTCATCCGCGGCAAGATCACCGACGCCGTCCACGAGCCCTGCCCGGCCCAGTATCTCGTCCCAGGAGCTTCCCCGTCCCTGCGCGGAGCCCCACGTGGCGTAGTCGATGACCCGACGCCGTTTCCCCGGGGGTAGATTGGAAACCCGGCGCGCGACGGCTGAGAGGCGCGCCTCCATTCCCGCGATGATCTCCCTGCCCCTGCTTTCCTCTCCCGTGAGGAGGGCAAGCCGTGTGATCTTCTGCTCGATCGAGGCGATCGTGAGACCGCTCGCCATGAGGTACACGGGCACACCGGCGTCCCGCAGCTGCTGGACCGGACCGGCATCGTTCCAGCTGGCAACGAGCACGAGGTCAGGGCCCAGTGAGAGGATAGTCTCCACGTTCAGCTCCAGCTTGTGGGGGATGTCGGCGGCGAGATCCGCGACGTTCGAGACCGCAGGATCCGCGGCGAACGTGGTGACGCCCTGCAGACGGCGGGGTTCGACCATGCTGAGGAGCATTTCGTCAGTGGCGAGTGTCAGTGAAACGATGCGGACGGGCCGGGCGGTCAGCGTGACGGCCGCTCCCGTGTCATCGGTGAGGTGCAGAGGAAAGCCCTTCTGCTGGGCGCCCAGAGATACCGCGGCGCACAGCAGTGAGAGGAGAACGACGGTACGGGGGGCTCTCACAAGGACCTCCTGCAATGATGCACCGCGTGCAGGCAAAGTTGCGTACTGCCCCAACGTTTCCTGGCTTCCGGGTCGTTCTACCGCTCCGCCTTCCCGGCCTTTCCCGCGGGGATCAGCCAGTGGCATGTACAGGAGCTGTCGTCGCCGGTGACAGTGGCGCGTCCGCGGCGGATTCTCACCGCCTTCCGTTGCAGGGCTCGGTGACACTACAGGGTTGCACGGGCGGGTGTCAAGGTCGCAGACCCGCGGGCGTGATCACGCGTGCGCGGTGGCTCAGCCATGGCCCAGGAACGCGGCCCGATTGATCTTCAGTGGATCGATCCAGGAAAGATCCATCACCGTGCCGCTGATCCAGCCCTCCATGCCCGTTTTTGTCACGGCCTTGTACCACCAGGATGCCTGGTCGTCGCGGGACTGGCGCGTGTCGCTCCTGTCGAACACGTACAGCTGGTCGCCCTTCGCGAGTGTCGCCAGGATCCCGCTCTGCGCGTCGGCGTCTGCGAGGAGCGACGCCTGTTCTGCGGTGACGGTGCCCAGCTTCGGGAGGTCCTGCAAGGTGGCTTTTCTGAACTCGCTGCCATTCCATGGAAAGAAGCTCACCGTCGTGGTGCGGAACTCGTCCGGGCCCGAGACCAGCGTGTAATCGGTGTCCACGCGGACCATGTCGCGCAGGCCGCTGCCGCCGGAATCGAAGGCGCGGTCCGTGGCGGAGTAGGAGTAGCCGGCATCGGATCCGAAGCTCACGTTGTATCGGAAGATCGGGATGAGGGACCCCTCCCGCCGCCGCAGCCACGCCTTCCACCGCACGGGCGTTGCACCCAGGTACCGCAGGGAGACAATCGTGTCCGCCTCCAGGAGGATCTCCGGCTGCGAATCCGAGTTCACGTCCTCCAGGGACACCTGCACGATACCGGAGGGGTGAAAAGAGTCGGGGAACGGGATGATGCTGGTATCCATGAGGGTCACGTGCCGGCGGTCGGAGATCACGAGGAGGCTGTATTCGGATTCTCCGCCGCCGATGACGATTTTTCGAGGCACGAGCCCGACCGCAATCCCGTTCGCCTCGGCGAGCATCAGCGCGGCGGCGGAAGAGTCGATCCATCCCTGGAGAGCCTTTCCCGCGGCAGTGATGCGCACCCGGTACAACCTGCGGAAATCCGACCCCCATCTCTCCCACTCGCCGGCTTCGAGCACCGTGACCCGGGTGGATTCCGGAAGCAGCGAACCCGCGGAATTGCCGTCCCTGTCCATCAGGGGGGTGTCGGTCAGGATCAGGCCGTAGCGCACATCCGCGAGGAGGGCGGGAAAGGACATGCCGAGCGACTGCCAGTGCATGTCGTCGCCCGAGCTGTCCCCGCTCGTGAGGACCCTCTCCCTGGCCGGGAAGTACAGGACGCGCTCCTCGAGGGGCCGCGCGGGGGCAGAGGAAGCGATCGTGCTGCTGACGGAGTCCGGCCCCTGTGATGCCGGGGCGGCCCCGGCAACGGGCTTTTCCGCGCGAGTGCACGCGGCCAGCCCAAGCGCGATGGATGCGACGAGCAGCGCCTTTTTCATTCCTGCGCCTTCCACAAAGATGGGAGATGGGCGGGCGACCGTCAAGTCCGACCTCGCCATGGATGTGCCCCCTCCTTCCGCGCACGCCTGCCGCGTTCTCCGCTTGCAGGCATCTACCGTTTTCTGTACTTTGTCCACGGACTCATGGAAAACCTCTGGAGGGTGCTGGAGTGGATCGGGCTGGGCCTCGGCATCGTCATTGCGGCTCTCGCAGCGACTTTCGCCTTCGCGCGCCGGCGCCTACTCCGGCACGTGCAGGGGGACCTGGGCCAGAACGCGCTCCTGCTCGCCGCGGGAGCCCGGGTCAGCGGATACGACGGGTCGGCGGAAGGGAGGCGGCCGTCACCGGCCGTCGGGATTCTCATGCTCCTTTCCAGCGGCCTGTATTTCCACTCGTGGACCGGCCGCCGCGAGGTGTTCATCCCCGGGCCCTCGATCTCGTGGATCGGGGTATCGGAAGGGCGCGAGGGCAGCCATCTTCAAAGGCACCGCATCGTGGTGCGCTTCCTCAATGCGTCGGGGAAACAGGATGGCGTTGCCATCCGCCTGCTGTATCCCGAGCAGTGGGTCGACGCGATCAAGACCCACCTCATTACGAGAACGTAGTCAGGAGAGAAGGAAGGGAGGACAGGTGCCCGGCAGCACGTTCGGACGGATCCTGACCGTCACGACATTCGGGGAGAGCCACGGGCCCGGCATCGGGGTCGTGATGGACGGAGCTCCCCCGGGCATCGCCCTTGCCGCGGAAGACATCCAGAAGGAGCTGGACCGGCGAAGACCGGGCCAGAGCGTCATCACCTCCCCGCGCGCCGAAAAGGACCGGGTGGAAATCCTCTCGGGCGTTTTCGACGGGCTCACCACCGGCACGCCCATCGCGCTGCTCATCCGCAACGAGGACAAGCGCAGCAGCGATTACGACAATCTGAAGAGCCTCTTCAGGCCCGGCCACGCCGACTGGACGTATGGCGCCAAGTACGGTGTCAGGGACTGGCGGGGGAGCGGCCGGGCGTCCGGCCGCGAGACGGCGGCACGCGTGGCGGCAGGCGCGGTTGCGCGGAAGCTTCTCGCCGCCCGCGGCGCGTCGATCCTGGGATACACCCGCGAGATCGCCGGGGTGCGCGCGGTCCGGGTGGATCCCGCAGAAATCGAGAAGAATCCTGCCCGGTGTCCCGACCCTGAGGCGGCTCCTCTCATGATCGCGCAGATCGAAAAGGCCAAGGCAGATGGGGACTCGGTCGGCGGCATTGTCGAAGTGGTGGCCACGGGCTGCCCGCCGGGGCTCGGCGACCCGGTTTTCGACAAGCTGGAAGCGCTCCTCGGCCACGCCATCCTCTCCGTGGGCGCCGTGCGCGGCGTCGAGATCGGTGCAGGATTCGAGGCAGCCCGCATGCGGGGCTCCAGTTACAACGACGAGCCGTACATGGACGAGGGCCGGATGCGGACACGCACGAACAATGCGGGCGGGATTGCCGGGGGAATTTCCAACGGCATGGAGATCGTCATCCGCGCCGCCATGAGACCGCCGGCATCGATTTCCCGGCCGCAGAAGACCGTGGACGCCGCCGGCGCGGAAGTGACGGTGGAAATCACCGGCCGCCACGACCCCTGCATCGTTCCCCGGGCGGTCCCGGTTCTGGAAGCGATGACCGCCCTGGTCCTCGCCGACTGTCTCCTGGTCCAGGACGTGTATCGCTCTCGTTGACACGGCCGCACCGTCGGTATTTACTTCCGGCGTTCACCATGGCAATGAAGCTCACCCGCTACATACGCCCCGACTGCTTCCTCCCCGCGCTCCAGGACCGCACCCGCGAGGAGGCGCTGCGGACTCTCGTGCACGCTGTGGCCTCACATGGGTACCTGCGCGACGAGAAGGACGTGTATGCAAAGCTGATGGAGCGGGAAAACATCCAGAGCACGGCGGTGGGCAACGGCATCGCCATTCCCCACTGCTTCACCGACGAGGTCCCCGACCTGATCATCGCCGTCGCGCGGGCCCCCGGTGGGCTGGAGTTCGATTCCTTCGACGGCAAGCCGACGCAGGTCGTGTTCCTCCTCCTGGGCAACCGCCAGGAGCACAGCCTCCACCTCAAGGCGCTCGCCCGCATCGCGCGGCTCATCAAGAGCACGGCGTTCATCGAGAAGATCGCCGCCTCATCGACCGTCGAGGACATGGTGAAGGCGTTCGAGCAGGAGGAGGCGAAGATCTGATGAAGCTCCTGTTCATCGTCCTGAACTCCGCGGAGAAGCTCGAGGAGGTCCTCGAGGGACTCATCGAGACGGGGGTGACCGGGGCCACGGTGGTGGACTCCGTCGGCATGGGCCACATCATCGAGGACGTGCCCCTTTTTGCGGGAATGCGCAGCCTCTTCCGCGCCGCCCGGCCCCGCAACAACATGATCTTCTCGGTGGTCGACGATTCCCAGGCGCCCGAGGTCCTGGACGTCCTTGACAAGATCCTCGACTGCGCCCACGGGAAGGGAAGGGGCATCGCGTTCACCCTGCCGATCGATTCCGCCATCGGGGTGCGCAGGACGCCCTGATCCCCGCCGTGTACGACGTCGCCATCATCGGCGCGGGCGTCTCGGGCGCGGCGATCGCCCGGCGGCTCTCGCGCTACCGGCTGCGCGTCGCGCTCCTGGAGCGCTGCGTGGATGTTTCCTTCGGCGTCTCCAAGGCCAACTCGGGAATCATTCACGCCGGTTTCCACCACTCTCCCTCCTCACTGAAGGCGCGCCTCGAGATAGAAGGAAACCGCGCATTCGACGGACTGCAGGCCGAGCTGGGATTCCCCTTCCGCAGGGCCGGCATCGTCGTGGCTGCATTCTCCGTGGAGGAGATGAAGACCGTCGAGCGCCTCTACGCGCAGGGCGTGGAGAACGGCGCCCCGGACATCCAGATCGTGGGCCGGGACCGGCTGCTCGCGCTGGAGCCGGCACTCAGCCGCGACGTGGTCGGCGGGCTTTTCGCCCCTTCGGGCGGCATCATCGAGCCGTATCGATTCGTCTTCGCGCTGGCCGAGTCCGCCGCGGCCAACGGCGTCCGCCTTTTCACCGGCTGGGAGGCAGTCGGCGCGCACCGGCAGGGTGATGAGTGGCGCATCGTCTCCGCCGCGGGGGAGGAGCTTGCTGCGCGCTGGGTGGTGAACGCGGCAGGGCTGCGCGCGGACGGGGTCTCGGCCATGTTCGGTGCCGAGCAGTTCACGATCCTGCCGCGAAAGGGCGAGGAGTTCATCCTGGACAAGGGTTCGGCAGGGCCGCCCTCCCGCGTGATCTTTCCGGTCCCCGCGCGCACCTCCAAGGGCGTGCTCGTGATTCCCACCGTGGAAGGCACCGTGATGCTCGGCCCCACGGCGGACGAGGGCGGGGACAAGGAGGACACGACCACCACTCCCGAAAACCTTGACCGCGTGTTCCGCCTTGCCTCCCAGATGGTCCCGCGGATCTCGAAGCGGGACATCATCACCTCCTTCGCCGGGCTGCGTCCCACCCTGCCGGGCGATGACTTCATGATCGAGCTCTCCCGCGCAGCGCCCTGCTTCGTGCAGGTTGCCGGCATTCAGTCGCCCGGCCTTACCGCCTCACCGGCAATCGCGGAGCGCGTGAAGGACTTGCTGAAGTCCGGCGGGCTGGAGCTCCGGGAGAAGACCGAATGGCAGCCGGGCATCCCCCGCGTGAACCGCACGCGGGACCACGCGCCGCGGGAGCTGGACCGGCTGGTGGCGCGCGATCCGGCCTACGCGCACCTGGTATGCCGCTGCGAAGGGGTCTCCGAAGCAGAGGTCGTGGAGGCGATCCGCAAGGGGCACACGACGCTGGACGGCATCAAGTACTACACGCGGGCCGGCATGGGTCGGTGCCAGGGAGGCTTCTGCACGTACCGCATCATGCATCTGGTGGCACGGGAGACGGGTCTGCCCCTGGAGCGCATCACGAAGCACGGCCCGGGCAGCGAGCTCGTGCTTGGCCGCATCGGGAGCCCCCCGTGATCCGCCGCGCGATCGACGCGGTGGTGGTGGGCGGCGGAAGCGCCGGCCTGGCCGCGGCTCTGCGCCTCCGGGAGTCCGGCGCCACGGTTGCCGTGGTGGAGCGGGAACCCTTCCTGGGAGGCATCCTCCTGCAGTGCATCCATACCGGGTTCGGCCTGCACGAGTTCGGCGAGGATCTTACCGGACCAGAATACGCGGAGCGCTTCATCCGGCCCGCCCTCTCGGCCGGCATCGAGATCTTTCTCGATGCCACGGTGACGGAGATCGGCGAGGAGCTCGAAGGCCGCTCCGTCACCGTTCTGTCCCGGTCGCTCGGTGTCGTGAGGTTTTCCGCGCGCGTCGTCGTGCTGGCCATGGGATGCCGCGAGCGCAACAGGGGCAATGTCGCCATCGCCGGCACCCGGCCCGCCGGCGTTCTCACCGCGGGGCTCGCGCAGCGCCTGGTGAACATCGAGGGCTGCGTGCCCGGGAAGAACGTGGTGATCGTGGGTTCGGGGGACATCGGCCTCATCATGGCGCGGCGGCTCACGTTCGTTGGCTGCACGGTGCGCGCCGTTGTGGAGATCCAGGACTACCCATCGGGGAGCGCACGAAACATCGCGCAGTGCCTGAACGACTACTCCATTCCCCTGCACCTCGGGCACGTGGTGACGCGGATCGAGGGAAGGGACCGCGTCGAGGCTGTCCGGGTGGCGCCCCTGGAGGACGGCAATCCGTCGCCGAACCGCGAGTTCCGCATCCCCTGCGACACCGTTCTGCTCTCCGTCGGCCTGATCCCCGAGAACGAGCTGTCGCGCGCCGCCGGCGTGCCGATCAACGAGGGCACCGCGGGCCCCTGGGTCGACGCCGACCTGATGACGGGAGCGAGGGGCATCTTCGCCTGCGGGAACGTCCTGCACGTGCATGACCTCGTCGATTTCGTCACGGAGGAGGCGAGGCGATGCGCCGAACGGGCCGCCGTCTACCTGGAAGGCGGGGCTCGGGAGCCGATGATCCCCGTGAACGCGGGGGCCAACGTCCGCTGCGTCGTTCCGAATGCCTGCGCACCGGGCAGGCAGAACGTGTTCTACCTGCGATCGCTCGTCGTGAAGAACGACGCGCTTCTCGAGCTGCGCGTTGGCGGGCAGAAAATCAGGACGAAGAAGCTGGCCCACGTGCAGCCTTCGGAGATGATCCGCTTCGGCCTGGAACCAGGGGCAATTCAAGAGCCCGATTCCGACACGGGGCGCGTCATCGAGGTGGCCATCAGGTGAGCGCGGACAATGCCATTCGACCGGGGCGGGTGGAGCTGGTCTGCATCGCCTGTCCTCTCGCCTGCCGGCTCACCGTCACCACATCCCTTCGGGGCGATGTCACGGTCACGGGGAACCTCTGCGTGCGCGGGGAAGCCTACGGCAGCGAAGAGGTGCGCGCGCCCAAACGAATTCTCACCGCCGTGGTCCCTACCGATTCGGCGCAGTTTCCCTGCGCCCCGGTGAGAACCGACACGGCCATAAGCCGGGGACTCGTGAAGCGGCTGTTGTCGGAGTTGTACGGGCTTCGAATCGCCCTGCCGGTCAGACAGGGCCAGGTTCTGATGGAAGATTTCGATGGGGCGCGGGTGGTTTTCACCCGCACGCTACCACCTGATGAGATTCCCTCCGTAGGTAAGCCCGGCGCCGAATCCGAAGGTCATAATAAGATTGCCGGGCTTGAGCAGGCCCCTTGAGCACATCTCGGACATCGCGATCGGAATGGATGCCGCAGAGGTATTTGCGTACTCTTCGATGTTCATGAAGAACTTGGAGATTGGGATCTTTGAACGTTTTGCCGCTGCCTCAATAATTCTTACATTAGCCTGGTGCGGCACGATCCAGGAAAGGTCGTCCGGCGCCAGGTGATTGCTTTCCATCATATCGACGATTCCTTCGGACACCACCTTCACAGCGAAATTGTAGACCTGCCTGCCATCCATCTTGAGAGTGGTGCGAGTTGGGTCTATTACGCCGTCTGTGAAAGGGAAACGGGTGCCGCCTTCAGTTCTCTCCAGAAGTCGGGCACCTGAACCGTCCGATCGCAATACTGACTGAAGGATTCCGCGGTTCCCGTCGGCCGGATCCGCCGACACGAGGACAGCCCCCGCGCCGTCGCCGAACAGCACGCAGGTGTTCCTGTCCTTCCAGTCGATGACCCTGCTCAGGATCTCGGCACCCGCGACGAGGATATTCCGGGCTCCCCCTCCGCAAATGAAGTTTCGTGCGGTTTCCAGTGAATAGATGAAGCCGGTGCAGCCCGCCACGAGATCCATTGCGGCGGCCTTTTTCGCCCCGATGCGGTCCTGCACGATGCAGGAAACCGATGGGAAACCGAGGAAATCACCCGTGGCAGTGGCGATGAGAACAAGGTCGACTTCCTCCGGGGCGACACCTGCTTTGTCCAGGACTTTCTTGCATGCCTCCACGGCGAGATCGGAGGTGGCCACGGAGGGCTCCGCGATATGACGATACCCGATTCCAGTGTGAGACCGGATCCACTCGTCCGAAGTGTCCAGAAAGGCGGAAAACTCCTCGTTTGACATTCTTCGGCTGGGAACAGCAAAATCCACAGCCCGGATGACTGCCCGCATGCCCGTCATATTAATGTGATTGGTTTGCTGGGTCAACAGGGATGTTTTTTCGTCCAAATACATCGAAATCGATCAACTATGCGGATGTCTTTCCTGCACAAATAATTATACCTGCACAATTCCCGCGCCTTGACCATGGTACACGCCCATGCTATTTTGTGGGGACATGAAGACGTGCTTCCTTTTCCCCGGCCAGGGTGCCCAGTATCCGGGCATGGCCCGGGACATGTGGGAATCAAGCGCTCGGGTCAAGGAATTATTCCAATCCGCGTCCGATGCCCTGCGGATTGACATGAAAAAACTCCTCTTCGACTCCACCGATGAGGAGTTGAAGGCCACGGACAAGACCCAGGTGGCGCTGACCCTCGCCAGCCTATGCTCGAGCACGGTCCTGAGGGAGCGTGGGATCAATCCCGACGCGTGTGCCGGATTCAGCCTCGGAGAATACGCGGCACTGTGTGAAGCCGGAGTCCTCAAAATTGCGGACGTCTTTTTGATCGTGCGGATCCGGGGCGACCTGATGGAAAAGGCGGCCCGCGGCCTGGACTCAAAGGACGGGGCGCCCGGCATGGCCGCGGTGCTCGGACTCGCTGCTGAAAAGACCGTTTCCACGCTGGAAGCGCTCTCCTCCGCAGGGGTCTATACCTCAAACTACAACAGCCCCGTGCAGGTGGTGATTTCCGGGACCGCGCGGGGCCTCGCGGTCGCGGAGACGGAGCTGAAAGCCGCGGGGGCGAAGAGGCTCGTGCGCCTGCAGGTCTCGGGTCCCTTCCATTCGCCCCTCATGGCGGAAGCACGTGCCGCATTCGATGCGGCACTCGCCTCATTCACATTTGCCGATCCCGCGGTGCCGGTCTATTCCAACGTGACGGGGAAGAAGATCGCCAGCGGGGACGAGGCCCGCGAACTCTGCGGGAAGCAGCTGGTTTCCATGGTTCGCTGGGTCGACGTGCAGGAGGCCCTGCTCGCGGACGGGTGCGACAGGTTCCTCGAGGCGGGCCCCGGCACCGTTCTCACGGGGCTCCTCCGGACGCTCCGGCCCGAGGCGCGATGCTCCCCGGCGGGGACGCTCGTGTCGATCGGCAGGGCCGTGGAGGAGAAGGAATGATGCTGAAGGGGAAGAAGGCCATCGTCACGGGCGGCTCGCGCGGGATCGGGAATGCCATCGTGCGCGAGTTCCTCGCCAGTGGGGCCACGGTGTACAGCATCTCCCGCACCCCGGCGGGCAACCAGGTCGAGCTGGAGGCCGTCGCGCGTGATGCCGGCGTTGTTCACCAGCACGTCGACGCTTCCCGCCTCTGCCACGATCCCGTCCACCGTGAGGGGCAGGTCAACTACTCGGCGTCCAAGGCAGGGCTGATCGGTTTCTCCAAGAGCCTCGCCCACGAAGTGGAATCGCGCGGGGTGCGGGTGAACGTCATAGCCCCCGGATTCATCGAGACCGACATGACGCGGGCGCTGGGGGAGAGGGCCCGCGATGCCCTCATCGCGCTGATCCCCCTCGGCCATGCGGGCACCGCGGCCGACGTGGCGGCGCTGGCCGCCTTCCTTGCATCCGACGCGGCGGCGTACATCACCGGGCAGGTGATTCCCGTCGACGGCGGACTCTCCATGTGATTCGCGAGCTCAAGGAGTGCACATGACGCGACGAGTGGTAGTGACCGGCATGGGGACCGTGAATCCCCTCGGACAGAACGTGAACGATTTCTGGCGCGCGGTGCGCGCGGGCGAGAACGGCATCGGGGTCCTCGATCGCTTCGACACCACGGACTTCACTGCGAAAATCGCGGGACAGGTTCGGGATTTCGCGCCCGAGAAGGTATTAGAGAGCAAGGAAGCCCGGCGCATGGACCGCTTCACCCAGTTCGCCATGATCGCTTCCATGGAGGCAATGGCGCAGGCGGGGCTCGCCCGCGGCGCCACGGAGCCCGAGAAGCTCGGCGTGATCCTCGGGAACGGCATCGGGGGGATCGAAACCCTCGAAGCCCAGTTCAAGAGGGTGTACGAGAAGGGGCCCAAGGCCATGCATCCCCTGTTCGTCCCGATGATGATTTCCAACGAAGCGGCCGCAAACGTGGCCATCAAGTTTCATGCCTTCGGGCCGTGCCTCGTGGTGGTCACCGCGTGTGCTTCATCGAATGACGCCCTGGGACAGGCGTGGTGGCTGATCCGCGAAGGGTCCGCCGACGTGATGATTGCCGGGGGCACCGAGGCGCCGCTCTCCCCGCTGGGGCTCGCGGGATTCTGCCAGCTGCAGGCGGTGAGCACGCGCAACGACGACCCCGCGCGCGCCAGCCGGCCCTTCGACAAGGACCGGGACGGATTCGTGATGTCCGAGGGCTCCGGCGTTCTCGTTCTGGAAGAGCTGGAACACGCGAAACGACGGGGCGCCCACATCCTTGCGGAGATGGGCGGCTACGGGGCGACCTGCGACGCCAACCATCTCACCGCGCCGCATCCCCAGGGCCGGGGCGCCATTCGCGCAATGCAAATCGCGATGGAATTGGCAGGGCTGGCGCCGACCGACATCGACTATGTCAACGCGCACGGCACCTCGACGCCGATCAACGATCCCATCGAGACCCGTGCGATCAAGTCCGCTTTCGGGGAGCACGCCCGCAAGCTGAAGGTGTCCTCCACCAAGTCCATGCACGGGCACCTGCTCGGTGCCGCTGGCGGCGTCGAGGCCATCGTGTCCGTGAAGGCGATCCTCGACCAGTTCTTCCCTCCGACGCGCAACCTGGACGAAGCCGATCCGGAGTGCGACCTTGACTATGTGCCGCACAAGGGCTACGAGGGCCGCATCCGCGCGGCCGTCTCGAACGCCCTGGGGTTCGGAGGGCATAATTCTGTTGTGCTTTTTCAGGAGTACAAGGCCTGATCAGCGGGCGAGAGCGCCCAAGGCCATCGAGTAGAGCTTGTTCCGTACCGAGTCACTGCGCGAGGCGAGCACGAACGGCGCCCGCGCGCCCATGACGATCCCCGCTTCCTCCGCCTTGGCGAAGAAGATCAGCGCCTTGTAGAGGATGTTGGCTGCCTCGATGTTGGGGGCAACGAGGATGTCGGCCCGGCCGGCCAGCTCGCTCGTGATTCCCTTGTGGCGCGCCGCCTCGACGCTCACCGCGTTGTCCAGCGCCAGCGGCCCTTCCACCCGGGCGCCCCTGATTGCGCCCCTCTCCGCCATCTTCGAAAGCGAGGCCGCATCGACCGTGGCCGGCATCTCGGGATTCACCGTCTCGATCGCGCAGAGGATCGCGACGATGGGCTGCGCGATGCCCAGCTTGTGCGCGAGGTCCACCGCGTTCTGCACGATGTCGATCTTCTGCTGGTAGTCGGGGGCGATGCTGAGCGCCGCGTCCGTCACAAAGTAGAAACGGTCTGACTCGGCGAACTGGAACACGCCCACGTGCGACAGGATGCGCCCGGTGGTGAGGCCGTTCGACTTGGTGAGCACCGCGCGCAGGAGGTCGGCGCTCGGGAGAAGCCCCTTGACCAGGATGTCCCCGTCGCCGCGGGCCACGCTGCGCACGGCCTCTACGGCGGCTTCCGCCGGGGTCGCTGCCTCGACGATCTTCCAGCCGGCGATGTCGAGCGAGCGCTCGCGTGCCGCCTCCTCGATCTCCTGCCGGCGCCCCACGAGCACGGGTACGGCGAAGCCCGCCGCCCGGGCCTGCGCGAGGGCTTCGAGGATGGTCCCATCAGCCGCCTGTGCCACGACGAAGCGCGCCGGGCCGGCCTTCCGCGCCTGCTCGAGGATCTGTGCGAAGCTGTTCATGGATTCTCCTCGCGCCAGTATATCACGGCCCCGGCGGCAAAATAAAAGCCGGCTGCTGCCGGCTTTTAAGAAATCCGGTCGAGGGACTGCATCGCAGTGTCGAACACGGACTCAGGTGGTGGAGAAGGAACCTGTCCTCCCCCCCAAGTCTCTAGCATATCACTGTTGCCGGGCGAAGTCAATGTTTTTGCGGAACGAGCTATTTGCGCTGTGACCTTTATCGAAGGCGCGTGTGCGATAGGCGTACCCTTCCGAATCCGCGATTCTGGATCGGGAGGACGAGCGTCAACCCTGGCGGCGTTCAGCTCGGCTCCTTT
>Ga0187850_10002828_pt1 | contig 15438 bp, 12 predicted proteins | sample June2016WEW_4_15_FD_132436 | JGI IMG/M metagenome (GOLD analysis project Ga0187850, IMG submission 132436) | Peatland microbial communities from SPRUCE experiment site at the Marcell Experimental Forest, Minnesota, USA - June2016WEW_4_150 | ecosystem: Environmental > Terrestrial > Soil >... | reverse complement strand
GAGCCGCCACGAGCGGCCATGGACCAACTTGAGATCGCGACTTCTCAGTTGCGCCGGTTAGCAGAATGCGCTCCATCGTTGCAGCCGACTTTTCCCATGTGAAGTGCTTCGCCGTTTCGTTTCCGCCCCTGGCAATCCGATTGCGATACTCAAGGTCGGTGATGACGCGGATCAGGCCGTCAGCGATCGACGCGGGGTTTTTCGGTTGAACGACCTCCGCCGTCTTCCCATGAATGGCATAGTCCTCGGTTCCGTACTGTGTCGTGATGACTGGCAAACCACATGCCACGGCATCAAGGGGAAATAAAGGGAAACTCTCAGCCCAGGAGGCGCTCAACAGTATGTCGGCACCCTTATAAGCCTCGGCAAGTCGCCCGGGTGGTAAGAAACCGAGTGCTTCGTATGCGGCCACGGGGTTGTCAGGCGGCAAAGTAGCGTTCCCTCCGTAAACCAGCCACTTGATATTTCGGTGTGGGAGTTTCTCTCTGACGAGCCTCATCGGCTCGGCCATCTCGTTAAACCCTTTCCACACCCTTCCTCCGCCGCTGTAGCTGATAACCTTCACGTCTGCTACAGCTTCAGCCACTTTAGGCTCACCATGAAAGATTTCATGGTCAATGGCATTGAGGCATAGGGCCACCTTGCTGCCCGGAAACTCAGCCTCGATCGTGGATTGAAGCCACGAGGAGTTGGCTATCATGTTCAGTCCCAGCCCGTAGGTGAGGTACGCCGCGCGCTCGGCCAGTTGGGGGCAATAGGAATCCCCCGCGAAAATCGGTTTGAAGTGCTGCGTGAAATAGTACAAACGTCCCGTACCAACTAGGGCTGCCGGGAGGGCCGTCGCGGCTGCGGTGGCGATTGTTACATCTGCCTCACGCATGACACGTCGGAGATAATAGAGGTCGACACCGGCCCACAGCTCATACGGCAAGAGGGGCCGGAAGAGTACGCCGGCGGCGCCACCAAGGTCGCGCAGCCGCTCTGTTCTGCCGGCCGGTTTGTCAGGCAATGCTTTCAAGCACGCTGGCAGTCCTTTCAAGACCAGTCTTATTCTCTCGGATCGGGGAGTTACGATTAGTTCTCCGAATTCCTGGTTGAACCACTCCAACTGGTGCCCCACTGGGCTTACGGGGACGACAGTAACCCTATGGCCACGCCCAGTCAGGCCGGCCGCATATTCTAAAATGCACCACAGTCCGCCAGTGAACGTGGCTCTAGACCATCCCGGCACTACGATGTTGATCCTCATCAGCGTTACTCAGCATGTCTCCGACTTAGTCCTGCGAGAGCACCTTGATCGCTTCGCGCTGGGACTGGCGTGCGACCACCCCGACGTAGAGCCCATCGCGAATCGAGTCCGCGATGCCCTGAAATACCCAGCGCCCATAGCGGCCGACCATCAGAATGCCGTCTTCTTCCAACTTCGTGAGGGCACGGGTGCGCCACTTGGAGCCGGGCCAGGACCAAGTGTACGCCACGTCAATCCAGGTCGGGTCAGCCACTTCGACTTCGCCAATGTAACCCCAGTCGCGCAACTCGCACATCGTGGCCGCGACGTACTCACGGCTCTTGCCCCCTGTGGGTGAGACGCCGCCGGCAAACGCCCGTTCCACGTAAATGCTCACCCGGTCGCCGTTAGCGCGTGATGACTCCGGTAAAAAGGAAGAGTCAACATTGCTGTAGAAACCAATGCGGTGAAATCCCGCCTCGCTGCGAGGGACGTAGACCCAGTGGTCGCTTGGACAAGCCGGGCCCCGCTTGGCGCCAATATTCAAGACAAGAACCGACGTGTAGGGGTCGGGCTCTTCGTCCACAGGCAGACAAGCCATCTCCAACATCTTATTCAACGGAAGGGTCGAGATCAAAAGGTCATAGCGGGCTGTCGATCCATCGGCAAAGAACACTTCCTTACGATCCAAATCAATCCGGGCGGCTCGCTTTCCATGATGAATGTCACACTTGTGAGTCATTTGCCGGGCAAGGGTATCTAAGCCCTCTTCGGGATAGACGAAAGTGGCATTGTATCCCACAGGAGGAGCAGCTTCGAAAGCGCCGCCGATAACCTGCTGTTGGTCGATGGGGGATTTGTAGCCGTCCTGAGGCGCGATCTGTCGCCACAGGCCCGCCGTGTAAAGCTCATGGAAGGGGCCGAAAAACATCTCCGCCAAGGTTGGTCCGAAGCTTTGGGAAAGCCACTCTGCCATCGTCTGGGGCTTGGCTGCAGGTGCTGTGAGGATCTCCGTCAGAGCTTTCACTCTGACTGCTTCGGGCATGTACCGGAGATTATTCTGTAGCGGGTATGGGACATAGAGATTCTGGTCGGGGAAGAACACGGAAGAGCGCCGCTGGTAGCATCTCACCGGTGCAAGCTGGCGGATGAAGCGGAGGACGGCAGGATCTCCGCCGAAGATCCAGTGCCCGCCGCCGATCTCAAACCGGTAGGTTTCCCCGTCCTCCGGCGGCTGGTGCAGTCTTTCACAGTTGCCGGGACGAATGTAGTAAGACGAGCAGATTCCGCCCGGGGCGTCCTCAGCCTCGTAAACCGGTAAGCCGGAAGCCCAGCCGGAGGCCAGTCCGGTCATTCCGCCCCCGAGGATCAGGACCTCAGCCTCGCCTCTTTTGGATGAAGAGGATGTGCTTTTGGGCATCAACATACGATTCTTGGATCTCATTCCGGTGCTCCCCGCACAGGTCGTCTAGCGTCGAAGTGACCATAGGTAGGTCATATCCGTAGTCGTGAAACGCCACCACCCCGCTGCCGGACCGCTTTTTCCAGACCAGATGGAAGTCGTTCCGGACGTAGTCTGGTGCATGATTCCCGTCGATAAATGCGAAGCAAACCGCATCGGTGGGCAAGGTGACCGTCCTTGAATCTGCGGCGATCACCACAACGTTGCGAAGGCCCTGCGTGACCTTACGAAAGACTTCTTTCTGCGAGCGGCCACGCAACGACCGTGCGTATAACTCAGGCATTCGAATCCCCGCGGTGCACTCCGTCTCATCGAAGGTGATGTCGAAGCAGTCGATGGCGTAAACCTTCTTCGAGAGGTGCCTCCGCATCAAAGACCTGGCGAGCTTATAAGTCCCGCCACCGCAGAACGCGCCGACCTCGACGACGTCACCGGGAAGGCCCAATATTTGCTTGGTCTGCATGAAATCGATTAACGTCTCATAGCCGACCAGATCCGTCCCACTAGGCGGAGGAAAGAACCCATATTGGACCGGATACAGCGCGAGCCTCGCAGCTTTCCAAAGCGGGCGCAACACCGTGCGAATGGGTTGCGGCACCAAGGCCCGTAGCTTCGTCGACCAATCAGGGTTTAACATGCGCGACATGTTTTAAGCCCCCAACCTGGCCTCACCTCCGGAGGGGGTTCGATTTTACCCTCCACAACCAAACGCAAGAACCACACCCCCGGCACGAGGCCTTACAACGCGTTCCGCGCACACGCCGGCGGCGAGTCGAGTCATTCCGCCACCGAGAACGATCACTCGATGCGCTCTCCGCGACGCATTTTCGGTCCCTGGCAAAGGTCTCTCCCAGAGGTGGCTGAACCGAGACCGCAATCGTTGGCAACCGCTATGGCGCCATCTCGAGCATCACATAATCTCAAAGCCACCAATCAAACCTCTCCGGGAGTGCTGGCCACCACGGCCTCGACGGCAAGCACGCTCTCTTGCGCCCCAACCTCTGCGGAAGAGTCCTCGCGGGCCTGCAGTGGGTTAAGGTGCGCCTTCCAAAGATAGCCAAACATCACCGCCGTGACCGCGAACTCTGCCGTCGTCACTGAAAATGCCATGCCGTTTGCTTTCCAAGCAGGGGCTAGGAGGAAGGACAGCGCCAAGTTCACGGCTCCGCCCACGGCGACGGATGCCAGAGCGACTCTCTCTCGGCGAAACGGAAAGAGCACTTGGATGCCCAGGACGTTGCTGATCGCGATCATAAACGGCAGCGGGGACAAAAGGCGTAAGGTTGTGACCGAACTTTCGTAGCGGGGCCCAAAAGCCACCTTAATGATCAGCGGAGCCCCCAGGAACAGAGTCGCGGAAATGAGTAACCCCGCTGCGCCCATCACGAGGAGCATCCTTCTTCCCCAGTGCAGCGCATCGTGTTTCGAGTCCACGGCCAACTTGCTGAACCGGGGGTAGGCCGCCTGCGATAGTGGACCCCAAGCAGAGGTAGCCATTCGGGCAACCCTCTCCGCTGCGCTGTAAAAGCCAACCATGAGGTCGTTGGTGAGGAACCCAAGGATGAGTGCGTTGGCTGACGTGTAGAAGCTGACCGCGCCCGTGGTCAGAAAGGAGACCCACCCTTCCTTTAGGCACTCCTGAATGTCCCCCCAGGATGGCAGGACGAAGCGCAGCCGAAACTTTCGGATCGCTACCCACATTCCAGCCACACCCGCCAGTAACGCACCAAAGGACATCAGCGCGGCGTAGACGACATAGTCTTCTGATCGGCGCACTAAGACGAACATCGCCGCGGCTGAGAGGGTGCGGACGGACAGATTGATGACAGAAATTGGCACCATTTTCTCCAGCCCTTGAAAGAGCCACGCCGGAAAAAAAACGCTCCCCACCACACCTACGAACAATATCAGTATCAGGCTGGAGACGGCATGAAACCGGGGAACGAGGCGAATTAGAATGACCACGATGGAAAGACCAGACAGTGCGAGGAGCCCCTTGGCTGCCCAAACAGTACTCACAATCCGGTTCACCACATCAAAATCTTCCCTTTGCGCAGAAATCCTCCGGGTCGCCGATAAGCCGAAGCCGTAGTCCACTGCCAGGGAAGTAGGCCATGAGGCTCTGGCCGAAGGCCAGCGTTCCAAGCCTCTCAGGGCCAAGAACGCGGACGAGATAGGGAATAGTGATTAACGGAAGGATATACTGTGCAAATTGAATCGAGTAAAGGGAAAGCGCGTTCTTGCCGACTGTGCTTTTGATCGCGCGCCGGGCGAGCGCGACAAGGTCGGCAAGCCGCCGTGGCGCGATGGGCGGGGCTGAGGCTTCGACGGGGGTCATGACTTGTTGCTCACCTCGGGCATGGCTACGCGACTCAGGGGTGCAACCAAGAGCAAATCAAAAGGCAAAGTCCAAAGGGCAAGGGGCGAAAGTAGCTCGCGGCAGTTCCGTGGTCGCAGTCGTGGTTTCTTCTTTTGAGAGCCTGTGGGCCGGGGCTTGCCCCGGCCCACAGGCTCGGCCCTGATACCGCATCAGCGCCTTAACTTGAAGGGGAGGACCTCGCAACCTGGGGCCTCGACTTCCATCTCCCACTCCCCTACCCACTCATGCCACTCGGCGATTACGGGCAGGACGCCTATCGCTTCCGCTCGCTTCGGGATGAGCGGAACGACGCCCTCGGCGAACACGTTGCCGCCCTTGTCGGGCGGGTTGCGCAAGCGGACCTTGACGTTCCGGGCGTCCTGATCGCCCAGGTTGATCAGGTAAAGCCGCATGGTCTTCGGCTCGACCAGTCCTAAGCCATCCTCGGTGTAGTTCGGCTCCACGAGGTGGGGGGATACGACCAGGGTCGGCTTGTCATGCCGGCTGGAGAAGGTCTTGGCGAGGGCCAGGAGGTCTGCGGGCAGTCCTGAGCCGTCGGTAGGAAGGTCGGGATGCCGGGCGCAGAAGGCGTCCGCGCTGGCCAGCAGTTCGCCTTTGCCGTTGGTGCCGCAGTAGAAGCCCACCCCAGGCGATTCCGGGGCGATCAGGCGCACGAAGCGGATTTGCTGTTCGAGCTCCTCGTCAGTTTCCGCCCAGGTGGTGCCGGGTAGGCCGCCGTTCCCCACCCCGAGGACCACGATCGTCTTGGGCAGGATGCCGAACCTACGCGCGGACCAGACCTGGCAGGCCATCCACCAGTACTGCTGCTTGCCGCTCAGGTAGCTCTCCATCATGACGAGGTCAGCCACATCGCGGTAGGCTTCCGCCAGGACGCTCGGGATGGGGCCGCGCATCTCCCAGACCGCGAGGGCCAGCTCCGGCTTGCGGCGCTTGGTGAGGCGGAGGAGCTGGGCGGATTTCTGGTCCATGCTACCGCCGAAGTCGAAGCCAAACTCGTCGATCATGACCACTGGCCGCGGGTTTCCGCCGTAGTTCATACCAACCAAGTTGTCCACCGCTTTCTCGAGGGGTGAGCGCAACAGGTCGTACCACGTGTGACCCACACCCGTCACGACACCGCGCGTCCGCCAATACTGCCAGTCTTCCGGCTTGCTCGGGCCGAAGAAGGTCACCGAGCGCAGTTGCTTGGGGTCAAAGTCCTTGATGTAAGTGAAAGCGATCACCTTGTCCAGGCCCAGGACCTTTGTCTCCGCGCCCTGCGGCGCCGAACGGCCAGCGGCCAGCATTCCGCCGAGCACGGCAGCCAGCAGAGCCGCCGCACTCACCTGAAGGAAGCAAGAGCCTCTTTTTTTGATAACCGCGAATAACATAAGCTTTCTGATCCGGACACCCCTTCTCCCAGTACACCGTCCGAAGGCGGGACGGGAATGACAATGCCGCAAGCGCTCCTCCTGCTGCTCACTCGTATGTCTTCAATCCGCTGAGTTCCAGAATCGAGCGGGCGGCAAACTGCGGGCCGTAGACGAACGCCCGGCGCCAGGTTCTCCCTGGTTCATGGAAGAAACGCCAAAGCCATTCGAAGCCCGACTCCCGAATCCAGGCTGGAGCGCTTTTGACCTTGCCGCTGACAAACTTGAACGCCGCCCCGACGGCGATCATCACCGGCACGTTGATCTTTTCCCGATGCGAGAAAATCCATTGTTCCTGTTTTGGCAACCCCAGTCCTACCCACAGGACATCCGGTCTCGCCTGGTCAATCATCTTGACGACTTGCGCGTCTTCTTCCGGAGTAAGTTCACGAAAAGGCGGGGAATATGTGCCGACAATGCGCAGGCGCGGGAATTGTTCCGAGAGTCTGTTGGCGCACAGGGCAAGAACTTCCTCCGTGTCGCCGTAAAAGAAATTCGTATAGCCCTTCTCGTTCGATAACCGGCAGAAAGCCCGCAGGAAGTCAGCGCCACGAACTTGTCTTTGGGCACAAGCAGCTTTCTTGGCCGCCACTCGCGCTGTCCACTTCCCGTCAGGGACTGAGAGGTCCGCCGATTCAAGAACGGCTTTGAACGCGGGGTTTTTCTGGCCCTCAACCAGCCCGTGTGAGCTAGTCACCGCGATCCAGCGGGTCCCGTCCCGCTGGCAGAGCCACTGTTCCATGGTTTGGAGAACCTGCCCCAGGTCCAGGACGTGCACGGGTACGCCCAGGACGCGCACACAGGGTGGGGTCCCACGCGGATCGAAGGAATCACTCGAAATCACCTTGAAGCCTCCTCCACGGAAGACTCTTGCGGAGTGTTGCTGTAACCCTCGGAGGGTGAGGAAAGCGGTTCGCGGAATGGGTTTTCTACCGCCGCGCCCCGCACTCGTCGCCGTCGCGGCAGCCTGCGCACCCGCAGCACTTTGGCAGTTCGGGCCTCCCATTGGCCGGCGAAGGTGACGAAAAAAGAGACCAAGACAAGTCGAAGATCGAGCAGGAAACTCTGCTTGCGAATGTAAAGCAGGTCGTAGCGAAGCTTGTGCCGCCGCGATATTTCGCTGTGGCCGTAGACCTGGGCCAGCCCGGTAAGACCAGGCCGAACCTTGTGGCGTAAATCGAAGCAAGGAATCTCTGCCCGGAACTTCTTCACCAGCTCAACCCACTCCGGCCGTGGGCCGACAAAGCTCATATCACCCCGGAAGATACTCCAGAGTTGTGGGAGTTCGTCCATAGCCGTCGCCCGCAGAATCCTTCCAACCTTCGTTATCCTGGTGTCGTTTGCAGCGGCGGGTACTACGCCCCACTTTCTGTCGGAGTCAGCAACCATGGAGCGGAACTTCAGGCCCGTAAAGACCCGCCTGTCTTTCCCCACACGCTCTTGCCGATAAAAGACGGGGCCGCCGTCGTGGAGCTTCACCGCCAGGGCAATAATCCCCCACAAGGGCAGCGAGACGATAAGCCCCACCCCGGACAGTAGAATGTCAAAACCCCGTTTGAGCACGCGGGTTCCTAGTTTCGTGGATTTATGAAGGAATCAGGCGCCTGCGGCCGGAGCGAACAAGTCACGAATGGACGCCAGTATGGCCTTATGATGCCAGTCAAAACTCAGGTTCCCATTCAGCCTGGACAGCAGATCAATTCCCTTTGCCCTATCAAAGGTCCTTTCGATGAGGCTGTCGGAAAGGCGCGCCGCGAGCTTTCGGGCGAGATAACCCGTCCACAGCTCGATGCCGAAAGCGGCGCGCCAGAAGCGCTCAAACTCGCCCAACGTCTGAACGCTGAAGTCGCCCTTTCGAAAGGCACGAAGCATGACGTCGGCGGCCATTTCCGCTGATAGAAGACCGAAGTAAATCCCACCTCCCGTTGACGTCTTAACGTGAGCTGCGGCCTCCCCGATCGCCACAATCCGTTCCCCAACACAATTTCCCACCGGCATCTGTCCTATGGCCTTCTGCCGGACCTTCGCCGCACCCCGATCCAGTCCGGGCGCCACTCTTTGCAAGAGTGCACTGAAGTATGGCCGGGGATCTTCCACGCACATAAGACCGACGCGCACGCGGCCGTGTCCCAAAGGAATCTTCCAGCCGAAGGCCCCGGGCGCCACAGACCGCCCCACATACACCTCGGTCGGGTTGGAGATCCCATCCTTCCCCAGCGGGATATCAGCCTGGATGGCCCGCAAGAATTCGCGAGGTTTCACCAGTCCGAGGGCCCCGTTCAGGGAACCGTTCACTCCGGAGGCTATTACGGCGACCCGCGCCCTCAGTTTCCCAACCGCCCGCTGGCGCGAGCAGAGGTGCAAAAGCACTCCGTCCTTTTCACGGTCGATGGCCTCGACAAACCGGCCTAAACACAACTCAGCCCCGGCGGAACGAGCCGAGTTCCCAAGGTCGCGGTTGAACTCTGACTTATCGACCACGCGAGCCAGTGGCGTCGCCGAGCGATACTCCAACGTTTTTCCAGCGGGCGAGACCGCCTGAATGCAGCAAATGCGGTTCAAGACCGATCGGCTGGGCAGACCAAAACGAGCAAACGCCTCTTCCCCGATGACACCGGAACAGACAGCGTTTTCACCGATCCTCTCCTGGGCATCCAGCACCGTGACATCGAGGCCCGCCGAGGCGAGTTGATGAGCCGCATACAACCCAGCCGGACCCGCCCCGATCACAGCAACATCTCGCATCAACGTCGTGTCACCTCTCGTCACGAGATTCTAACACAAGGGTCATCTTATCTGCGTGTGAGGGTGGGTGGCTCATCGTTGGCAAAACCCGCCTCAGCAACTTTCCAAGTTGAGCCTTCCCGGGAGTAGGAATAGTTGTAATACCCATAACGCGAACTGTAGTACCCGTCAACTCGATTGGCCAGCTTGTTGAGGACAGCACCTAGAGTATTTGCGCCGGCCCGGTCCAGGATTCGACGAACCCGATTCAATGCGCCGCGCGAGGTGGATCCGCTTTCCACAACCAGAACCACGCCATCCGTCAGGGTTGAAAGAAGGATTCCATCCGTCACCAGCAACAAGGGCGGTGAGTCGAACACGATGTGTTCGAAGCGCTGGCGGAGATCCCCTACCAGCTTCTCCATAGCAGGTGAGGACAACAGCTCGGCCGGGTTGGGGGGAATCGGTCCGGGTGGAAGCAGCCACAGGTTGGGGACTGCTGTGTAGGCCTGGAGTGCCTGGTCGATGTCATGCCCGCCCGTGAGAAAGCTACTCAGTCCGGGTCCCTCACCATCCGACAGACCGAGGACCTTTAAGACATTTGGCTTCCGCAGATCCGAATCCACCAGCAGGACGCGGCTGCCACGCTGGGCCAGCGCCAAAGCCAGGTTGACAGAAGCGAATGTCTTCCCTTCACTGGGATGTGCACTCGTAATCAGCAGCACTTGAGGCGGCTGCGGCGCGCTGGAGAGCAGAATCGAGGTTCGCAAGACTCTGAAAGATTCCGCCATTTGCGATCCGGGCGCATTGAGAATGGTCAATGCCTGGTTTCCATTTCCCCCTGCTCTCTGGGCATTGTGCGAAAAGTAATGGCCATACCGTCCGCGCGATGCTGTCCCGAGCGGAATCACGGCCAAAGTGGGAACAGCTATCTCTCTCTCGATGTCCTCCGCTGTCATGAGGGTGCGATCCAGGCTCTCCCGGATAAACGCCAGCGTGACTCCGAGAATCAAGCCCACCAGAAGTCCGGCGGCAATATCCACGGGCCTGTCCGGACGGATGGGAGAACTGGGAACCAACGCCTCGTCAGCCAGGCGGACATTCGCCGCGCGCAAGCTTGCCGAGACGGTAGCATCTTTGAGACGTTTCAGCAGATCGTTGTAAAGCTGCTGGTTGGTCTCGTATTCATTCTTCAGCAGGTTGTATTGAATAAGAAGTTCATCCAACTTCTCGACCTGGGCTCTTTGCTGAGTTACCCCCCGGGAGAGAATCTGCTCACGGCGCAGGGCGGTGCGGTAATCGCCCCCGATCCGCTCAATTATCCGCTTGCGCTCTCGGTCGACGAGCGACTCCACCTCATTGATCTGATTGCGGAGTTCCTTCACTTTATAGAAGTTCGGACCGTATTGAGAAGTGGTCGCGGCACACTGGGTCCTGAGATCAGCGTATTTCGAGTCCAACTGCTGCAGTAGGGCGTCGTTGGCAATGATGGCCGCCTCGGCTTTGTTGCTCTGCACCGAGTCGTACAAGGATTCCTTGTCGGCTCGGTCAGTCTGTGCCGTGGTGAGGTCTTTGCTCAAGTCCGCAAGCTTTTGCCCCACGACGTTCTCTTTGTTCCCGATATCGGCAATCGAGTTCTCGCGCTCATAATCAACCAGCGCCTGCTGAGATTTCTCGACCTTCGCTTTAAGCTCGTCGAGTTGCTGTTCCATCCACGCCGAGGCTTGCCGGGTCGTTTCGTATTTGGAACGATAATTGGACTCCACGTAATTCTTGACATGGGCGTTGGCTACACGCGCCGCCAGGCTCGGGTCAACACTCTCGTAGCTGACCTCCACCAATCGGCTTTCACTCAGCAGCGACACATGAAGACCCGCCTTAAAAGCCCGAATCAGACTTGCTTGAGTTGCTGCGCGAGACCTGTCGGTGCTCGCTGGCCCGCCCTTCCCGGCAGCGCTGAGCTCCGGGTACACAGACGCAAGCCCCAACTGCTGTATCGTTTCCCAGGCGAGGTTGTTGTTCTGCAAGAGATCCACTTGAGTTTGGAGGAATGCATCGTCGGCACTCGCACTCGGGTTAAGCTCGTTGAGCGTTTGCAGTTGGGGGGTCTCCGCCTGGACCTCCATGCGAGCCGTGGCGCGGTACACTGGCTTCGTTCGGAAGACAACGAATGTCACCAAAACTGTAATAATGAAGGCAACCGTGAAAACGGTGCCCCGGCGCTTTTTAAGAACCGCCCAGTAGGTATAGAATGAGTATGCCTCAGGCCCCGAAGCCTCGGCGTCCAGGACGGCGTATCCAGAATACCCCGGGCGCTCAGGTGGAACGCCGTTCGTCGGCATTAGCTTGTCGTTTTCTGCCATCTCTCTCCCCTCATCCCCAACTGCGTTTCTTGCTCGCGCCCCTGAAGGGCCGCGTGGCATGAAACGCGCCAATGTGCAGAGTTTAGGCCTTCACCAGCCGTACTCAATCTCTAATATGGCACATGCCAGATCGTAGTGGTCACCACGGCGCTGACAACCATGTCGAGGGTTCTCTTGACCCCGCTCTCGGGCACATAAAGGATGTCGCTGGCCAGCAGTTGTTGATCCGGAGCCCGGTTCGACAGCACCTTCTTGAGGTCTACCTGAAGTTCCTGTCTTCCGCCGGGAGCATTTGGGGCCTTCCGGATGATTACGGCTTTTCTTGCCTTTGCCTCGCGCGTGAAGTTGCCCGCCAGGGCAATAACCTTCAGCACCGTCATTTGCTCCTGGTCGTTGGAGAGGACAAAGCCCCCACCCCGGTTCACGCCTCCCACCACGTAGACAATTCCTGCCCGTTGAACCATAACCCGATCCCCCGGGTACAAATCTACGTTCAGGCTCGCGTCGCCGTTCTGCCAGAGTCGCCAGACGTCAACGTTCACCGTACGTGAGATCGCTGGATCGGCATCCTGCGCGGCCCGGGCAGGGTTAGGCCCCGTCCCCCCCGGAGCATTCTCCGCGCGGGTGATAATCGCCGTGCCGCCCGCATCGTCGCTAAGACCTTCGCTCTCGGTCAAGAGTTCGAGCAACGTCGTGTGACCGTAAACCGGATAAACCCCCGGTTTCTTTGCCGCGCCGGAAAGGACCACTGTATTCCACGGCGAAGATTTCACCGTAACAGTCACTTGGGGGTCCGCAAGCATTCCGGCGTCAAGAAGACCTTTGCGAATGGCTTCCGAAAGCTGGTCGAGCGTCAGGCCTGCCGCCATGACCGGTCGCGACAGCATCGGAAGTGTTATCATCCCATCCCCGTCTACCCGATACTCGCGCGAAAGCTCTTGTGCATCTACGACGTAGACTTCCAGAAGGTCGTCCTTGGCGACCACATACCGCGCTCCCAGCCGGTTGCTCGGGGAGGCGCTCGAGGCTGCCGGCCTCAGGGGGGAGATCGGGGCCACAGTCGTAGGCGAAACTGGATTCTGCGCCCACGCGAGTCCACTCAGGCAGATCAAGCCAACCCCAGCCAACACCACCCCCAACTCAGCTCCCCTTCCCGGGCGCGCCCGGTAAAGTGAACGGCCACCTGCCTTGCCGCTGGCGCTCCCCAGCCACATGACGCTCGAGCGCGAATCTCTTACTCCCTCTGCCATGCTCATCACTCCTTAAGACAACTTACGCTCCGGGTTTGCCTTCAATGTATCTGTGCTAACGACTATCCTTATACCGCGTACTTGACCCTCCGAATCCCCCATGTCGTTTCCACCACGACCAACTGTAGCCGGCACGGCGCGGACCTTTTAGTTCGGGTACCAGATAAGGACTCCAATCCTCGACCTCATTTCAGTGCTTCCTGCGCGCCGCTGCGGCGGCATTAATTCCCGCTTCCGGCTCACTTCCGCCGCGCCCCCGCTGCGCTTCCCCCATTGATTCCAGCTTCCCGCCCCCAGGGCGATGAATGAGTGCTGCCCCCCACTCGCTCCACCGCAGATACGTCGACTTCCACGGCGGCCGATCGCTCCAGTATTTCTACCGAAAGCACCAGCCGGCACAGGTTCTTCTTGCGAACGAGAATTCCCTCGAGGCCCTGCAAAGGTCCGGAGATGACGCGCACCCTGTCGCCACAGCGGAGAAAGGGGTAAGGCTCAACTCGATTTCCCCACTCGACCGCCCTGCGCACAGACTCGATCTCGGATTCAGGAATGGTCGCCACTCGACCATTGATACTTAGAATAGAAACTATCCCCGGGGTCGTCACCACCTCGAGCCGCCGCTCCTTCATTCCGCGGAGAAATAGATAGCAAGGGAACAAGGGAAGCGAGAGGTGCATGGTCCGGTCCTTCCATCGGCGAGTTGCGTTGTAGAGCGGAAGAAAGACCTCCAGCCCCTTGGCGGAGAGAATCTGAGCAATTGCCTTCTCGTGCTGATGTCGTGTGTAAATTGCGCACCACGCCCCGCTGATATCCAACTCGCTCCCTCCGGTTCCTGAATTCACTAGCCCCCTATTCTAGCCGAAACAAAAGTTTTCTGCTCGTTGTTCCATTTTGTCGAATGACGAGGAAGCCATCAACTTTCAGGCAAAGCATTGGCGCCTTTTTGCCGATAAGTGAAGAGTAACGGCTGGAGGCTTCATTCCTGACTCCTCATTTCTCACCGCCGGGATGTCAAGCGCGGCACCTGTAACTGATAGCGTACAGCTCCGCTCTCTGACTTACAGGAGAACACCTTGCAATCCCATAAGTGCTAACGCTCGCCGCCCTTATCACCGAACACAGGCCGCTTGTTCTTCACACTCTCCGAGTCGGTCAAGGCCGGATACTTTCGTCCACCGGAGAGGTACGATTTCTGAGAGATTACTTATATTTCCCCCTGTTAGCCAAGAGTACGAGGGTACCGGTACCTCTAGCGTACCGGTGGATCGGGACTTCTTTACGAGGCATTGCCTAAACGGCGGACCGCTGCCAACCTTGCGGGCTTCGGGGTGGATTGCCTGCTCAGTCCAGGTGGTTGTTCCCCCGGACGAGCTCTGAAGATGACACACCGCCTGTACATCCTATGGTCGAACAAACTGATAGTAGGAATCCTTGGTCGCTACTACGGGGGCATCACCATTACTGGCCGGGCCGATCCGATCACGTAACCGCACCCCGACAAAACACCTCGGCAGCCCTCGGCTTGATCATTTCATTAGCAGGCACATGCGCCGCGAGAGGATCAGACCTTCAACCGCCTGGGCGGACCGCCGAGATCGTCGGCATCTCGGATCAGAGTATGCGGCGCTGGCGGGAGCAGTACGAGGGGTACGGGCAAAATGGGCTGTTAGATTGTCGCGAGGCGAGCCGGCCCCAAGGGGGTATCGGTCCTAACGCACATCTTTACTTGTCAAAAACAGTCAAGGGAGACACCGGGCTTAGTTAACAACCGAAGCCAGATGCTCCTGCAACTCTACCCCACACTAAGTTTTTTCTTGATCCTAATTACTGATGATGGACGGTGGAATCCCGCGTGCTGGCATTTGCTTGTGCCGTAATCGTCGCGGAATCCTATGGCGCGACGTTGACTACGTCGCTGCAGCTAGCCGTCCGCTGCGGCCCTGATCCCGTCAAGCTTGGCTTCGTGCCAAAGAGCGCCCATGGCTCCCTTGGCAGGCGCTTGCTGCCGGACAAGAGCTTTGGGCGAATTAGGCCGCGAGCTCAATGCTCGCATTCTCATTGGTCCAAGAAACGGGGGTCTGGTCAATCTGATTAGCACAGCAAAAAGATCTGTACCAAAACGATAATTCCAAATTTGCCAAGTAGAACTACGAGAAAGTACTTGACAGAATTTACAAAGGGGTATTATTTAAATTCTTGGAAATGGATGCGCGGATTGTTCTAGCTCCTGATGCGAGCCCGGGTGTTCAGCAGTCGCGCGCTGCTGGGCCCAAACTGATTTGACTGCGCAAAGGAGCTTGTCCGACTTCGCAAAGTGTGCCGTAACCAAATTAGGTGAGCAGAGCTGGCTGATTCGCAGGGGAGAAGCCGGTGGAAGGGATGCTGTTGCCGGTGAACCAGTGCTGACAATCCAAGGTCTTAGCCCTTGAAATCCCCTGAATCCCGAGGTTTCAGGGAACTTGAGAACACGACCAAAGACAGTTTTCGTTCTGTCACCTATTACGGTGTAATCGAAGGCGAGGGGCCGTTCTTCACATGATTACCATATTGCTCCTCTTGTTAATCCTGATCAGCCTTTGGATAGGCTTTTACCAGATCGTCAAGCAGCAAGGTCGAATACTG
>Ga0187850_10002807_pt1 | contig 15528 bp, 15 predicted proteins | sample June2016WEW_4_15_FD_132436 | JGI IMG/M metagenome (GOLD analysis project Ga0187850, IMG submission 132436) | Peatland microbial communities from SPRUCE experiment site at the Marcell Experimental Forest, Minnesota, USA - June2016WEW_4_150 | ecosystem: Environmental > Terrestrial > Soil >... | reverse complement strand
GACGCGGACATCGGCCCGGAAGAGCGCCTCACGCGCACGGGGTTCTTCGTGGGGACGCTGCAGTACGTGGCCCCCGAGGCGCTGTCGGGGGCACTGGTGGGCGAGGCGGCGGACATCTACTCGCTCGCCACCATCGCCTTTCTCCTGCTGACGGGACAGTTGCCGTACACCGCCAAGTCCCCGCGCGAGCTCTTCCACCAGCTCCTGACGAAGCCCCCCAACACGCTGAGCGAGGCCCGCCGCGACCTCGCGTTCCCGCGGGTGCTGGAGGACGTCGTGGCGCGCGGATTGAACCGCGAGCCGACGAAGCGCCAAGCGTCGGTCACGGCCTTCGCGGTGGACTTCGCGACGGCCGTGACCCAGCCGGCGGCCCGCGCGCGGACCGGCTTGCTCGGTTCCCTGAAGGAGATGTTCGGCACGGGCCGCTGAGCGCCGGCCGGGGGGTGGGGCGGGTGACGGATCCACGATCGGCCGAGCACGGATGCCTCGTCGCCCTCCTGAAGGCACGCTCGGTGCTGCACGGGGACTTCACCCTCGCGTCGGGCCGCCGGTCCTCCTACTACATCGATTGCCGCCGCACCACCATGCACGCCGAGGGGCTCGATCTCATCGGCCGTCTGGGCCTCGCCGCCCTCCGCTCGCGCGGCTGGGCGGCGGACGTCATCGGCGGGCTCACCCTCGGTGCCGACCCCATCGCGTACGCCGTGGCGTGTGCATCGTGTGGATCCCCACCGGAGGTGCACGCCTTCACCGTGCGCAAGGTGGCGAAGGCGCACGGCGCCGGCCGGCGCATCGAGGGCTGCTTCGAGCCGGGAGCGACGGTCGTCGTGGCCGAGGACGTGATCACGACCGGCGGCTCGGCGCTCGAAGCGGTGCATGTGGTCCGCGAGGAGGGTGGGTCCGTCCTCGGCGTGCTGGCGGTGGTGGACCGCGAGGAGGGGGGCCGCGCCGCGCTCGAGGCGGCGGGGCTCGCGGTGCACTCGCTGGTCTCCGTGCGCGAGTTAGTGGAAGGCGCCCCGTGAGGGGCTCCGGCGCGTTCGCGCGGTTCGCCGACACCCTGCGCGGCGCGCACGGCGCGGCGGACGAGCAGCGCAGCCGCGACCTCGCCCTCTTCGCGCGCCTCCAGCGCCGGCGATGGCTGGCGATCGTCGTCAGCACGGGGCTCCTCGCGCTGGCGAAGGGTGCGGGCTTCGTCGCGGCACCGTACGGTCACATCGCCGGGCTCGGATCCGTCGCGCTCGTCTGGAGCCTCGCGTACGAGGTGATGCGGCGGCGCGGCTTCTACGCCTGGTACCACATCTATGTCTCGGCCGCGTGGGACGTGATGCTCGTCTCGCTGGCAGTCCTCGTCGCGGGCCAGGGCGGCCTCGTCCTCTTCTACTTGCTCGCGCTCGCCCCTTACCTCCTCGAAGCCGACCGTCCGGCGGGCGCAGTGGTGGCGCTCGGGTCGCCCTTCGCCTACCTCGCCACCCGCGTCCTTCACGCCCGCTGGTACGAGCCGGCCTCCGGCATCCGCGCGCTGTCCGACCTGCCGGCCGAAGCGTACCTCGACGCGGTGCTCCTCGTGATCGTCGCGCTGGCCATGCTCCGCGGGCCAACCGCTCTGGCGGCGCGCATCCGCGCGGCCCGGCACGTGATGGGGCGCGCCGAAGGAGGCGACCTCACCGCGCAGGCCGCCGCCTCGGCCGACGACGAGCTGGGCTACATGGAGCGGTCGTTCAACCAGATGCTTGGCGGCACGGGCGGGACGATTGCCGTGGTCCAGGGGGAATCGGATGAGGTCGCGGCGCACGCGGAGGAGCTCGCGGCGGCCGCCAGCCAGTTCGCGGAGACCAGCAGCTCGTCCGGGCGGGCGGCGGCCCGCCTGAACGCCGGCCTCGCGGAGCAGGAGCGTCTCGCCACCGTGAGCGGCGAGCGGGCAGCGGAAGCCGCCGCCGAGTCCGACTCCCTCCGCAGGAGCGCCGCCGGGATGGCCGAGCAGGCGCGGGGCCTCGTGGCGGCGGCCGACGCGAACCGCGCCAGCATCCAGCGCGCGGGAACGGCGCTGCTCGCCCTCGGCGACCAGGTCCGGCGCGGGGCATCGGCCGTCTCGGCGCTGGAGCCGCACTCCGAGCGCATCCGCCGGCTCGCCACCACGATCGGCGGTGTGGCCCGGCAGACCAACCTGCTCGCGCTCAACGCGTCGGTGGAGGCGGCCCGTGCCGGGGAACACGGCCAGGGCTTCGCCGTGGTCGCGGCCGAGGTCCGCAAACTCGCCGGCGAGACGGCGCAGGCGGCGCGCGAGGTCGCGGACACGGTGGCGGAAGTCCACCGGTCCATCGAGGCCGCCACGGCGACGATGCAGCAGGGCGAATCGCTGGTCCACGACGTGGGGACCCTCGCCGAGGAGAACGACCACGCGCTGGCCGCGATCCTCGACGGCATCGGCTCCCTGACGGCGCTGGTGGACCAGGCTGCCGCCACCTCGGCGCACCAGGCCGAGGCGATGGCTACTCTCGGCGATGCGATGCGCCGCATGCAGGAACTCTCCTCCGCCTCCGCCGCGGAGTCGGCCGCTGCGGCGCAGTCGGCCGACCTCCAGACCGCAGGCGCAGAGACCCTCAACCAGACCGCGCGGCAGCTCGCCGACCTGGCCGAGCGGATGCGCGCCGCCGTCGCCCGCTTCACTGTGACCACCCCGCGGGGCGGCCGCTCCCGCTAGCCCCCCGCCCGCGCGCCTCGACGCCCCGACCGGACCGGCAGCTCACGCCGCGGTCTGTCCGTGATTCCCGGGCCATGTTCCGAATGGATGGAACGCGAGCAGCCGGTCGCGGTGCGGGGCGAGAAGGCGCAGGCGGAACCGCTCGATGGCCGCCTCGAAGGGCAGCCGCCGGCGGAACTCCCCGGCGGTCACCCCGAGGAAGGTCCGCAGGTGCCGCCCGAAGCTCTGGGGCGAGGAGTAGTCGAGGCGGTTGGCCACGTCGGCGATGCTGAGCCCGCCGCAACGGAACAGGTACGCGGCGTGGAGCAGGCGGGCGAAGGCGAGGTAGGTCTTCGGTGAGGGCAGGCGCGAACGGTAGAAACGCGACATCAGGGAACTCGGCACGACGCCGAGGACCCGCGCGAGCACCTGCACGGTCCGCACGTCGGGGGCCCGCCGCAGGACCACCTCGAAGAAGAACCGGCAGTCGGGTGGGGCGTCGCGCAGGTCGGCGTCCACCGCCGCCATCACCCGCGCGACCACCGGCGTATTCGGCTCCCGCATGAGCGACCGCAACCGGTGCCACCCCGACGGCACCGAGACGTCCACCACCTCATGCACGCCCGACGCCCCAAGCCGCAGGATGCGGTCGTGCGCCGCCTCGTCGGCGCGCGAGAGAAGCGCGACGGCGGGCACGTGCGGGAACTCGCGGACAAACTGCGCCACCCGCGGCAGCTCCGCCTCGGAGCAGCGGTGGACGGAGAGGAGCATGGCGTCCACGGGCGCGCGGCGCACGTGCCGGATCGCCTCTTCGAGCGACGCGCCGTGCAGGACCCGGAAGCATCCCTGGCCGGCCGCCTCGACGCGCGAGCGCTCGGCGGGCTCTAGAACGGCGGCGACGGTGGCGGCGGTCATCAGAGCGATCTCCCGCTGTGGGACGCGCCCCAGTCTACGCCGCCGCGTCACCATGCCGTCACCGCACCGTCCACGTCCACTCGCCGTCGCGCCGCGGGCGACGGCCGGTTACCTTGGAAGTGCGGAGCGCGATGGTCGCGGGCCCGCCCTCGTGGCGGGTTCGAGGAAAGTCCGAGCTCCTAGGGCACGCTGCCAGGTAACGCCTGGGCGCCGCGAGGCGACGGACAGGGCCACAGAGAACAGACCGCCCTGCCGCGAGGCGGGGTAAGGGTGAAACGGTGGGGTAAGAGCCCACCGCGTCCCTGGCAACAGGGGCGGCACGGTAACCCCCAGCGGGAGCAAGGCCAAATAGGCGGCGAGGTCCGGCCCGGACCGACCACGCCGGAAGCGCCTCACGGCGCCAGACCGGCGAGCCGCGGGTAGGCCGCTAGAGGTGGCGGGCGACCGCTACCGCAGAGAGATGACCATCCGACCTTCGGGTCGAACAGAACTCGGCTTACGGCTCCGCGTACGGCGCCGGCGTGCCTCGCAGGCCGCCGGCGCCGTGCCGTATCCGCCTTGCCCCGGCCGCGCCGTGGAGGCTAGGTTGCCGCGCGCGCGGCGGCGCCTGCCGGCGCCCCGCCCACACCCCAAAGGAGACGTACGCATGGACCGCCGACTGCCCGCGCTCGCCGCCGCCCTCCTGACCGTATCCTGCGCGGGTCATCGTCCCGCCGCGCCAGCCCCGGCCGCCGCTCCCGCCGCGCGCACGGCAGCACCCACCGCCGCGCCCGCGCCGGCCCGCGACCCGGCGACCCTGCGCTACGGCGCGGGGACGTCCCGCTACCGCGTCGAGCAGACAACGCACGTGACCCAGGAGGTGATGGGTCAGGTCAACACCGCCGACCTCTCATCGCATCAACTGGTCTCCATCGTGGCCACAGCGGCCGCCGAGAACCTCGCCCTCGCGGTGACGGTGGACTCCATCGACGTGACCGGATCCGCGGGCGCCGACCTCAGCGCCATCGCTGCGGCACGGGGCCAGACCTTCCGGATCGTCGTTGCCCCGTCGGGCCTCGTCCTATCGGTCTCCGCGCCCGACACCACCAACCTGCTCCTCCGCCAGGTGGCCGTCGGCCTCCACGAGTTCCTCCCTCGGATCCCTGCCGCGCCCGTCACCGCTGGCCAGAGCTGGACCGACACCGTCACGACGACCAATTCCGGTGACGTGTCGGTCACGATGCACGCGGTGCGCCAGAACCGCGTGGTCGGCTGGGAAGACCGGGATGGGGTGCGCGCGCTGCACATCGCGAGCGCGTCCACGTACACGGTGACCGGCTCGGGCGAGGCGCAGGGCCAGACGGTCGAGATGACGGGGAACGGGCAGTCCACCCGTGACTCTTTCATCTCCGCCGCCGGCCTCTTCCTCGGCAGCATCGAGAGCGACAGCGCGGCCATCAGCGCCAACGTGACGTCGGTCGGCCTCACTGTCCCGATCCATCAGACGCGCCGCTCCACCGTGACGCGCCTGCCGTGACCTTGCGCCCGGCGCTCGGCCTCTGGGCCGCAGCGCTGGTGATGGCGGCCGCCGGCGCCCGCCCGGCGGCCGCTCAGTTGTATCCCCCGCTGGCGCAGCGCTATCTCCTCACCACCGACGCGCGTGACGAGCGCGCCGTCTGGGTCAACCCGGCGGGCCTCGCGCGGCGCGTCGAGGCGAGTCTCGCCGCCGACGTCTCCGCGGACCGCTCCGCGGGCTCGCTGCGCGTGGCCCAGTACGGCGTCTCCTTCATGAGCCGGAATCTCGGCTTCGGCTGGAAGCGCGATCGCTATCCCGGGGGGACGGGGGCCAGCACCTACGCCGTGGGGGCCGGCATGGGCGACGACGCGTTCGGCGCCGGAGTGTTGCGCCGCTGGAACCACGGCAGCCAGGGCTCGTGGGACCTCGCTCTCCGCGGGCACGCCACCGGCACGATCGACCTCTCCCTGGTATGGCGCGACGTCGGCTCTCCGCTCGTCCGCGACACGGTGTACCGCTCGCACCTCGTTCCGGCCGCAGGACTCCGCCTCGCCGGTGGGCGATTCCTCGCGGGCGTCGAGGAAGACGTGGCACCGAACCTCGGGTCGCTAGGCCAGGTGCGCGCCGGCGCGACCCTCGCGCTCGGTCCCATCGTCGTCTCGGTGCGCGGCGCGTTCGCCGGGACCGCCGCGGGCCGTGGCCTCGCGATCGCCATCGGCATCGCGGGCGCCTCGTACCGCGGCGCCCTGGTCGGCCTCGTCCCGTCGGGCTCCGGTGGCCTTCAGACCATCGGCGCAAGCGGCGCCCTGGTCGCCGCGCCCGGCGGCCCGACCCGGCGCTGAGCATCCCTGTGCGATTCCTGCGCCGCTTCCTCCTGGTGGCCGCCGCGGCCGTTGCGTGCGCCGTCCTCTGGCTCTGCGCGGTGTGGCCGCCGCCGTCGTGGTGGCGCTCCCACTGGCCGGCGCGGACTGCCTTCCAGTCGATGCGCGCGCGCCAGTACCGCTCGGCGAGCAAGGCGCCGCCATTCGCCTATCGGCCCATCCCCCTCGACTCGATCTCGGAGTGGCTCGGCAAGGCAGCGGTCGTCGGCGAGGACGACGCATTCTACCAGCACCACGGGATCGACTGGCGGTCGGTCCGCGAGGCCCTCGGCTACCGACGTGGCGCCTTCGCGTGGGGGAATGCGCACGATCGCGCGGAACTGCAGCGGGCCCTCGGCCGCGCCTCCGACAGGCGCGACCGGATGCGCGGCGCCAGCACGATCACCCAACAGCTCGCGAAGAACCTATACCTCTCGCCCTCGCGCAACCCGCTGCGGAAGCTGAAGGAGGCGGTGACCGCCTACCGCCTCGAGTGGGCGCTGAGCAAGACACGGATCCTCGAGCTGTACTTGAACGTCGTCGAGCTGGGGCCGAACCTGTGGGGCGTGGAGGCCGCGAGCGAGCGGTACTTCGGGCGGCCCGCGGCGCGGCTCTCGATGGACCAGGCCGCCTTGCTCGTGGCGACCCTCCCGCACCCGCTGACCTCGAACCCCGCCTTCCGCCCCGGCCGCACGGCCTGGCGGCAGCAGCTCATCCTGCGCCGGCTCCGCGGCGAGCCGGTGGTCGTGCCGCCGGAGGAGGCGGAGACCGCCGCTCCATCGGCCCTCCCGGCCGACAGCACCGACACCCCGCCGGCCAGGGACACCGTCCCGGTGCCCTCAAAGGACTCGGCCGCCGCGCCGGCGCCGAAGCCCGACACGGCGGCCGCGAAGCCGCCTCACGGTCCCTCGCGGCCCTAGTCCACCAGCCGCAGGGGCATCACCAAGCAGACGTACGAGGCCGCGTCGTCCCAGCCCACCGGCTCCGCCGTGGTCGCCCGCTCAGGCGCCTTGAAGGTGAAGCGCACCTCGTCCGTCGGCATGTATTTCAGGATCTCCAGCAGGTAGGCCGCGTTGAAGCCGATCTCCAGCGCGTCGCCCTCGTACGTTACCGCCATCTCGTCCTGCGCCTCGCCGAGGTCCGGCGTCTGCACGCTGAACTTGAGCGTGCCGCCGCCGAACGACAGCCGGATGCGGTGGGTCTGGTCGCTCGCGACGATGCTCATGCGCCGCAGCGCGGACGCCATGGCGGTCTTGTCCACCGTCGCGAACTTGTCGTTCTCGCGCGGAATCACCTGCTCGTAGTTCGGGTACGGCCCCTCGATCAGCCGCGTGTAGACCTGCGTCCCCTCCGACCGGAAGCCGAGGTGGTTCTCCGACTTCGCGATCTCGACGATGACGTCGGGCGCGAAGAGCCGGCGGATCTGCTCGAGGGCCTTGGGCGGCACGATCAGCTCGGCCTGCGCGGCTCCCCCTTCTTCGGCGAGGGGCACGTCCATCTTCGCCAGCCGGTGGCCGTTCGTCGCAACCATCCGCATCCGGTCCTTCCGCAGGTCCCACAGCACGCCGTTGAGGATGGGGCGACTCTCTTCGGTCGATGTCGCGAAAGCGACGTGACTGATGAGCTTGTGTAGGTCCTTGGCGGCGATCCGCCACGGCGTGTCGAACTTGACGTGCGGGAACGAGGGGAACTCGTCGCGGGGTAGGCCCAGGAGCCGGAACTTGCTCTTCCCGCACTCGACCTGGGCGCGCTGCTCCCCCGCGGACGTCACGCGCACCGGCGAGGCGGGCAGCTCCCGCGCGATCTCCGTCAGCTTCTTCGCCGGGAGGGTGATGGCCCCTTCCTCGTCCACCTCGGCCGCGACCGTCGTCGCGACCGCGATGTCCAGGTCGGTGCCCGAGAGGCGAAGGCCGTCCTTCCTGGCCTCGAGGAGGATGTTCGAGAGAACGGGCAGGGTGGTCTTCGCCGGAATGCTCGGTCCGACGGCCAGCAAGCCTTCCTGCAACTTCTCCCGCGTGATGGTGAACTTCATCCCGTCCTCATCGCGTGAGCGTCGAAGGGCGTTCGGCTAACCTGTGAGTACAATCTAGTAGTATCCGTAGAGCATGTGGAACTGTGGGCAGACACCGGACCCACGCTCACCACACCCGACTTGCGTGCCGTGCGATCCGACCGGCCGCGTGGACTACTCCGGGTCTTTCCCCACCGCCGGGTGCGTCTCCACACCGTCCCACACCTATCCCCGCAGTTCCCACCTCTACAATGACGACAACTCGCCGCGCGCCGCGGTGACCCGCTCGCGGAACGTGTGGTCGCGCGAGAGCTGGTGCTGGACCTTGTCGAGACTGTGAATCACTGTCGAGTGGTCACGCCCGCCGAACGCCTGGCCGATCTCGACGAGCTGCATGCCGAGGAGGTCCCGGGCCAGGTACATCGCGACCTGCCGCGGCACGGTGAGCCGCTTGGTCCTCGCCTTGGAGCGGAGCCCCTCCGGCGTCACGCCCCAGCGCCGCGCCACGACCTCCTGCACTCGGTCGATAGACGGTGGCGAGCGTCGTCCCCCGTCGCCGTCGCCCGGAGCCTGGATCTTGTCGGAGAGCGCCTCGCGGGCCAACTCGATCGTGATTTCCCGGTGCTTGAGCGAGGCGAACAGCAACAGCTTGATGATGCAACCTTCCAGCTCGCGCACCGAACTGCGCACGTGCTCGGCGATGAACCGGATGACGTCGTCCGGGATCGTCATGTCGAGATGGTCCTGCTCCGCCTTCTTGCGCAGGATCGCCGTGCGGTGCTCCAGGTCGGGATGGCCGATGTCCACGACCATCCCCCACTCGAAGCGGGAGACCAGGCGGACCTCGAGGCCCGGGATCTCCTTCGGGGGCCGGTCCGACGTCAGGACGATCTGCTTCCCCGCCTCGTGGAGCGCGTTGAAGGTGTGGAAGAACTCCTCCTGGGTGGTCTCCTTCCCTTCCAGGAAGTGGACGTCGTCCACCAGGAGCAAGTCGAGGTCGTTCCGGTAGCGGCGGTGGAACGCCGGCATTGTCCGGGACTGGATGTTCTCGATGACGTCGTTGATGAACTGCTCGGCGCTGATGTAGACCGTCCGCATCCCGGGCTGCCGCTCCAGGATGGCGTGCGCGATGGCCTGCATCAGGTGGGTCTTGCCCAACCCCGTGGGGCCGTAGATGAAGAGGGGGTTGTAGGTCTTTCCGGGCGCCATTGCCACCGCGTGGGCGGCGGCTGCCGCCATCTCGTTCGACTTGCCGACGACGAAGCGCGGGAAAGTGTACCGGCTGTTAAGGGGCTGGGCCCAGCTCGGGACCCCGCCGCTGCCCGCCGCGGGGCCTCCCGCGGGCGCCGGAGGGGGCACGAAGAAGTCCATCTGCGGGCGCCGGGCCTGGTCGTCCCTCACGCGGAAGGTCACGGTGAGCGTGCGCGCCGTGACCCGGCCCGCGAGCTCCGAGAGCAGGGCCGCGTGCTTTGATTCGTTCCACTCCGCCGCGAACTGATCCGGGGCGCCGAGGACGAGCCTACCGTCCTCCAGGCCGATGGCTTCCACCGGCTCGAGCCACGTGCGGACCGTCTGTTCCGGCAGGCGCTGACGCGCCTGGTCGAGGAGGAGCTTCCAGGTATCCTTCGCCGACTGCTCCATCAAGGCATCGCTGGGGTGGGGCGGGAGGTCAAAGGGCGACCGAACGTACGCCTGCAATGTGGAAAAGTCAACCTTGCCCCAAGTCTGTGTGGTGGGTAGGTTTTCTGGCTCTTTGGAGGCCTGAACGTGAAACCGAGTTATCGCCCGCGGAACCGTAAGCGCATCAACAAGCACGGCTTCCGCGCTCGCATGTCGACACGATGGGGGCGTGAGACGCTGTCGCGGCGCCGCAAGAAGGGCCGCAAGCAGCTGGTCGTGCAGCTCCCGTCCAAGCACCGGGGCGCCTGACGGCCGAAGCGCTGCCGAGGTCGTTTCGCATCACGCGCGCTGGGGAGCTTCGCGCGCTGCTGACACAGGGGAAGCGCCGTCGAACCGATCACCTCGATCTGTTCACGCGGCCTTCCCCTTTCGGCCATTCACGGCTGGCGGTGGTGGTCCCCCGGCACGGGCACACCGCGGTGCGCCGCAACCAGTTGCGTCGCCGGATCAGGGAGATCGGCCGCCGCTCGGTCCTGCCGGCGCTCGCGGAGCCGACGGACACCGTCGTCCGCGCCCGGCCGGCAGCGTACGAGGCCACTTTCGACCGCCTGCGGCTGGAGATCGTCGCCGCCCTATGTCCGTCGCCGCGCGCCTCGTCGTCCTGCTGATCCGCGGCTACCAGGTCACGCTGTCGCCGTTGCTCCCCTCAGCGTGCCGGTACCAGCCGACGTGCTCGCACTACGCGCTCGAAGCGGTCGCGCGCCACGGCGCGTTCAAGGGAGCGTGGCTGGGCGCCAAGCGCATCGCGCGGTGTCACCCCTTCCATCCGGGCGGCTATGACCCGGTGCCTTGAGGTCCGATGGACCGGCGACTGATCCTAGCCATTGCGCTGATGATCGTGGTGGCGGTGCTCCCTTCGATATTCCTGAAGCAGCCGCCGAGGCGACTGGCCGCCAGCCGCCCCGTGGCAGCCGAGAGTGCGTTGGCGAATGGACAGGCGGCGACGCCCGTGCCGCCGGTGACGACCGCGGCGGCTCCGGTCCCCTCCTCCGTGCGGGCCGGCGTGGCCGCCAGTCTCGCTGCCCCCGCCGAGACCGTGAGCGTGACCACCCCGCGGGCGGCGTACCGGTTCACCTCGCTCGGCGCGGCCCTCGAGTCCGCGGCCTTGCCGGGCTTCCGCTCCTTCCACGATCGCGGCGAGGTGGACCTGGTCCGCCCCGGCGACCGGCTGCTGGCCTACCGGCTGGTACTCGGCACCGACACGCTGCGTCTCGACAGCCTCCCCTTCTCCGTGATGCGTGCGGCCGACGGGGTCGCCTTCTCCGCGGCCCGGGGAGCGATCCGGTTCGACGTGGAGTATGCGCGGACGGCCGGTCGGAACTACGAACTGGACGTGGCCGGCACGGTGGAGGGGCTCGAGGGGCGCGGTGCACTGCTCCTGATCGGGATGGGCACCGGCATCGCCAACGTCGAGGCCGACAGCCTTGACAACTACCGGCGATACGGCGTGGTCGGGCGCAGCGATTCGCCGGAGGACAAGGCGTTCTCGAAGGTGGCGCCGGGCGAGACGGCGGCGCTCGAGGGCCCCTACGACTGGGTCGCGGTCAAGTCGAAGTACTTCATCGCGGCGCTCCTCTCAGGCGACACCGCGCGGCGCGAGTTCGGCGGTGCGGTGCTCACCGGTGGGCCGCGCCCGGGGCGGCTCGCGACCCACGCGCAGACCTGGGTGACGCGGGCCATCGGCGCGGACGGCCGGTTCCGCTTCCAGCTCTACCTCGGGCCCCAGGAATACCGGGAGATCCACCCGATCGGCCGGCAGCTCGACAAGGCGTCACCCTACGGCTGGATCTTCAAGCCGATCGTGATGCCGGTCTCGCTGTGGATCACCCAGCTGCTGCTGTGGATGCACCAGTTCCTGCACCTCGGCTACGGCTTCGTGCTCATCCTCTTCGGCATCCTGGTGCGGCTGCTGCTGTGGCCGCTGAACCAGAAGGCGATGATGAGCTCGGTGGCGATGCAGGCGGTGCAGCCGCTGATGAAGGACGTCCAGACGCGCCACAAGGACGACCCGGCGCGCCTGCAGCAGGAGATGCTCAAGCTGTACAAGGAGCACAAGGTGAACCCGCTCGGCGGGTGCCTGCCGATGCTGCTCCCCTTCCCGATCCTGCTGGCGCTCTTCTTCGTGTTCGCGAACACGATCGAGTTCCGCGGGGTGCCGTTCCTGTGGCTCCCCGACCTCTCGCAGCGCGACCCGTACTACATCATCCCGGTGGTGATGGGCGCCTCGATGTGGGCGCTGTCGAAGCTGGGGCAGATGGGGATGCCGCCGAACCCGCAGGCGAAGATGATGACGACGATCATGCCGATCATGATGACCGTGCTGTTCCTGAACTTCGCGTCGGGGCTGAACCTGTACTACGCGGTGTCGAACCTGATTAGCCTCCCGCAGCAGTACATCATCAACCAGGCGCGGATGCGGGAGATGGAGCGGCGGAAGGGGAAGAGCTAGGCGCCGCGCTCCTTGCCGCCGGTGGCGGCGCGCCACACCTCGTCGGCCAGCCACTCGAGCCGCTCCTCGGCGTACTCGAGGTCCTGCCGGCTGAGCCCGCCCACGTTCCGCGCGACATAGCGGACGTGTTCCACCAGCTCGTCGAGGACCTCCCGCAGCTCGCGATTTGCCCGGCGCTCGGACTTCGCTCCGCTCATGCGCTCACCGCCTGTTCGGGTGCGTGCCGCGCCTCCGCGGCCTGGAAATCCGCGGGGGTGGCGCGCACTGCGGCCGCGACCCCGCGCTCGGCGACCAGCGCCTCTGCCAGGCGCGCGCCGATGTAGTAGCCGGTCCGCTCAGGGAGGACGCGGCCCTTCACGAGGCGCGCGGCCGGGCTCATCCCACCGCTCAGATACCGCAGGCGCAGGCCGAGGCCCGCGCGGTCGAGGTCCGCCTCGACCGCGCGCAGCAGGAAAGTCTCCATCTCCCGCATCCGCCGGTACTGCCGGCGGCTGAAGCCGAAGTAGTCCTCGTCCGCCAGGCCCGGCGCCGCGGCGCGCGCGGCGTGGACCGCGATCCCCTCGTTGAGCAGCAGTTCGCGCAGCGGTGCGCGGCTGCCGGTCTCCCAGTAGTCGTAGGAGCCGCCCGCCTCCACCACCAGCGCGCGGAGCGGCGAGCGGCTCGTCGGCGAGGTGTAGCGGACGGCGTGGGCCACCTCGTGTGCGATCCACAGTGGCAGCTGAGCGACGGGAAGGCCGAGGCCGAACGTGTCGGGATTGGTCTGCCCCGTGAAGTGCTCGACGCACAGGACCGCGATGCCCCGCCCCGCGACCACGAGCTCGGCCGCGTTCGCCGCCCCGACCCCCACGGTGAGGTAGAGGTCCACTTCGGTGTCGAGCTCAAGCACCGCTGCGGCGCGGTCGAGGGCCTCCGCGGCCAGCCGCTCCAGGTCCACCGACGCGAGGAGCCGCTCTAGGTCGCCGCGGTCGGCCTCGAGCGCGCCGCGGATCACCTGCTCCGCGTGTGGCGAGTCGAGGTCGAGCACGTAGTTGTGCCAGTAGGCGGAGAGCACCGCCTCGTGGCGGCGGAGGTAGTCGTGGTACGCGTCGAGACGCGCCGGCGACGCGCGGACGGAGAGGAACTCGGGGACGAGGTTGATGATCATCGCAGCGGCCGTCCCAATTTGGGCGAGCCGCGCGCGCACCACAAGAGAGTCAGCGTATCTCGAATTCCAGCGAGGCGCTGGCGGCACGCCGGCCGGCGTCGCGCACTTCGAGATGGACGCGGTAACGGCCGGGCGCGAGGCGGCCGGGATCCACGACCAGCGTCTCAACGGTCACGCTGCGCGCGGGCTGCTCGCGCCGGAAGCGCACGGTCGTGGGCCGTCCGGGCGGGGCGGCGCCGTTCGCGCCGTGCGGCGCAGGCTCGAAGCGGTATTCCACCTCGTAACGCGATGTGCCGTCCACGGCCGCGAGGCCGTACACCTCGGCGTAGAAGCGGAGCGGGCGGTCCCGCGGGAGGTGGAGCGCGGTGGGGGAGGCGGCCACCATCGCGGCGCGCTCGGGCGGAGCGTCGCGATCGGTCACGAGGAGACTGGACACGGCGAGCGACTCGCCGGTGTAGGCCGCGAGCGGAACGGCGCCGCGGTAGCGTCCGACGTTATCACCGCGCGCGGCGTCGATGGCCAGGAGGTAGCGCCCCGGCGCGGCCGCGAGCCGCAGCGGCCCGGCCGCCACTGAGTCGCGGGCCACGTCCCGGCCCTCCGCGTCGGTCAGCGCCGCTGTGGCGGCGACCGAGTCGGGGATGAGGAGCAGTTCGGTATGCCAGCGGTCGGCGCCCCGGAACGTGGCCAGCCAGAAGACGAACCGGAGCGTGGCGGGAGCGCTCGGGCGGTCGGTCGCGAGGAGCCACTGCGCCGTCTCCCACTCGCCCGCCGCGACCGGCGTCACCAGGGCGTCGCCGCTCGAGTCGGGGCCGGTGCGGCGGGTGAAAGAGACCTGGAGCACGCCTTCCGGAAGATGATAGCGCCACGTCTCGCTCGCGACCTCGCAGGCGATGCGCTCGTCGGGTGCCCCGTAGCGCACGAAGATCCGCCCGCGGTCGTCGAGGCCGTCCTCCAGGTTCATCGTCTCGTCGGTGTTCGCCGGGACCGCCGCCGGCGTCGGCGGGAGCACGATGCGGGAGCCGGTACCGATCGCGGCGCGCAGGCAGCCGGGGGCGCCGAAGCCGAATCGCGGCGCCGCGCGCGAGGCCGTCGAGTGGAAGTACCGCGAGTTCGGGTGTTGGAGGGCGTAGGCGTGGCGCGCTTCGCGCAGTCGCCGGAAGTGCTCCCCGATGCGTCCGTTCAGCGAGGCGCGGAGGTCCGGTCTTCGGAAGGCCCAGAAGCGGCGGAAGAACGCGCCCCGCTCCTCCGGCGCGGTTGCCGCGTACGTCTCCCGTTCGCCGGGGGACGCCGTGGCGCGGACCTGGCGCCAGAGGACACCGCCGGTGTCGGCCGCGGCGCGTGCGAGCGCCGCCTCGTAGACCGGCGCCGCTGCACTGTCCTCGCCCACCTCGTACAGCGACTGGGCGAGCAGCGCCCGGGGCGCCGGGTCCGCTGGGGACCGCGCGACGAGAGCCTCCAGCACCCGGCGAGCGTCGTCGTACGCCTCGAGCTCGATCAGGAGCTGGCCGCGCCAGAGGTCGCTCGCGGGCTCGCCCGCGTGCCGTTCGAGCGCGGCCACCGCCTCCCGCCGCTCGGCGGGACCGCGGTAGAGCGTGAGCCAGAGCGACCACGCGTCGCGGTATCGCGGCTCGAGCGCGAGCACGCGCGCGAGGCCCCGCCTGGCGACCCACTCCCCGTCGTCGCCGCGCAGGGCGATCCCCACCAGCCCGAGGTAGTAGAACGGCTGCGGATCGTTGGGGGCTAGCGCGCCGGCCCGCGAGAGGAGGCTGTCGGCATGCCAGCGGCCGAACACCGGCCATGCCAGCCAGATGCGGCCGAGGAGGGTGAGCACCGCGGGATCCCCGGGCCGCTCGCGGTCGAGGCGCTCCGCGATGCGGCGTGCAGCTGGCAGGCGACCGGCGGCGAGCAGGGACTCCGCGCGGACGAGGAGCGTGTCGGGCTGAGTGGCCTGCAGCGCGAAGGCGAGCGCGAGGCCGAGCGTCGGTTCCTCTCAGTTCTCCTGCTGGAACCGGCGGCTCATCGCGTCGAGGAAGCGGTGCTCGTCCGGCGTGAGGCTCGCAAGGCCGCCGGCGGAGATCTTGTCCAGTACGCGATCCACCTCGGCGAGCGTGGCGGCGTCGGCGCCGTGGTGCGCCTCTGGTCGGGACGGAACGGCGCGGTGGGCCGCCTTCGCCGACGGGTGCACGAGCACCGGGCTCCCCTCGCTGCGGGGCGCACGGCGCCGCGGCAGCCGCAGCAAGGAGGTGCCGCGCAGGTAGAGCAGGGCGGCGCCGAACCCGCCGAGGTGGGCGAAG
>Ga0187850_10002802_pt1 | contig 15549 bp, 17 predicted proteins | sample June2016WEW_4_15_FD_132436 | JGI IMG/M metagenome (GOLD analysis project Ga0187850, IMG submission 132436) | Peatland microbial communities from SPRUCE experiment site at the Marcell Experimental Forest, Minnesota, USA - June2016WEW_4_150 | ecosystem: Environmental > Terrestrial > Soil >... | reverse complement strand
GAATGGCAGGGGAAACATCATGATTTCGCTCTCGCCGTACAGCACGCCGAACGCAACCAGCAAGCCGTAGATCCCGCCCGAGGCTCCAATAGTGGTGGTTGCCGGAGACAAACCGGGCACGTGCATGTAACTCACGGCCACCGTGGTGAGCGCCGCTGCAACTGTGCAAAAGAAATAGAACTCCACGAAGCGTTTCGATCCCCAGTCGCTTTCCAACTGCGAACCAAACATCCACAAGGCCAGGGCATTAAAGAGGAAATGCAGCAACGTAAAGTGTAGAAAGGAATACGTAATTAACTGCCACACCATCCCGTGCATTACCAGCTTCGGGATCAGTCCCAAGTAGAATCGCACCCATTCGTGAGCGAACGGAGATGCAACCTCCATCACCGCCATCAGGAGGTAAATTCCGGCGTAGACCAAGATCAGCCGCTTCACCCAGCGTGTGAACGGAGGCAGGCTCAACGAGATAGTACGTCCGCGATTCATCGGCACGGTGGTGTCTCAATTACCGCCAGGAAAAGACGCGTACCAATCATGGTATCAGGTCGCGAGTCGTCCGATTCTACCGCTCCGGCAGGGGCACCACCGGCAAGCTGCGGTGTCCCTGAGCGTCCACGGCCCTCACTGCAAAGATGACATTATCCTTGGAAAGTTTCAAAGTAGTGCGCGTAACGTCCCCGACCTTTTCCACATGTTCCCATTCCGGACTGGTCGTGGCGCGCCAGAGAATCTCATAGCCGGAAGCCGATCCTCCCGGAGAATTCTTCCACGTGAGCGTCGAGTCATTCTCCAGATCCTTGGCCAGCAAATGCACATTCGCCGGAGAAGCCGGCGCCGACGCCAATGACGCCAGCGTTGCTGCATTTAGCCGCGCCACGTGTGCGACATAATCGAAGTCCACAAACTTCGTCAGATCGCCATATTCAATGCCGTCCTCGGTGCGCACGTTCTGATGCTGGTGATGAAAGTCCTCGCGAAATTCCGTGAAGCGCACCGCAGCAAATCCCTGCTGGTTAAAAGAATAATGGTCGCCACCGCGCAAGTACCGATCCGGCCGGAACACGAGCATCGGCGTCACGCCTGCGTCGTAGGTGCGGCCCACATCGAAGATATAACGTGCCAACTGCCGGGAAGTGGAGTCGTTCTCGCCGCCCAATCCGCGAATCCGCCGGATCTCCTGTTCGGTTGCTGCGGCCGGCAAGCCCTCGGAAAATACCCGCACAACCGAGCGATCCTGCTCGGCGCTTCTATCGCCGCCTACGATGTCATTGTTCAGCACAGCTTCGATATTCCAGCCCTGGTCCTTCGCCATCTTGGCGAAGTGATGGCTGCCGTTCAACCCTTGCTCTTCGCCCGCCACCGTCAAGAAAATAATCGTCGCCGGAAACTTCAGCTTGCTTAAGACGCGCGCGCACTCCAGGCTGACGGCGGTTCCGCTGCCGTCATCGTTCGCTCCTGGCGCATCGCCCTTCGTATCGAGCGTATCGCTGTTGCGTGAATCGTAATGGCCGGTCACCAGCACGATGCGCTTCGCATTCTCCGCATCCGTGCCTCTCAAGACCGCGTAGACATTGGTGATTTCAGCGGGTTGGGGAATCCGGTCCGCGGCTGGTTCGGTGAAAGTGTCGGTCTTTACTTCCAGGCAGCCGCCGCAATCCTTGGCGTAGCGCTCGAATTCTGACTTGAGCCACTCCCTGGCTGCGCCAACCCCTCGTCCAGCCCCGATTGCAGCTGGGTCCTGCGCCGAGATGGTTAACCGTGTTCCAAAACTCACCAGCCTCTCAATATTCGCCCGGATGCGCTCCGCCGAAACCTGCTGCAGCGCGGCTGCAATCCGGATATCGACAACCATGGGTTCAGGAGCGCCGGTTTCAGACACTTTGGAACGCGCTTCATTCTGAGCTAGCGCCACCGTGCTGACGACCACAAGCCCGGCAGCCATACGCCTCCATCTTTTCTTCAGATGAGAAATCATGTAATCTCCGGCATGCGAAATGTCAAGGCCGGCGGCTGCTCCGCGCCAAATTATAAATCTTGTGCCCTACAGCACTCGCCCCCTTGACACTGCGGTGGGGGAAGAATCTAAATATTATCAACGGTATCTAAGAATGATATCGGATGGGAGCGGAGGAACCATGGTTCTTTGTCCTGAATGCGAAACCGATCTGGATGTGGAAGAAGAAGAAGTCGACGAGGGCGAGATCGTCTCCTGCCCGGAGTGTGGTACAGACTTCGAAGTCGTCACTACCAGTCCGTTGGAGTTGAAGGCCGTCGAAGAAGGCTATGTGGAAGAGGAAGAGGAAGTGGAGACTGAAGACGGTGACGACGCCTAACGCCTGCCGCATTCTTCCGTCTGTCTGTCGGTCCTCTTCTTCCCTACTGCTGTTGCTTGTCTTCTCCGCTTTCAGCCTCCAGGTCTCACCCGTGGCTAACGCCGCCTCCGCGCCCAAGAAGCTGAAACCTACCGATCCCTACGCCCTCATCTTCGGCACGGTTTGGGGACCGGACGATCATCCTGCGTACGGCGTCAAGGTCAAGATTCGCCGCGCCTCCGACCAAAAACCCAAGTGGGAACTCTATTCCGACCATCGTGGCGAATTCGCGTTGCGCGTTGCCGCCGGCAAGAATGACTACATTGTAGGCGCCGATCTCAAGGGCGTAAAAACCCAAGATGGCCATCCCGTGCATCTGGTGGAAGAGGTTCCGGTCCACGTAGAGTATGATGAACGCGTGGATATTGGTTTGCATCTGGCCCGCTAGAATCATCCGGAGTAGGGCAAGTGGGGAAGAGCGGCAAGACTCGCATGATTCTGAGATTATCTTTTAGGCACGCCACGCTCTTAGCCTGCGCGCTCCTGCTCGTCTTTTCTGTGACTGGCGCCGCCCTCGACAAGAAAGATAAGCAGCAAGGCCGGCTGCTCTCCGGCAAAGTGCTCGATCCGCAGGATAATCCTGTCGTCAGCGCGGTCGTATACCTCACCAACACGCGCACCCACGCAGTGAAGACCTACATCGTCGGACAGGACGGTACCTATCGCTTCCCGGGGCTCTCCACCGTGGACTATGAAGTGTACGCTCAGTACAACAACCGCAAAAGCGATACCCGGTCGGTCAGCCAGTTCGACGACCGCTCCCAGGTCTACATCGACCTAAGAATCGATACGCGTTAAAACTGGCAATCCAGAAAGCGCTTTCGCCTCTTGTTCGTCCCTTGTCAGCCCGGAATCCCCGCATGCAACTCTTGTGCGTTTTTCGGGTTCAATATGTAAGGATGTTCTTGCGTGGGAGGAGACCTTGAAAGCATTGCATTCGTTTCAAAATAAGAATCGTTTTGGGTTGGCTGCGGCTACAGTGGCCGCGAGCTTGATCCTGATGGCCGCTTCGGCTTTTGCTCAACAGGGCGCGATGAGTCCCTATCAGGACGAACAAGATGGTGTCAGCGCCGGCGGCAAGTGGATAGAGTTCCGGTCAGAAGACAAAATGACTGGAGCGAAAAAAGTCCGCTTCGAACTGCTGGCCAACAATTATTTTCGCGAAGATCCGGATTACAAGCCGCGAGTCGAGGTGGTATGCACCGATGGTAAGTATCAGTATGCCGACTTTAATCTTGGCGGGCGGCTCGGACGGCCGGATTATCCGGGCTTCTGGGGCCAGCCGAAGATGGAAGTCAGGGTTCGCATCGACGGCAGCCACGACCACAAGGGTTGGAACTGGGTTCGCGGACGATTCCTTTCCATGGATAAGGGCACCGTTCGCGGCGCGATTGGAGCCCAGGTATTCAATGTGGAAGTCAGAACCAGGACTGGTTACGCGATCGCCGAGTTCTCGCCCGCAGCTTTGAACCTGGATGAGGTAAGGCGCGCCTGCGATTTGACTCCGCATAAGCCGTAGCAGATTTGATTTGCGCGTGAAGGGCTGAGCCTGCGGGTTCAGCCTTTTTTGTTTCCAGGCGGAATGCGATAACGTTAGGGGCTGCCCCGTCAGTAACTTGCGTGGCTTGCCCGGCTGCTGTTTCACTGGAATCAATTCCTGCTGGCGAGGTCGAGGTGGCGATGAGCGGCAACGTGATCCAAGGGGCGGCGTTTCTGCTGTTTGTAGTGGGAGTGTTTGTCTATGTAGTCATCCTCTACAACGAGTTGGTGCGGTTGCGCAACGATAATGACCGCGCGTGGGCGAACATCGACGTGCTGCTCAAGCAGCGTCACGATGAGATCCCAAACCTGGTGGAGACAGTGAAGGGATACATGCAGCACGAGCAGCAGACGCTGGTGGCAGTGACGCAGGCACGGGCCGCGTCAATGAATGCGGCGAGCATTGGGCAGAAGGCGCAGGCAGATCTGATGATGACGGGCGCACTGCGCGGGCTGTTTGCCGTCGCTGAGAATTATCCGCAACTCAAGGCCAACGAAAACTTTCTCAAGCTGCAGACTCGCATCAGCGAACTGGAAGATCGCATCGCGGATCGCCGCGAGTTTTTCAACGACGACGTCAACACGTATAACACACGCATCGGCCAGATCCCTGAGGTTTTTGTGGCCAGCTTCATGAGCCTGAAACCGCGCGCCATGTTTAAAGTGTCCGAAGAGGATCGGCGGCTGGTCGAGGTGAAATTTCAGGACCGGAACGCAGCTGGGGCCTAGGCGCCGCACGTTTGGCGGAAACAGCACGCTGAAGGACTCGTCGGCAGTGGCAATCTCGATCTCCCCGGTAGAAGGGAAATTCTCTGGCACCGGTGTCTTCAAAAGAAATTCAAGCGCGCGATCAGGCGGCACGTGGCGCTGCTAAATCGCTTGCAAAAACAAAGCGGCGGACATTCGCATTCCTTGCGAACTCCGCCACTGACTTTTCGACGATGCCTCTACCCTAAACTTAGGCTCTGGCGCCAACCGCAGCCGGCTCAGGCGCGGGAACGCTCTTGTCCTCGCCGTTGGGCTTTTGCTGCGAAGGCTGCCCGCCCTTGCGAATGTCGATGCCACCTTTGAAGAACGCGCCGTCTTCAATGGAAATGCGCGCCGCTACGACGTCGCCAGTGAGCGATCCATCGCTGCGGATATCGACGCGGTCGCTGGCCGTTAAATTGCCGCGGACTTTGCCCAAAACAACGATTTCGCGGGCATTGATATTGGCAGCAACCACTCCATTGCGCCCGATGGTGACGCGGTTGCCCGCCAGGCTGATCGAACCCTCGACTCGGCCATCGATGTAGAGCGACTCTGATCCAGTCACCTCGCCCTTGATCACCAGCGATTTGCCGATGGTCGCCTGGTCCGCAGTGGTGGTCGTGGTGGCTGTCGCCGGCCGCGGCCCAAGGGCAGGTTCACTCGCCATGATTGCAGGCACACTCGGTGTAGACAAAGTTGGACGCTCTGGCTCCGCTGGGCGCCCGGGAGTCTGAGGCTGATTCGTCGGCTTCCACATGGGTTACATAGTTCCTTTCCTTGTTGGGATTAGGGATAACGTGCCGCACTTGCGTGACCAATCGAATTGTACTCCGCTGTCTCAAAATGAGCGCTGTGGAAAACCCTTTATTTTCAACAGAGTTTCCTTGCTTGGTACATACTCTGGTGCCCTCGAAATTTGGCGATCCAAGGCGCCGAACCCATCCTTTTCGACTCTCGGACCGTGTAAGGATTCCCGGAGGGGCATTCTTGGAGTTGACGGTTCCACAGTCCGCCGGAGTATGCTCTTGGCTCAAGATTGTCGATGGTAGGATTCGCCCTTAGGGAGCAAACCTATGTCGGAACCAGCCGTGATTACCGTCCCAGCATTTACTATTGCCCGTCCTCAGCCAGATGAGTACGCGCCTTATTATGGCCGCTACATTTCTCTGGTGCAGGGTGAGGACATTCTCGGTACGCTTGACCAGCAGCGGCGCCAGTCCATGATGTTGCTTTCCGGCAGGAACGAAAAAGATGGTGAATTCCGCTATGCCCCCGAGAAATGGAGCGCGAAGGAGGTTCTGGGCCACATCTGCGATACGGAGCGAGTGTTCGCCTACCGCGCTCTGCGCATCTCGCGCGCCGATGCCACGCCGCTGGAAGGCTTCGAGCAGGACGACTACGTACGAAATGGTCCGTTCGCGCATCGTCCGCTCACTGATCTTGTCGAAGAATTCATCGCCGTGCGCCGCGCCACGCTGTCGCTGCTGCGCAATCTCGATGAGGCGGCATGGATGCGCCGCGGAACCGCGAATAAGAACGAGGTCAGCGTGCGCGGAATTGCTTACATCATCGCTGGGCATGAGTTGCATCATCGCAGGATTCTCGAAGAAAAATACTTCGCCGCTGCGCACGGATGACCGACTCCATGTCCTCGCGCGCACTTACTGAGCTGCTCCGCGGCAAAGGCGCTCACGCCGATCCTCTTGCTTGCGTCGAAGATCTTTCTGCCGAGTTGGCGGCGCGGCAGATTACAGGGTTTCCTCACTCGATCGGGCAACTTGTCTTCCACATGAATTATTGGATGGACTACGAGCTGCGCCGTATTCGTGGCCAGAGACCAGCGTATCCGGAGCACGCTGCCGAGAGCTTCCCGCCCGCTGCATCGCCCTCTGATACACAGGAATGGGATCGTCTGAAGCAGCACTTTGCTGGCCTGCTGGCCGATTTCACTGCGTTGGCGAGTTCATCTCCGGAGGAAATGCAAAGGCAGATCGAAAGCGTGCATGAGGGAGATACGAAGGTCGCAGGAACGCTGGAGGCCGTGCTCTGGCAGATGGTGGCGCACAACAGTTATCACACGGGGCAGATCGCAACGCTCCGGCAGGTCCTGGGCGCATGGCCACCTCGCGGCGGCGGGGATACCTGGTAGAGCAGATTGAGCGGAGGAATGATGAGAATCGCAATTTGGTTTGCCTTGTTTCCACTTCTGCTTATGGCACAGACAGGCGTAGAAGCAGATGAATATGCGATCCGGGCAGTTATGGATCGGTTCATGGACGCATGGAATCATCACGATGCGGAAGCGTTTGCGGCGGTGTTTTCCCAAGACGCGGATTTCACCAACGTTCGTGGCATGGGCGCGACAGGCCGAGCGAAGATAGAGGCTTTCCATGCGCCTGGGTTCGCAACCATCTTCAGCAAAAGCCATCAGGAATACACCGACATCAAAACGCGCTTCTTACGTCCCGATGTCGCGGCTGTCGATGTACGGTGGAAGATGACCGGCGCTATGGACCCGCAAGGCAACCTTCGCGACCGGGACGGGCTGCTGAATTTCGTCATGGAGAAGAATGCGGGACGCTGGGAAATCGTTGTGTTGCACAATCTCGAGCTCTCAGCTCCGCCTCCGACGAAGTGAACGAGGGCGTCTCTGCCTGTGGGTTATTCTTGTAGCTGGCAGCCACCCCATGCTCTCTGACTCCACGATCCTGAAACATATTGCCCGGCAACCGAAGCGCTCGGCGGGATTCAAGCAGTTGGTCCGAGAGCTGGGCCTGCACGGAGATGCCCGCGGAGAGCTCGACACGCATCTTCAGAAGCTGGTCGCCACAGGGCAACTGATTCAGATAAATTCCGACCGCTACGCGCTGCCAGACGTCTCACCCGACAAGAATCTGGTTGCCGGACGCCTCACCATGCACCGCGATGGTTTCGGTTTCGTCATCCCGGACGCGAACTCGTTGAGTCCGGCGATGAAGTCGCGTTTGGTGGGGGATATCTTCATCGCGCCCCACGCCATCGGCAACGCAATGCACGGCGACCAGGTGCTGGTCGACATCGTGGCCACTCGTCCCGATGGCCGCTCCGAAGGGCGCATCGTGCGTTCAGTGGTGCGCGGCCATCCCACGGTGGTTGGAATTTTTCACTACGGTAGCCGCCACAACTATGTGAAGCCGATCGACAGCAAGATCACACAGGAAATCGTTATCCCAGCGGGCCTGGAATATCCGGAAAGGAAAACCGAGGACGCAGGGGACGCTGAGAAACGACGAAAGAGGTATAAGAAATCGGTCGACCGCGTACTGGGTGACGAGGCCGCTCAACACTCTGGGTGGGACGATCTCGAAGGCGTGGTGGTCGACGTCGAGATCACCGATTGGCCCACGCCCACGCAAAACCCGCGTGGACGCCTCTTCGAAATCCTGGGCCGCCAAGACGACTTCGGCGTCGACGTGGAAGTTACCATCCGCAAGTTTCATTTGCCGCATCGCTTTCCCGCGGCGACGCTCGACGAAGCACAGAATGTCTCCGCCATCATTTCAGCACCGGAGTTTCGCCGCCGCCGCGACTTCCGCACCGTTCCCATCGTCACTATTGACGGCGAAACCGCGCGCGATTTCGACGACGCAGTCACCGTGCGCAATCTCGCCAATGGCAGCTTCGAATTGCAGGTTCATATTGCCGACGTGGCCCAATACGTTACACCCGGTTCGGCGCTCGACCAGGAAGCGCATCTCCGCGGCACCAGCGTCTATTTTCCGGACCGCGCCGTGCCCATGCTGCCGCTCGAACTCTCGACGGACATCTGCAGCTTGCGCCCCCAGCTCGACCGGCTGGTGCTGTCGTGCGTGATGCAAATCGATTCTCGCGGAGAAATCTTGGGCTACGAGTTGTGCGAAGGCGTCATCCGCTCGGCTGAGCGCATGACATACACCGCCGTCAACGCTGTGATCGAAGGCGATGCCGCCGCGCGCGAACGCTATGCGGCGCTCGTGCCCACATTTGAACTGATGCGCGACCTCGCGGTGATTCTCAACCACAAACGCCAGCGCCGCGGTTCGATCGACTTCGACCTGCCCGAGCCGGTCATCGAGTTCGACGAATTCGGGTTGATGAAGAGCATCACGCGTTCGGAGCGCAATATCGCCCATCGGCTGATCGAAGAGTTCATGCTCTCTGCCAATGAATGCGTCGCGCAATATCTGGAATCGAAACGCATCGCGTCTCTATATCGAATTCACGAAAAGCCGGATGCCAAGCGCGTCTACGATTTCGAAGTCATCGCCGCTACGTTCGGATACTCCCTGGGTGTAGGTCCGCTGCCCATTCACCGCGTGCAGTTCAAGAGTGATCGCCGCGCCGCACGCGGCACGGGCCAGCACGGGCCAACGGTCGAAGTCCCAAAGGATGTCCACATCACGCCCCGCATGTACCAGAAGCTGGCCGCCAAGATCGCCGGGAAACCAGAAGAGCGCATCGTGAGCTACCTGATGCTGCGGTCGCTCAAACAGGCGCGCTACTCGGAAGAAAATCTCGGCCACTTCGCACTGGCGGCTCCAAGCTACACGCACTTCACTTCGCCGATCCGCCGCTATCCCGACCTGATCGTGCATAGAATCTTGAAGGAAGTGCTGCGCGATTCGGCGGAGAGGCGCGATGGCGAAGTGCCGGTTGGAGTTTTCCCCGCGCTCGACGGTGGCGCCGGCATCCCGCTGGCCCAGTTGCGGCCCGAACGCCCGCTGGATCGGAACGTCGAATCAGCTCCTTCGCCGTGGTCGAAACGCCGTGACCATGCCGCACATAGCGAAGCGCACGAGCCGCTGGGCGGGCCGATCTCGCTCGACGAGCTCCATAACATCGCGGAAGAGTCGAGCCACTCCGAGCGCCGCGCCGACGAAGCGGAGCGCGAACTCATGGAGTGGAAGAAGGTCAAGTTCATGCAGGACCGCATTGGCGACGACTTCGACGGCCTCATCACCAGCGTCACCAAGTTCGGCTTCTTTGTAGAACTCACTGATTTGTTCGTCGAAGGTCTGGTTCCTCTGAACACGCTCACGGATGACTACTACGCCTACCACGAAAACACACGCCAGATTATCGGCCAGCACTCACGCAAGACCTACAGTCTGGGACAGAGAATTCGCGTGCTAGTCGACCGCATCGATCCCGTGGAAAGGAAAATCCAATTCGCTATCCTGCAAGAAGCCCCGCTGAAGCCCTCGCTTAAACCGTCTTCGCGCAAGTCGAAACGCAAGCGCAGGTAACGGCCTTCGGGCTCCGCAATCGTCCCGCCAGGCGTAACTCTCTCGCTGGTGGTAAAATTCTCTAGTGAAACCCCATCCGCTGCAAACGCGAAGCAGCGGGTTCCTTCTTAGTCGGGACGTGGCTCAGCCTGGTAGAGCACTCGCTTGGGGTGCGAGGGGTCGGCAGTTCAAATCTGCCCGTCCCGACCATTCAAGTTGAATCCTCTTGTCGAAGCGGCGGGCTCATATCACGAATCCACCACTGACATTTAGCGACTGACCCGTGATGAACGCGGCCGCGTCCATGCACAGGAACGTGACAACCTTTGCCACGTCTTCGCCGGTGCCGAGACGTCCCAGCGGATGCCGGATCAGAGCACGTTCCCTTGTAGCAGGGTCGGACAAATGCGCCGCCGTCATGTCCGTTTCGACATAACCCGGCGCCACGGCATTTACGCGGATTCTGCGACCAGCCAATTCCAGCGCCCAGCTTTTTGTGAGCGAATCGACGGCGGCTTTGGTCGCGCCGTAGAGGCTGCGTCCACCAGCAATCCCCACCCGACCCGCAGTCGAGGAAATGTTTACGATGCGCGCGCCGTCGCGAAGCTTGGTCAGCAAGGCCTGCGTCAGCCAGAACATGCCTCTCAGATTGATGTGGAGAACCTCATCCAGCAAGGCTTCGCTGGTGGAACCCAGAGGCGTGGGCTTCCACACTCCGGCGTTGTTCACGAGGATGTCGAGGCTGTCTTCGTCAAGCGAGCCGACCATGCGCGTGATCGAATCCGTGGATCCGAGGTCCGCGTGTACCAGCGTGGCAGGTGATTGCAGCGTCGACGCCGATTCTTCCGCCGCAGCCAGGTCGCGATGATAGTGCACGATGATTCGCGCGCCTTCTGCATCGAGCGCCTGGCAAATCGCACGCCCGATCCCGCGTGATCCGCCGGTTACCAGCGCGACATGGTTTGTTAAGGAAAGTGGCATCCGTGGTGAACCGTGCTTGATGAATTATCCCATGCGGAGGTTGATCCTCCGTCAAGCGGGCTGCCGATGGTTCTCCATTGCGTCGGCAGCGAAGTCTGCATCGGCACGATTGGGTGGAAGGATAGAATGCAGGCGTGAAGCTGCTTACCCGGCCATGGTTGCTCCTAGCCGTATCTACAATCGTCACACTTGGCGTGTGGCATTGGGCGAAAACAATTCTTGTTCCAGCGTACACCGCAAAAGTTCTCGCCGAGAAACGCCCCGTGGGAAACAATTCCGATCTGTATCCGCGCTGGCTCGGTGCGCGCGAAATGCTCTTGCACGGCCGCGATCCATACGGAGCCGATGTTACCCGCGAGATCCAGACAGGTTTTTACGGGCGTCCGCTCGATCCGCAAAATTCCAGCGATCCTACGGCCCGCGAGTCCTTCGTGTATCCACTCTATGTCGTTTTCTTGCTCGCACCAACGGTGACGTGGTCCTTCCACACCGTAGCCGAGGTCGTCCGCTGGCTGCTTCTGGCCTCGATTGCTTGCAGCGTTCCTCTTTGGATGGTTGCCCTCAAAATTCGTCCTAGGTGGCCGCTGATGATTGCAGCAACGTTGCTAGCGCTCGGCAGCTATCCTGCCGTGGAAGAGTATTTTCAACAGAACTTGACCGCTCTGGTAATTTTCTTCCTTGCCGCAGCGGCGGCAGCGGCGTCCCGCAATTGGTTGACGCTAAGCGGATTTCTCCTTGCGCTGGCCACCGTGAAGCCGGACACGACGGGGCTCGTGATCCTCTGGTTTCTCCTATGGGTTACGGGAAACTGGAAACAGCGCAACCGCCTGTTTTGGAGTTTCACGGTCACGATAGCTGCGTTGTTACTCTCCACCGAGGCGATGTCGCCGGGCTGGATTTCCCGGTTTGCGGCGGCGGTCAGAGAATATCCTGCCTACGGCACGGATCCCAACATTCTGCAAGTGTTGCTACGCAGTCAGGTCGCAGAATTTCTAGGGCTGGTGCTGATTGTTCTTCTAATCGGCATTTGCTGGCGGTGGAGAAAGGCCGCTCCGGATTCGAAGCAATTCGGGTGGGCGCTGGCTTGGGTCGCAGCGGTCACGCTTGTCGTTCTTCCTAAATTGGCCGCCTACAATCAGCTCTTACTCATACCGGCTTTGCTTGTGCTCGCACGCGGATACTCAAGGTTTCCCAGCACTGGATTCCTGCGGCGAACCATGACGAAGGGAGCCTTTGCGTGCCAAATCTGGCAATGGCTCGCCGCGACAGCCCTGTCGGTTTGCTCGCTCTTGTTCTCCGCTGCCCGCCTTCGAGCCGTTGCGGAAGCACCAATGTATACACTCCTGGCCCTTCCTCCTCTCACTCTGCTCGCAGTTTTCTCCTGCACTCTTCCGCTACGAGAAGAAAAGTGATCAGAGTGCAGACTGGGAATTATCCCAGGCAGAGCTTCGCCTGCACTTCCGATACGCCCCGAACCAAGAAAGGCACTTCTGACCAGGAGCGTGGCTCCGCGAGAATCGGGAGAAGCTCCACTCGCGTCACGCTCGTCGACGCGCTGCTCGTCGAAGATCTTTCCAGGCACACGGGAAGCAGTACGCACTCGGGGAGAAATAATTTATGTCCGGACAAGTCATTTTGTATTTCGAGGATCAAGCGGACGCGCTACGTTTTGCATTAGCTGCGGGATCGGTGATGGCGGGGGACGGGACCAGTGCCCCTGACGATTTGGTTCAGGAGACGGCACGCGTCAGCCGCATCCGTCTAGACGCGGCGAACGCAGGCAACGTGAAGAAAACGGTAGTGGCGTAAAGCGCCAGAGATGACCGCCGCTAACCCGTGCGCCGTGCGGAAAGCAGGTTCAGGATCTCGCGTAGGCCCTGGCGGATGTGCTGGATCCCAGCGGGCGACTGGGCGGGGAATGGAATCGCTGCTTGCCCTTTCTCGGTTTTTGTCTCGGAACGCAGCTGCTGGCGCGCACCTACGATGGTGAAGCCCTGCTCGTAGAGCAGTTGCTTGATATGCAGGACGCTTTCTACATCCCGTCTCCGGTACATGCGCTGCCCGGTGCTGCTTTTCACCGGCTTGAGCTGAGGGAACTCGGTTTCCCAGAAGCGCAGCACGTAGGCAGGGAGCCGGCACAGAATAGCCACTTCGCCGATGCGGAAATACAGCTTATCGGGAATGAAGACTTCATCGGTCTTATTCTTGCCCGCGGGTTTTTTTCTCGGACTCATACTCGCATCGACGGTTCGAGACCTGCACCGTCTCAGTATTGTGACACAGGCGAGGGATCGATATGAAGAATTTCGAGAGCGGGTTGAATCGGCGGGGCCATTGTCCGCTCCACTGTGCAAAACGGAAACGCCTCTCAAGAGGTGCTTCTCCTGAGAGGCAGGTTAAATTGGCCCTTGCGAAGTATCGTCTCGCAGACGGTTAGTTAGTGTTTCTTCTTTTTTGCCTTCTTCTTGGTTGCCATGAAGGTTCCTCCGTGAACGATTTTCCCTTGCGACTTCGGGGTCCCGAATGCCAAAAGCTACCCAACTTGTGGTACGGGTAGCGTCCTTAACACAAGATATTGCGGCAGTGTGAACGCAGTGTCAATACAATTTTGCATTGCAGGCAACAATTTTCATAAGAATTAAGGTGATTTAGCGTTCGGTCGTCAATCGATCGGCTGCGAGCAACAAGAATTCGTGCCCGTTCCTACAGGATGATCACCACGTGCCTGGGTTGGCAATCGCTTGCGTCAACCTCTAACAGTTCAATGCCAACCCGTCCCGACTGGTACGGCGTTCCCGCTTCCGGTAAACTGCGCCACATGCGGCGTGATCCCATCGAGTTGGAAATCTTCAAGAATCTTTATCACTCGATTGCCGAAGAAATGGGCGCAGCACTGCGACGAACTGCATTCTCCCCCAACATCAAGGAGCGTCGCGACTATTCGTGCGCCGTGTTCGACAGCGCCGGTGAAGTGATCGCCATGGGTGACCATATGCCTGTGCATCTGGGGTCAATGCCGATGTCGGTACGGGCCGCGATTGCGGCCGGAGAGATGGTTCCCGGCGACGTGGTCATGCTGAATGATCCGTTCCGCGGCGGCACGCATCTTCCGGACATCACGCTGGTCGCGCCTGTGTATGTGGGGCACGGGCCTATCCTGAGCGGCAGTCGAAGTGGTCCCCGGCCGCGCAAGGGCGCGAATCGTCCTGACTTCTACGTGGCCTCGCGAGCTCATCATGCCGATGTGGGCGGAGCTTACGCGGGGTCTATGGGGCTATGTCGCGAGATTTATCAGGAAGGATTCCGCATTCCTCCCGTGAAAATCATGCGGGCAGGAGTCATCGAGCGGGATGTGCTCGCGCTGCTTCTCAACAACGTCCGCACGCCGGAAGAACGCGAAGGCGATCTGGGCGCGCAAATCGCGGCATGCCACACTGGGGCCGAACGGCTGCGGGAAATATGCCTGCGTTACGGATCGAATCGCGCGAAGAGTGCCGCAGAGGAACTGCTGGAGTATTCCGAAGAACTGATGCGAGCATTTCTGCTGCGCGTCCCGCCGGGCACGTATCGCGCAGAGGATTTCCTCGATAACGACGGCATCAGCGACAAGCCGGTGAAGATAGCCGTAACGCTGAGCTTTGCGCGTCAGCAGGGGTCACGGCGCGCAGGGAACGCGCGTCACGCGGTCACGGTCGATTTCACCGGGAGCGATCTGCAGGTCGAAGGCAGCGTAAACGCGGTTGAGGCCATCACCTACTCTGCCTGCTTCTATGTGTTTCGTTGTCTGCTGGCGGACGACGTTCCAGCCACAGCCGGCCTGATGCGTCCCATCCAGGTCATCGCTCCGGAAGGAACGATTGTGAACGCACGCCCTCCGGCGGCGGTGGCGGGCGGGAATGTTGAAACTTCGCAGCGTATCGTCGACGTTTTGCTGCGCGCGCTTTCCCCGGCTATTCCGGACCGAATTCCGGCGGCAGCTTCGGGAACCATGAACAATTTAACCATTGGTGGAATCGATCCGCGCACCGGCAATGCCTTCACTTACTATGAAACCATTGCCGGCGGGATGGGCGCTCGGCCTACCAAGCCCGGAGTTTCTGGCGTGCACACGCACATGACAAACTCGCTGAATACTCCGGCCGAGGCGTTGGAGTATGCCTATCCGCTGCGCGTGTGGCGATACTCCCTCCGACCGGGCAGCGGAGGCGAGGGCGAGTATCAAGGCGGCGACGGACTTGTTCGCGAGATCGAAGTGCTTACCGATTGCGAAGTGACTGTGCTTTCTGAGCGGCGCACGCGTGCTCCTTGGGGACTGCATGGCGGCGGCGACGGCGCGTCGGGGAAGACAAGAGTGATTCGCAACAATGGCTCGGCCGACGAGATGCCGGGAAAGTTCAGCACGCGTCTGCGTACAGGGGAGCGAATCAGGCTCGAATCGCCGGGCGGCGGCGGCTGGGGCCAGTAGGCAGGAACAGTCTTGGGGCTGATGAAAGGCGCGCAGACGGAGCGCCATGTGTGATTGCGAACGCGAACTTCAGCGTACTAGCATGGAGGATCGACCTATACACATTGTCGAATCGGTCGAGTGCCCCTTCCGGCTACATTGGACACTGTAGGATCTCGACCGTTTACCCTCCTTAATGAACGAGGCGAGCGAAGTT
>Ga0187850_10002798_pt1 | contig 15559 bp, 10 predicted proteins | sample June2016WEW_4_15_FD_132436 | JGI IMG/M metagenome (GOLD analysis project Ga0187850, IMG submission 132436) | Peatland microbial communities from SPRUCE experiment site at the Marcell Experimental Forest, Minnesota, USA - June2016WEW_4_150 | ecosystem: Environmental > Terrestrial > Soil >... | reverse complement strand
GGCGAGCGGCAGGTAAAAGTATTCCATGGGCGATTCGATCGGGAATATGTAGGTACTCTGCTTCGCTACGCCGACAATCTCGGCGAACGGTCCGTCCGGGCCATCCAATCGGAGCCGTTTCCCGATCACGCTTTGATTTGGATAGTACTTGCGGGCGAACTGCTCATTGACGATCACTACGCGTCCGGAATTCTCCCGATCGGTCAACTGGAATTCGCGACCTTCAACCAGGGGCACGCCAAAGGTGGCGAAGTAGCCGTCGCTGACGACGTTCGAAAACACGCTGACCGCCTCGGTCCCGCTGGGTAACTGCACACCTTCCGGGATGACCCGGGTGGCACCGGATGTCGGAACCATGGGCATGGCATGTGACAGGGCTGCCGACTTCACGCCCGGGAGATTCCGCGCCTCGTCCTCCAAGCGCCGGAAGAATTCCTTGGTCTGCTCCGCCGAGTCCCGAGCCAGTTTGGGATCAAAACTGGCCGTGAGAAGGTGGTCCGTGCGGAAACCGGGAGAGGAGGAAATAATGATCCGCGCCCCGCGATAAGCCTGGGTTGCGAAGACCAGCAACACGAGCGAACCCGCCACCTGCGCAATCACCAGCGCATTCCTCCCCAGGAATCGCCGCCGCTTGTCGGGAGCGGCCCCTCCGCTCTTCAAAGCCGGAACCAGATCAGGCTTCGTGCTTTGGAGCGCCGGAGCCAATCCAAACAGGATGACGCTCGCCACTGAAACCGCGAGCGCGAACAGCAGCACCTCAAGGTTGAGTTTCACATCGATCACGACGGGAACGTCGACCGGGACGCGGATTTGTGAAAAGAGATTCGCGCCCGCTTGAGCCAGAAGGAGTCCCAGCCCTCCACCCAGGATCGCGATCACCAGGCTCTCCGTCAACAGTTGCCGGACCAGCCGGCCCCGTCCCGCGCCGATGGCCAGCCGCACGGCGATCTCGCGCGAACGGGCGGAGGCACGGCTCAGCATCAGGTTCATGACGTTGGCGCAGGCGATGAGCAGCACCACTGCGGCCAGTCCCGACATGAAAAGAACAAGCGTTGTGGCCGGCAAGATCATTTGGGATTGCCGGTAGGTCATAACCACCAACGAGCAGGTGCGGTTCGTCTTGGGATACGCCTGGGCGAGTTGCTGGCTGATAACCCTAGCCTCGGCCGCGGCCTGCCCGATACTGACCCCTGGCTTCAGTCGTCCCAGTACGAGCATCCCTCGAGATTCGCGCATTTCGAACTCATTCCGCGGCGACCCGCCTGCCAGCGCGGGCTGCATTGCCAGAGGGACGTACAGGTCGGCGCGGACCCACAGATTCGGCCCTTTGAACGATTTCGGTGCCACGCCAACCACAGTAAAGGGAAGGCCATTGAGAAGGATGCTCTTCCCGATGACGTCAGGAGCCGACGCAAACTCAGTTTCCCAGAGATCGTGGCCGAGGACGACCACCGCGTCACGCCCAGGTACTTTGTCCTCGTCGGGACGGAAGCTGCGCCCCAGTTCGGGATGCAGGTCCAGGACGCTGAAGAAATTGCCGCTCACCAGCGTCCCGAATTTCATCTGGGGCTGCGCCGCCTTATCGGGCGCGAAGCCAAACTGAAAGTATTGGAAGGCGGTCAAGCCGGCGAAGGAATTGCTTTCTTTCCGGAGATCATCGAAATCCGGGTAGGACACCCACGAGTAGTGGAAGATGTTTCCGAGGCTTTCGCCGCGCAATTGCGACTGCACGACCATGATTGCGGAAGGGTTAGGTACGGCCAGGCGTGGAAGCAGAAGATAATCCGCCAGACTGAAGATGGCCGCGTTGACCCCAATCCCCAAAGCGAGCGAAACGATAGCGACGATGGCGAATCCGGGATTGTGCCGCAGCGTGCGCAGGGCGTAGCGCAGGTCTTGAATCATGATTCCTGGTCCTCTTGCTCTTGATGACGGCACGTATAGTGCCAAGCCGCGTGGTCTGTATCTTACTGGAAATGCACAATCTGCCTAGGCGTAGCGAGGGCGATGGCTGTGTGGCTGTCCGCTTTCGGACAGAGACCTGTCCGGGACCGAGACTCCCTGGAAGGGTTAAGAACTCACTGCCCAGCTCAGATGCTCAGGGGCGGCAGGCCCTCGCGATTGCCTCAGCATTTTTGGGCCAACCGAGTTTCCGCCCGAGTCACGGCGCATTCGGAAGTAATCCACTTGTATGTGTAACGCGCTTCCCGGAGAACGGCCCACAACCGGGCGCCCAGCGCCTACAGCAGGGCCGCTGGGAATTGTGGGATGACGCCTTGCGCAGGATGAGCGAATCTGAGAGAAATGGGGCTCGCAGGTGGACAGGGGACATTCTCCAGGAGATCACTTGGCCCTTCCGTATCAGGTCGTGTCTGCGGGTCGCCTCGAACAGGCGTACGCGGCCGAGTTGAAGCGGCTGCGCGCGGAGAAGGCCGTCGAGCGGCTCTGGGCGAAAGACACGACCTTATGGCCCACGGATGAATCCCACGCAGAGTCGATCGAGAATCGGCTCGGATGGATCGGCCTCCCGGACCGGATGCGCCAGGAGGCGGCTGAAATTGAGGTCTTCACAGCGGAGGTCGAGGATGCCGGCCTACGAGACATCGTGTTGGTCGGCACGGGCGAATCTACCCTCGCGGCAGAAGTGTTCACTAAGACGTTTCCCGCTCCCGAGGGAAGGCGCTTATTCCTGCTGGACAGTACCGATCCGGACACGATTCGCACGCTCTCACGCGAACTCGAGTTGGAGCGCACTCTGTTTCTGGTGGCCAGCAAGTCTGGCAAGGCAATCGAGACCATCTCGCAGTTCCTGTATTTCCTGGACTTGGCTAAAACCGCCGGCATCGGCCCGCCGGGTCCGCATTTTGCGGGGATCACCGACGAGGGAACCTTTCTCAGCCGCCTCGGGCCGCCTTACGGCTTTCGCAGGATGTTCTTGGAGGCGCAGGACATCGGCGGGCGGTATTCCGCGCTCTCCTATTTTGGGCTCGTTCCTGCGGCGCTGTGGGGAGTATCGCTCGAGCCGGTGCTGGATCGCTCCATCGAGATGCGCGAGGCGTGCGGGCCGGACGCCAAGGGGCCGAATCCTGCGGGGGAGCTTGCCGCGTTGCTGGCCACGGCCGAGGTGCAGGGACACGACCGCTTGGTGCTTCTCGCGACGCCGAGCCTGGTTCCGCTCAGTCACTGGATCGAACAACTCGTCGCCGGAAGCCTGGGAAAAGAGAGAAGAGGAATCGTGCCGGTGGCGGGAGAAGTGCCGCTGACGCTCCCGGCGTACGAAGAGGGATGCATCGTGGCCGTGTTGCGGCAGCAGATCGAGGATGCGGCGGCCATCACGGACGCGGCCCGCGAACTGAACGCGCGCGGCGCGCCCGTCGTGGATATCAAACTCGCCAGCCCTCACGACTTGGGCGCAGAGTTCTTCAGATGGGAAGCGGCCGCGGCGCTGGCCGCAGCGATGCTGGGCGTCAACCCATTCGACGAGCCGGATGAGCAAGAGAGCAGGGAACGCACGTTGCGGATGCTCGATGAATTGGGTAAGAAGGGCGCCCTTCCTTCCGCAACCGTGCGGCTCAGCGAGGCGGGAATCAGCCTGTATGCCGAGGGCCGAACTCGCCAGGAGATCTCCACGCTCCGGCTGGCGGACGCGCTGCAGACGTTTTTCGAATTGCGGCGCAAAGAAGGTTACCTCGCGCTGCTGGCATTTATCGAGTGGAACGTGGAGAATTATCAAATGCTGGGGCGCATCCGCGCGAGGCTGACGGAAGCGCTGGGCATCCCGGTGCTGCTGGAATGCGGTCCGCGCTATCTGCATTCCCTCGGGCAGCTTCTCAAAGCAGGGCCGCCGACCGGGATGTATCTGATCATCACCGCGGCGCACCAGGAAGACGTCGCAGTGCCCGGCGCGCCATACTCCTTCGGGCAGTTGCTCATGGCCCAGGCGCTGGGTGACCTCGAGTCGCTGCAACGACGCGATAAGTTGGTGCTGCGGCTTCATTTGCAGGACGGCGCGGCGAAGGGGCTGGCGCATCTGGTTCCGGCGGTCGAACAAGCCGCGGTGAAGGTGCGCGCGAGGGGGTGAGGACCGGCGGACGCGGCAGCGCAAGGGGAGATTCGATGAACGGAGAAACGGCGACGTTGGAGATGACGGCGAATGCGGCATGGAGCCTTCCGGCCGAGCCCTGCGCGATCGTGCTGTTCGGTGCCTCGGGCGACCTGGCGCGAAGGAAGGTTGTGCCGGCGCTCTATAGCCTCGCCGCGCAAAACTCGCTTGCTCAGCGCTACACGCTGGTCGGTTTTGCCCGCACATCCATGACCGACGACGCGTTCCGCTCAGCTGTCGCCGAAGCGGCCAAGACGATTTCCGAAGTCAGCGCGATTGATGAGGCCAAGTGGCGTGAGTTCGTGGCGAACCTGCATTACGTGACCGGAGACTACAACGATCCGGAAGCCTACCGGAACTTGGGGAAACGGCTGGCAGAACTGGGCCGCGAGAAGGAGCTCGGGGATAACCGCCTCTTCTACCTGGCCACGCCGCCCGATGTCTATCCCCACATCGTGAAACAGCTCGGGCGAGCGGCGCTGGCGCGGCCGGTTTCGCCGCAGTCCTGGACGCGGATCATCATTGAAAAGCCGTTCGGCCGGGACCTGGCGTCGGCGCGTGAACTCAACCGCATCGTGCTGAGCGTATTCGAGGAATCGCAGGTCTACCGCATCGACCACTACCTGGGCAAAGACACGGTCCAGAATCTGCTGGTTCTGCGCTTCGGGAACGGCATCTTCGAGCCGCTGTGGAACCGCAATTACGTGGACCACGTGCAGATCACCGCGGCGGAGACCCTGGGGGTCGAACGCCGCGCCGCGTTTTATGAGAATACCGGCGCGCTGCGGGACATGATCCAGAGCCACATGCTGCAATTGACGTCGCTCGTCGCGCTCGAACCGCCCGCAGCCTTTGACGCGACCGCCGTGCGCAACGAAAAGATCAAGGTCCTGCAGTCCATCCGCCCGTTCAGCCTGAAAACGGTGAAGCAATCGGTGGTCCGCGCGCAGTACGGCCCCGGGCAGGTAGATGGCAAAGCGGTGCCCGGCTATCGCCAAGAACCCGGAGTGAAGCCCGATTCGTGCACGGAAACCTTCGTCGCCGCGAAACTAATGATCGATAACTGGCGCTGGGCCGACGTGCCGTTCTATCTGCGCACGGGCAAGCGCCTCGCCAACCGGTCGACCGAGATCCTCATCCAGTTCAAGCGGGCTCCGCACGTGGTCTTCCGCGGGCGAGAAACCGAGGCGAACCGCCTGGTTCTGAATATCCAGCCTGACGAAGGCATCTCGATCTCATTCGGCGCAAAGAAGCCCGGAACCGAAATGAATATCGGCACGGTAACCATGGATTTTTCCTACCGCGAAGGATTTGGCGGCGCCTTGCGTATCGCTTACGCGACGCTCCTGAACGACTGCCTGCGAGGGGATGCTACACTGTTCGATCGCGGCGATAGCGTCGAAGCAGCCTGGGCGCTGGTCGGCCCGATTTTGGACGCCTGGGGCGCCAGCAAGGCCGAAATCATTCCGAGCTATGCGGCGGGAAGCTGGGGCCCGCGCGAAGCCGCCCAAATTCTGGAGAGTGATGGAAGACACTGGGCCCAACCCTAGTTTTTTGCCCGAGGAAATACAGCCGGGCGTCATGGTATGCCCGGAGGCCGAAGAGGTGGCCCGCGCGGCGGCGCGGATGTTTGTCGAGTGGGCCTGGCAATCGATTGCGGCGGAGGGCGCGTTTTGTGTGGCGCTCTCCGGCGGATCCACCCCGCGCGTCATGCTCCAAGCACTAGCGGGCGAGACCTTCCGCAGCCAAGTGGACTGGGCGAAGGTGCAGCTCTTCTGGAGTGATGAGCGCTGCGTGCCGCCGGACGATCCTGAGAGCAACTATGGACTGGCGCGCAGGGAGCTGCTGATTCGCGTGCCCATTCCCGATGCGAACGTGCACCGCATGGAAGCGGAGCGTGAAGACCTGGGGCGCGTGGCTCAGGAGTACGAAGAGCTGCTGCGGCGGTACCTGGAGCACGATGCGCACGGCCTCCCGCGCTTCGACTTGATTTATCTCGGTATCGGCCTGGACGGGCATACAGCCTCGCTCTTCCCCGGCGCACGCGGGCTGCGCGCGACTTCACGCTGGGTGAGCACGCCGCTCGCGCCGGCGTCGGGAAAGCGGCGAATGACGCTGACGCTGCCGGTGCTCAACGCAGCGAAGCGGGTCCTGTTCCTCGTCGAGGGCTCGGCGAAAGCGGAGATTTTGCGGACCGTACTGGAAAGTAATGTTGAGCCACCGCTGCCGGCGCAACTCGTGGCGCCGGTTGACGGGCAACGGTGGTTTCTGCTGGACCAGGCGGCCGCGGCGCTGCTCTCGAGGCAGCCAATCGCCACCGATCCGAAGGAACCGGGATCGAGTGGACAGACGGAACATACAGGAGAGGAATGGTGATACTGGCAGGGGACATCGGCGGCACGAAATGCAATCTGGCGCTCTATCGGGAGAAGAGTGGGCAGCTTGAGCCCTTCCTGGAACGGAGGTTCGAGAGCAAGCAGTACGCTGGTTTTCACGTAATCGTCACGGAGTTCCTGCAACTGGCGGCGAGCCAGTGTTCGCCAGACCGGATTGCTGTGGCCGGCTTCGGCGTCGCGGGGCCGGTCGTGGAAAACCGGGTGAAGGTCACAAATCTTCCGTGGGTGCTGGATGGCGAGGCCCTCGCGGAAAAGACGGGCCTGCGGAGAGTGGTGCTTCTCAACGACTTCGCAGCGACGGCGAACAGCCTGGATCACTTGTCGGCGGAGGATTTCTGCGTGTTGAACAAGGGAGAGGTGGCGCCGGGCGGGGCGATGGCCCTGATCGGCGCGGGAACTGGATTGGGGCAAGTCAATCTTTTCTGGGATGGGGCGAAGTACCGCGTCGCGGGAGCGGAAGCGGGGCATGCAGACTTCTCGCCGCACGATGAGGAGCAACTCGATCTGCTGCGGTTCATCCTGAAGAAGGGCTTGCCGCCGAGCGCCGAAACCATCCTCTCCGGGCACGGCATCTTGTTGGTGCACGAGTTTCTCGATCCTGCCGCCCATCATCCCATTTTCGACGTTCCAGGCGCGGACCCGGCGCCGGAGATCTCCCGCTGCGGATTGGACGGGTCGTGTCCGGTGTGCGTTGAGACGCTCGATTTCTGGACCAAGATTTACGGTTCGGAGACCGGAAACCTGGCGCTTCGAGGACTGGCGACGGGCGGCGTGTATGTCGCGGGCGGGATTGCCCCGAAAATTCTCCCGAAGATGGCGGACGGGCGATTCCTGCGCGCGTTCCGCGATAAATCGAAAATGGAGGACCTGCTCGGGCGCGTTCCGCTCTCGATCGTGCTCAACGAGAAGGCGCCCTTGATCGGCGCGGGCTATCAGGCTCTCGATGAGTCACGCAGCCTGGCGCGGGCCGGTTGACCGGAAGGATCTGGCGCCGCCCCTGTAGGCCCATGAGCGGCGGTGGTAGGATGCCTGCGTGGAGCTCCCCTGGCCGAGACCCAATGAAGAATGGCGCGCGGTTTCGCGCGTCGCGCTCATCGGCTGGCTCGTCTTCTACGCGCTCTTCCTTCTTTATGCCGCGCTCGACCAGAGCAAGTTCCTGCTGATCGACAACGTCAACCTGATGATCCACGAGGCCGGGCATCTCCTGTTCAGTTGGCTCGGGTACACGGTGATGATTCTGGGCGGCACGCTGGGCGAGCTTCTCGCGCCGCTCCTGCTCGCGGTGTACTTTTGGTGGCAACGGCATACCACGGGTCTCGCTTTCTGCGCTTTCTGGTTCTTCGAAAACTTCCTCTACATCGGAAACTACATGGCGGACGCGCGCGCGCGGGCGCTTCCCCTGATCGGTTCGGGCGAGCATGATTGGGAAATCCTGTTCAACCAGTGGGGTCTGCTGGCGCGAGACACGACGATCGGCGGCGCGACCCGGGCGATCGGCTGGCTCGGCATGTTGGCGGTCGTGGCCTGGCTCGCCTGGCGCGGCCGGCCTGCCAGGAAGGGAACGTAGCGAGGGACCGCGGGGCTTCTCGCTTGCCGGCGTTGTCGCCCCAGGGGTATGCGGTATATCCTCCCCATGTGCCGCGCTCCACTTCACATGGCCGTTCTCCTACCACGGGACTCCTGCTCGGCCTGATCATCACCCTTGCGGCGGTGGTGGCCTACTCCTGGTACATCACGCGGCAAATCTCCGGTCTGAGGAAGCTGCAGAGCGATTTGGTCGATCGCAACCGGAAGGACTCCAACCAACTGCTGAGAATTCAGAACGACCTCAACTCCCTGGCGATCGCCATGCGCGACATGCTCGATGCCGATGAGCCCTATCCACTCACCGCTTGGACGGCTCAATTTGACCGCATCCGGGGCGACCTGGAAGATGCGATGCGCCTGGAGGAGAAGCTCGGGGTGGCCAACAGGACCCCGGAACAAAGCCAGTACCTGGGAAATTCGATGGCGCAGTTTTGGGACGCGGTGGGCAGGACCTTTGCGCTAGCCCGCGACGGCAAGAATCGGGAGGCGCGCGAGCAGATCCGGCTGTCGTTGCAGGCGCGGCAGGCGGCCCTGAGCAGCGCCGTCGCACGGCTGTTGGTGGCGAACAACGAAAGCGAAGAGCAGGCGGCGCAGCGCATCGGCATGATCTACGACGGCGTTCAGCGGCAAGTATATTGGTTCCTGACGGCCACGCTCACCGCCATCGTGCTCACCAGCCTGTATCTGATTTATTCGAACCGCCGGCTATTCGCCCGCCTGGAGACTCTCTCGCAACAGCGCAGCGAGCTTGCCCAGAAGCTGATATCGACGCAGGAATCCACGCTGCGGCACATCTCGCGCGAGCTGCACGACGAGTTCGGCCAAATCCTGACGGCCATGGGTTCCATGCTCGACCGCGCCGGCCATCACGCGCCCGAAGGATCCGCGCTGCGCGCCGAGATTCGCGAGGTCTGCGAGATTGCGCAGGGAACGCTGGACAGGGTTCGCGGCCTCTCGCAGGCGCTGCACCCGGCAATCTTGGACCAGGCCGGACTCGAAAGCACGCTCGCCTGGTATCTTCCCGCCCTGGAAAGGCAAACCGGCATGGTCATATCCTATGAAAAATCCGGAACATCGTTCCCCGTGGATGGCAACGCCTCGATCCACGTGTACCGCGTGTTGCAGGAAGCGCTCAATAACGTGGTACGGCATTCCGGAGCCAGCCGGGCCTGGGTGCGGATGCGATTTACGGACGACGCTCTGGAGTTGGAAGTCGAGGATCATGGCAAGGGCGTGGGGGCGCAGCCGTCGCGGCACGGGATTGGGGTGGTGGCCATGCGCGAACGCGCCGAGCTGCTCGGCGGGAGCCTCCAGTTCTTGCGGCCCGCGGAGGGCGGCACGCTGCTGCGGCTGAAGATTCCCAGGGAGAAAGCCGGGTCACATGCCGAATAAGCCGAATAGGCTGACGGTCTTGCTGGTGGACGATCACAGACTCGTGCGCCAGGGGTTCCGCCGGATGCTGGAGGATGATCCCGGTATTACCGTGGTGGGCGAGGCGAGCGACGGCGAAGAGGCCGTCCTCCTGGCCGGCAAGCTGCGCCCCGCAGTCATCGTGATGGACTGCGCGATGCCGGGCACGAGCGGCTTGGACGCTACGAGGCGGATCCTCGAATCCTCCCCGGACATCGCGATCCTCATGCTGAGCATGCATTCGGAGGACACTCTGGTTCGCCAGGCGCTGGAAGCCGGGGCACGAGGGTATGTCCTCAAGAATGCGGTGGACCTCGAACTCGCCGCGGCCATCCGTCGGGTGGCAGCCGGGGAGACCGTGCTCGATCCTCAAGTGTCCTCCCGCGAGGTCTTGAAGGGTGAGCGAGACAGCGGGCTCACCCAGCGCGAGCTCGAGATTCTGCAGTTGATCGTCAACGGGGGATCGAACAAAGAGATCGCCGCACGTCTGGAACTCAGCGTGAACACCGTGGCAGTCCACCGCGCGAATATCATGAATGCTCTCAGGATTCACAAGACGGCCGACTTGGTCGTCTATGCCATCCGCAACGGCCTGGTCAGCCTTCCGTGAACCGCCGTCTGTTTTTATCCCGGCTGCTCGGCGCGGGAATCACCGCTTCGGTTTTACCATCTGCCTTTGCGAGACCTTCCTCCCCGCTGGACTTCCGCTTCGTGGACGTCACCTCGCGCGCCGGCATTCAGTTTCGCCACAATAGCGGCGCTTTCGGCGGGAAGTATCTGCCCGAAACCATGGGCTCCGGTTGCGCGTTCCTCGACTATGACCGGGACGGCTGGCAGGATATCCTCCTCATCAACGGGATGGACTGGCCGGGGCACAAGCGCCAGCGCTCCACCCTGCACCTCTACCGCAACAACCGTAACGGCACGTTTACCGATGTCACACGCAGCGCCGGCCTGGATGTGGAGATGTACGGCATGGGCGTTGCCGTGGGCGATTACAACAACGATGGTTTCCCCGACATCCTGGTTACCTGCGTCGGGCAGAACCGGCTATTCCAAAACACGGGGAAGGGTACCTTCCTCGATGTGACGCGCAAGAGCGGTCTCGGCGCTAGGCAAGGCTTCGGCGCTTCGGCGCTCTGGTTCGACTACGACCGCGACGGTTTGCTCGATCTGTTCGTCACCAACTATGTGCGGTGGTCTCCGGAGCATGACGTTTTCTGCAGCCTGGACGGCAAACACAAGTCCTATTGCACGCCGGAAGCCTATCGGGGCGAAACGTGCTGGCTTTTTCATAACCGGGGCAACGGCACGTTTGAAGATGTCACGGCCACCAGCGGAATCTTCGACACGAGTTCGAAGTCGCTTGGTGTCGCGATGCTCGATTACGATCAGGACGGCTGGCCCGATCTCCTGGTCGCGAACGATACGCAGCCCAACAAACTCTACAAAAACCTGCGCGACGGTACCTTCAAGGATGTCGCCGTTGAAGCCGGACTGGCCTTCAGCACCGAGGGCAAGGCCCGAGCCGGCATGGGCGTGGATGCGGCAGACTTCGACAATTCCGGCAGGCCCGGCGTGGTCATCACCAATTTTGATAACGAGATGATCGGGCTATACCGTACTCCCTCGAAAGGCCAGTATTTGTATGATGACGTGGCCATGCGGGCCGGAGTCGGGATGGCGTCGCGGACGACCTTGGGATTCGGCTGCGCGTTTTTCGACGTGAACCTCGATGGGAATCTCGACTTAGTCGTTGCCAATGGCCACATCGACGAAACCGTGCGAAACATCCGCGGCAACGTGGGCTACGCCCAGCCCGCTCAGTTGTTCCTGAACAGCGCCAAGGGGGTTTTTCATGACGTCGCGTCAGAGGTCGGCGGCGGGTTCGACCGGCCGCGCGTCGGCCGCGGCTTGGCTTATGGCGACTTTGACCGCGATGGCGACCTCGACGTTCTCATGACCACGAACAACGGCCCGGCTGTCCTCTTTCGCAACGATCAGCTTGTGCGGAACCACAGCATTCGCTTTCACTTGGTCGGCGCCAAGTCGAACCGCGATGCCATCGGCACCTCCGTGCGAGTCTTCCAGAATGGCATTGTCCAGTCGCGTCTGGTAAAAGGCGGATCGAGTTACCTCTCACAATCAGAGCTTCCGGTCACATTTGGGCTGGGAAGGAGCGACAGAATCGAACGAGTGGTGCTCGATTGGCCAAGCGGCCGGACCGAAGAGTACAAAGACATCGAGGCCGGCAAGGCATTCGAATGCATTGAAACCAAAGGAATTACACCAATCTACAGCTTCTAATATCTTTGCATTATTGCGCTCAGGCACTGGTCGCGATTAGATGGTCCTAGTTCACCCCTGAGTTTCGGGAGCCGGATGATGCGCAGCCGAGCGGTCACCGGCTCCCCGATTTTTTGGCCTTACTTCCTGCCGTTGTCGAACCCCGTTCAGCGTGCGAGCGCGATCCCGGACAATCGAAGACTACTCACGTGAGGGTCTTTGTGGGGCGGGTGAGCTTCTCGGTTGCGAATCACAGGGGAGCGGAAGCGCCAGGACGGCGCCTCCGCCTCTAGTAGGCAATCGCTCAGGAGCGCCAAGTGCGCGGACGGAGTGTGTAAGAGCTGAGGACGCGCATGTAGTTGCCGCGCTCGAGCGCCCCGGGGTTCGGCACCGCGCGGTGACTCATGCTGCCGAGCATTTGTTTGACGGATTCGTACTCGTGCTCTTCCATCCAGTGGGAGAGTTCCTTGAGCACGCGCGTGGCGTGGCCGACGCCGTTTTCCAGCAGCGCCGAGGTCATCATGGCCGCGTCCGCTCCGGCCATAATCGACTTGAGAACGTCTTCGGAGCTGTGTACGCCTCCGGTAATCCCGAGACTCGCCTTGACGTGCCCGTAGATGATGGCGGTCCAGTGCAGGCGCAGGAGCAGCTCCTGGGGTTGGCTCAGTTGCAGCCGGGGCACGACCTCGAATGTTTCGATGTCGAAATCCGGCTGGTAGAAGCGGTTGAAAAGCACCAGCCCGTCAGCCTTGACTTTGTCCAGGCGCCTGGCCATGTGAAGAATGGCGCTGAAGAAGGGCGAGAGTTTTACGATCACGGGGACGTGCACGCTCGACTTGACCAGGCGGACGAGTTCGCAGAAGCCTTCCTCCACTTCCTGGCCGCTGCGGCCCTGGTCGGTCTCGACCGAATAGAGGTTCAGCTCGATGGCATCGGCTCCCGCTTGCTGCATCTCCTTCGCATAGCGAATCCAGCCGCCCGGCGTGCTTCCGTTCAGGCTGGCAATGACGGGGATGGCCACGCTGCGCTTGGCCCGCTGGATCAGCTCCAGGTAGCCCGCTGGTCCCGTGTTGTAGGTCAGCAGGTCGGGGAAGTAGGTGATGGCTTCGGGAAACTCATCCGTGCCTCGCGCGAGGTCCTGATCGAGCGCCTCGCTCTCGAGCGTCAGTTGTTCTTCGAAGAGGGAAGGAAGCACGACGGCCGCAACGCCCGCATCCTCCAAGCGGCGGAGATTGTCCACCGACTCCGTCAGCGGTGACGCGGACACAACCAGCGGGTTCTTCAGCTTGAGGCCGACGAAGTGGGTCGTGAGGTCAATCATTCGCCATCTCCTTCTCCGGAGCCGGTTTTGGCAACCGGCTGGGGCTGGACCTGGGCAGCACCCTCCTCGGGTTTTCCCTGGCCGGGCATGGCCGCGCGATTGGAATAAACGCGCCACTGCCGGTCGACGTCATCCTGGGCTTCAAGCAGGAGTTCCGCTGCGGCCTCCGGGTTGCTCCGAGCCAGCATGGTGTAACGCGCTTCCTGATAGGCGTATTGCTTGAGCGGGATGCTCGGCGCCCTCGAATCGAGCTGGAAGGGGTTCTTGCCCTCCAGGCGCAGCGCCGGATTGTAACGGATCAGCGGCCAGTAGCCGGAAAGAACCGCGGACTTCTGCTGGTTCAATCCGAATACCATGTCGTAGCCGTGCGCGATGCAATGGCTGTAGGCAATAATGAGCGAGGGTCCGTTGTGGGCCTCGGCTTCGAGGAAGGCTTTCAGGGTGTGCATGTCGCCGCCTCCCATCGCGACCCGCGCGACGTAGACGCTTCCATAGCTGATGGCCTCCATCGCCAGATCCTTCTTGCTGGTCTGCTTTCCGCCCATGGCGAACTTCGCCACCGCGCCGCGCGGAGTTGCCTTCGACATCTGGCCGCCGGTATTGGAATAGACTTCCGTGTCCAGCACCAACACGTTCACGTTCGCGCCGGAACCCAACACGTGGTCGAGCCCGCCGAATCCGATGTCGTAAGCCCACCCGTCGCCGCCGAGGATCCACACGCTCTTGCGTACCAGGTTATCGGCAATGGCGAGGAGGTCGCGCGCCTCGGCCGTCTTCAGCGGGCTCAGCCTGCGCTTCAGCTCGGCCACTCGCTCGCGTTGCGCGTTGATACCGCTCTCCTTCGTTTGATCGGCGCCCAAGAGACCCTTCGCCAATTCGTCGCCGAGCTGGCTGGAAAGCCGCTCGACCAGGAGGTGCGCATACTCGGCCTGATGGTTCACCGCCAAGCGCATCCCCATGCCGAATTCGGCGTTATCTTCGAAGAGCGAGTTCGACCACGCCGGTCCGCGGCCCTGTGTGTTCGCCGTGTAAGGTGTGGTCGGCAGATTCCCGCCGTAAATGGATGAGCACCCCGTGGCGTTGGCGATCAGCAGACGATCGCCGAAGAGTTGCGTCAGCAGCTTGATGTAGGGCGTCTCGCCGCACCCCGCGCACGCCCCGGAGAACTCGAACAGCGGATCGAGCAATTGCACGTCTTTCACCTGGCTGAGCGAGAGCCGCTCCCGTGAAAGCTCCGGCAATCCCAGGAAGAATTCCCAGTTCTTGCTCTCCGGCTGGCGCAGAGGCGCTTGCAGAGCCATGTTGATGGCCTTGTGTTTCACTTCGCTCTTGCTCTTCGCCGGGCAAATGTCGACGCAGAGCGCGCAGCCGGTGCAGTCCTCCGGCGCCACCTGCAGCGTGTACTTCAAGGTGTCGAGTTCCCGCCAGCGTGGCTTGGCCGACTTAAAAGTTGCGGGTGCGTTGGCGAGCGAACTGCTGTCGTAAACCTTCGCGCGGATCACCGCATGCGGGCACACCATGACGCACTTCCCGCACTGGATGCAGAGCACTTCGTCCCAGACGGGGATTTCCAGGGCGATGTTGCGCTTCTCCCATTGCGCCGTACCGGTGGGGAATGTGCCGTCTTTGGGCATGGCGCTGACCGGCAGTTCGTCGCCCTCTCCAGCGACGATCTTTCCAAGCACGGTGCGCACGAACTCCGGGGCGCGGTCTGACACCGGCGGCAGGACATCAAACACCGCCGTCGCCTTGGCAGGCACTTTCACTTCGTGCAGATGCGCCAGGGTCTGATCCACGGCGGCGTAGTTCTTTTGCAGAACGGCCTCGCCCCGCTTGCCGTAGGTCTGTTCGATGGCGTGTTTGATGGCGGCAATGGCTTCATCCCGGGGAAGGACGCCGCTGATGGCGAAGAAGCAGGTCTGCATGATGGTGTTGATGCGGCGGCCCATCCCGGTGTCTTTGGCCACCGAGTAACCGTCGATCACGTAGAACCGCAGTTTCTTGTCAATGATCTGCTGCTGGACCTTCTTGGGAAGATGATCCCAAACCTCTTCCGGCCCGAAGGGCGCGTTCAGCAAGAAGGTCGCTCCGGGCTCGGCGCGCGAGAGCACGTCCGTGCGTTCGAGGAAAGGATACTGGTGGCAACCGACGAAATTCGCCCTGTCGATCAGGTAGGAAGAACGGATGGGCTCCGGCCCAAAGCGCAGGTGCGAGACCGTGACTGAGCCGGCCTTCTTCGAGTCGTAGACAAAGTAGCCCTGCGCGTAGTTCGGCGTGTCCTGCCCGATGATCTTGATGGAGTTCTTGTTTGCGCCGACGGTGCCGTCCGAGCCGAGGCCGTAGAAGAGTGCCCGCACCGTCTTGGGACTCTCCGTCGAGAAGCTGGGTCGTATTCGAGGCTGGTGTGAGTGACGTCATCCTTGATGCCCACCGTGAAATGATTCTGCGGCTGGCTCT
>Ga0187850_10002785_pt1 | contig 15615 bp, 9 predicted proteins | sample June2016WEW_4_15_FD_132436 | JGI IMG/M metagenome (GOLD analysis project Ga0187850, IMG submission 132436) | Peatland microbial communities from SPRUCE experiment site at the Marcell Experimental Forest, Minnesota, USA - June2016WEW_4_150 | ecosystem: Environmental > Terrestrial > Soil >... | reverse complement strand
GCGCTCTCGCCCAGGAACAGCATGCGCACCTGCGCCCGCGTCGCGCCCAGCGCCCGCAGGATGCCGATCTCCGCCCGCCGCTGCGTCACCGCGATTGCGAACGAGTTGTAGATGATGAACATCCCGATGATGAGCGCGAACATGCTCGAGACGTTCATCGACATCGAGTAGGCGCTGAGCATGGCTTCGAAGTGCTCGCGGCCCGCCGAGGGCGGCGCGACGTCGAATCCCGGGCCAAGCGCAGCAGCGATCGCCGCGCGGCACTGCTCGACGCGCACGCCCTCTTTCACCCCGACATCGATGCGGTCGAACCGGCGGCCCCGGCCGAACACCTTCTGCGCCGCGTAGACGTCCATCACCGCCAGGTTGCCCCCGAAGGCCCGCCCCAGCCCGCCCGAGCGCATGATGCCGCGAATGGTGAAAGACTTCGTGCCCTGCGACGTCTGGAGCGGAATGCGGCTGTCGATCGCCAGATGGTTGCGCTCGGCGAATTCCTTGGCCACCATGAGGGAATCGGGCTGCGCCAGAAACACCAGCGGGTCGTCGATGATCGCCTGATCCCCGCTTTCCAGGTCGTAGTCGCGCAGGCTCCGATCGCCGGTCATGTCCACGCCCAGAATCAGCAGATTGCCCTGCCCCTTGATTCCGGTGTCCGCTACCGCCTCGACGACCGGAACGGCCACGCGCACTTCGGGCACGGCCTGCACGCGATCCAGAACCGCCTCATCGAAGCCGAAATCGCCCGCGGAGATCTGAAGCTCGGCGGCTCCCGCGATGCGGCCGACCGTGGTGCCGAAGGAGGCCAGCACCGCCTGGTTCGCCGAGTGCATCGCGACCAATAGGCCAACGCCCATGACGATGCCGGCGACCGTCAGCGACCAGCGCAGGACGTGCTTGCGGAGGTACGGCCAGCTCAGCAGCCGCAGCAGGATCATCGCCGCTCGTCCCCCGCGATATGGCCGTCGCACAAGGTCAGCATGCGCGGGCAACTGCGCGCGACCGTGGCGTCGTGGGTAACGATGAGGACCGTGGCGCCCAGCCGCTCGTGCACGTCGTGGACCAGCTTCAGGATCTCCGCGCCGGTGCGCGTGTCGAGGTTGCCGGTGGGCTCGTCGGCGAGCAGAATCGGCGGGTAGACCGATAGGGCGCGGGCGATCGCGACCCTCTGCCGCTCGCCGCCCGAGAGTTCCTCGGGCGTGTGGTCCAGGCGATTCCCGAGTTGCACCAGTTCCAGCAGCTCATGCGCGCGCTCGTCGATCTTCTTGCGAGGCCAACCCCGCAGGTGCAGCGGGAGCGCCACGTTCTCCAGGCAGGTCAGCGTCGGCAACAGGTTGAAGAACTGAAAAACGAAACCGATCTTGTCGCGCCGCACCCGCGTCAGTTCGTCGTCGGAAAGGCCGCCGAGCGCGCTGCCATCGATGCGGATCTCGCCCTCGCTGGGCCGGTCCAGCCCCCCGATCAGGTTCAGCAGTGTCGATTTGCCCGAGCCGGACGGCCCGACAATCGCCACCATTTCCCCGCGCCCGATCTCGAGATCGATGTTCTCGAGAGCGACCACTTTCCGCTTCCCATCGAATACCTTGGAGACTCCCGCCAGCTCGATCATCGGCCTAAGCTCTCATCATGCCATGCCTTTCGCTCAGCCACGGGAGAGACTTACAGAGCTTCGACCGTCAATCGAGATCCAGCGCTGCCTTCAATCCCCCCTCCACCTCTCTGAGGCACTCAGGCGGGAGAGTGCCGGCTTTCCTGGCGAGCTTTGCGCGTTCCAGGGTGGTCACTTGATGGCACACGGCAACGCTCGTTCTCGGCAGGCCGGCAATGCCATCCGGCATGAGGACTACAGTGGGCCCACGTTGCGCCTGGGATGCGGATGTCGAGATCGGGACTACGATGATCGACCTCCAGCCGGGAGCCTGGTTGAAGCCGTCGTGAGACACCACGACTACGGGACGCCGTCCAGTCTGTTCGGAACCCGATCGCGGAGCCAGGCTGGCCCAGTAGACGTCGCCCCGCTTCATTTCCGCTTCCTCCCGGCCTCTGCCAGGTGCTCGATTCCGGCCGACTCCAGTTCGGGGTCCAGGTCGAGGACAGTACCGGCCATCTCCTCTGCGTAGGCTGCGATTGCATCGTGTCTCGCCTTGCGCGCCTGGTACCGAAGCCACATGTCGACGGCCTGGCGCGCAAGCATCGTCGCGGGTACCTGGGCTCGCTCGGCCTCTGCCCTGAGTTGGCTGTAGGTTTGCTCCGGCAGTGGAAGGTGAAAGTTTTTCATGCGGTCACTCTTGCCATCCAGTATGCCACGAATTGATGGCATGATGTAATGGCATGAGCGCCCGGCGATACGAACTTGACCCAAGCGCCCCCCGGCTGAAATGATCGAAGTTCTTGTCAACGCGCTTCTTCGTACCCTTCGTGCTCGCGTTGTGCTCGGTGGTCGCTTGCGCGCAATCGGACGCGACCCCCACCCTCACCATCCCCCGGGTCGCCAGACCGCCGAAGCTCGGCGATTTCCTCGCCGGCACGCCGCGCGAGAGGGAGCTCACGGTCACCGACTTTCGCCAAATGGACCCTGGCGACGGCAACCCGGTGAGCCAGCCAACCACCGCCTTCCTCTCCTATGACGACAAGAACCTGTACGTCGCCTTCATCGCCAAGGACGACCCCAAACTGATCCGCGCCCGCGTGGCAAAACGGAAGCAGATCACCACCGACGACCGCGTCACCATCAACATCGATACCTTCCACGACCACCGGCACGCTTACTGGTTCGACGTCAATCCGTACGCCATCCAGCTCGACGGCATCACCACGGACGGATACGGGGACGACTACAGTTGGGAGGGCCTTTGGTACTCCGAAGCGAAGATCACCGCAGACGGCTACGGGGTGCTCATCACCATCCCCTTCAAGACCCTCCGTTTTCCGGACGCACCGAGACAACGATGGGGCGTCATGCTGGGCCGCTTCATCCAGCGCAACAACGAGTTCTCGATGTGGCCCTTCGTCACCCGCCGCAAGCTCCCGCAGTTCGTGGCGCAGTTCGGGCACCTGGAAGGACTTGAGAACATTTCGCCCGGCCGGAACATCCAGTTCATTCCTTACGGGCTCCTCTCCGGCGCCCGCTACCTGGATCGAACCACCGACATTGTCCCGCGGATCGCCACAAAGACGGATTTCCGCGCCGGCATCGACGGGAAGGTCGTTCTCAAGGACGCGCTCACCCTGGACCTGACCCTGAACCCCGACTTCAGCCAGGTGGAATCGGATGAGCCCCAGGTGACCATCAACCAGCGTTACGAAGTGTTCTACCCCGAGCAACGCCCCTTCTTCATGGAGAACGCCTCGTACTTCAGTACGCCTCAGGACCTGTTCTTCTCGCGCCGCATCGTCGACCCGGAGTACGGAGTTCGGCTCACGGGCAAACTCGGCCGGTGGGGCATCGGCGTCCTGGCCGCCGACGACCGCGCGCCCGGCAAGACCGTGCCATCCTCCGACCCTCTATACGGCCGGCGCGCCACCGATACGGTGTTGAGCCTGCAACGCGATTTTCTCCAGGACTCTCACGTTCGGCTGTTTGTGACCGATCGCGAGCTGTCCTCCAGCTACAACCGGCTGGCCGCGCTCGACGTCCGGCTGCACTTGAAGCACGACTGGTTCCTCACCGGGCAGGCGGTCACAACCCGGACTCAGCCGCTCGCCGGCCGCAGCTATTCCGGCAACGCCTGGTACGCCCAGCTCAGCCGCAGCGGCCGCAAGCTTCAATACTCCTCCACCTACACGGATCGGAGCCCGGCGTTCCGCGCCGACCTCGGCTTCATTCAGCGCACGGACATTCGCGAGTTCAAGAACCAGGTGGCGTACAAGTGGTGGCGGGAGAAAAAGACGCTGGTGAACTTCGGGCCGGCGATCACAATTCTGGGGAACTGGAACCGCCGGGGACAAACGCAAAACTGGGAAGCCGACCTCGAGTGGGACATGCAATTTACGCGCCTCACCAGCTTCACCGTAATGCGCACCGAGGCCTTCGAACTGTATCAGGGACTGGGGTTCCGCAATAACTACAACACCTACACCTTCGCGAGCGCGTGGTTCAAATGGCTGGAGGCTGCCAGCTACTACGCGCACGGCTCCGGGGTCAACTACTACCCGGCCGCCGGCTACCGGCCCTTTCCTGGCGACTGGCGAAGCGGCAGCCTGGATCTGAACCTGAGGCCTACCCGCAGGCTCCTGCTGGAGGAGAAGTACATCTACGGCCACCTGCGAACCCGCCCCGGCTGGCAATTCACGCCCACCCCGACGGCGGTCTACAACAACCACATCGTGCGCTCCAAGGTGAACTACCAGTTCTCACGCGAGCTCTCGATCCGCGCCATCGTCGATTACAACGGCGTGCTGCCCAATTCATCCCTGGTAGCCCTCGATCGCACCAAGCGCCTTAGCTACGACCTGCTGTTCACCTACCTGCTCCACCCGGGCACCGCGCTCTACGTCGGCTACACCGACATCTACGAGAACCTGATGTTCGACCCCTCCCGGCCGCCCTATCTTCAGCTCGCGGGCTTCCCGAACCTGAACACCGGCCGCCAGGCCTTCGTGAAGCTGAGCTACCTGTTCCGCTTCTGACCGGCGAGGGCGAGCGTTTCCCGATCTCCGACCTCGACAGCAAGTTCGGAGGCGGCGGGCAGGCAGCGAGGCCTCCTTCGACGTTCACTCTGACAGGCGTGCTTCCAGGGCGCTCAGAAGGGCTTGGAAGTTCGAGCCCTGGTGTTGCTCGGGAGTGAGGGCGTTCATGTCGCTGAGGATGTCGACGATGCGGTCGATTGTTTCGCGGATCTTTGCGTACAGGTTCAGCTCCTTCTGAGAGCCTTCGAGGTGCTCCCCGCCGACCTTCTTCAACTCAGAGTCCAGTTCCGCCTTCTTCTGCTCCCAATACTTGATGTAGCCGAGCCGCCCCATCGCGCTGTAGATGTTCGCGTCTTCCAGAACTACCGGGAAAACGCGGTCGCGGATGTTTCCCCGAGCGTCGATCTCGGTGAGCTCGAACATGCAGTCGGCCGATTCCAGATAGTCCTTGGACACGACCACGACGATGCACTTACCCCGGCCGATGCGCTGCATGAACTCGCGGATCGAGTCCCTGTAGCGCATCTTGCTCTTGTCGCGGTGGAGGGTTATACTGCGGTCTTTGCAGAGTTTCTCGATCTGATCGACGATTGCTTTGCTCGGTTCGGTCCAGGCGTAAGAGACGAAGACTTCTCCCTTCGTCGCTGGCTCGGGGGCCGCGCGTTCATCAGGCCGGGTGGCACGGAGCGCAGCGGGAAAGATGTCCCGGATCAGGGTGGCGGCGTCAACGAGTTCACCGCTCTCGTAGCACTGGATCCCCTTACCGATCCGCACGAAGTTCTGCAGCGCGCTCAACTTATACGCGAACGGCTCTGGGCGCTGTCGGCAGACTCCGCAACTGCACGGCAGGTACTTCTCGTACTTCAGACGAGGGAAGGAGCGGTGGATGAGATCGAGATGGTCGTCTACAATGGCCAGCAATCCACTCGTGTCAGGACCGGCGACGCGGACGGTGATCTTGCGCCTCGGGTAGTCCTCGATCACCTCGGCCCGGGCGTCGTCACGTTCCAGGATCACCCCGCTCTTCCAAACCAGCGCCTGGTCGGCGATGCGGTGATGCAGCGCGACGATCAAGCGCGTAATCAAGCCCTTTGGCATGAAGTCGTACTCGTAGCGGAGGACCAGGTTTCCGCGTTCGTCCCACTCATAGGCGGGTTGGGTGGAGGAGAGGAGCTGCGGGGCGATGTAGCTCTTCTCGTCCGGCACCCGGTAGCAGAACTGGAACCTCATCATGAGCCGCAACAGCTCGTGCCGCATCGGCGCATACATGTCCTCCGACCAGATGCGAGCCAGGTCCGCGGGGCCGAAGCGGCCACGGTTGTTGATGACGGTATGATCGTCCAGCACGCGGTAGACGGCGTCGGCACCCCACTTCGGTTTCAGGATGACCGTCTTGCTCAAGACGGGGTCGTCCTGAAAGTGCAGACAAATGCCCAGGTCGTGGAGGTAGCCGCTCAATTGCAGCTTGTCTTCACGGCGCTTGAAGCCATGCTCCTGGCAGATGGCGAGGTACTCGTCAATGCCGATGTGGTTGCGTGGGTCTTTTTCGAGTGACTCCCGCACGCGCTTCCAGGTCCGGGGCAAGGGCGTGCCGATGTGTGGCAGGCGCTCCAGTTCTTGCCGGATTGCGGCGACGAGATCGTCCAAGCCGCGGTTGGTGGCGAGATTGGTTCGGTAGGCCTCTTTGAGGTTGGGGAAGCGGGCGCGCAGGCTGCCCAGGTTGATGTCGCGCTGGCGGTCCTGCCTCTCGTTCTGGACGATCAGCAGGGGACTGCGATCGCTGAGTAATTCGACGGCTTGAAGCCAGTAGTTGAAGTCGGTGTCCTCCTTGCGGTCGTCCGCCACCAGCGCATAGAGAGAGCGGCGGGTGAGGAAGAACTGGTGGGTGGCATGATAGACCTCCTGGCCACCGAAATCCCAGATGTTGACCCGGAGGTCCCGCAGGAGCAGTTCCTCCGCAGCGTCATGCTTCACCCGGACGGCTGCGGGAAAGCTCCAGTGGAGGACTTCAATGCCCTCGGTCGAGGACTCGCCTGGCTTGAGTTCGTAGTTGCGGTCTTTGATCTTCTGGGCAAGCGATGTCTTGCCTGCGCCGGCTTCGCCGAGGATGAGCAGCTTGGCTTCACACAGGTAATCGACCCCGGCCTCTTGTTGCTGGCGCCAGTAGTTCTTGATCGCATCGACCCCTTGTCCGACCACCTCAGGTGGAGGAGTTTCGATGGGCTGGCCGTCGACGTTGAGAGTTCTCAGGTTCTCCAACTGGAGAATCGTTGACGGGATCTGTTTGATGTGGCCTTCGTATCCCCACCCGCGGTCGTAGCGCAGGTTCAGATCAGCGAGCATTCTGATGCGGAAGAGGACCTCCGGGATCTCGGTGAACCGGTTGAGGTGCAGATCCACGTACTCGAGACGGGCTAGGCTGGCCAACGAATCCGGGAGCGTCTCCAGCTCGTTCAGGAATAGACGCAGTTCGGTGAGATCCCGCAGATCAGCCACCCAATCGGGGAGCTCACGGAGCCCGATGGCGCTCAGATTCAACCAGTGCAGACCTTTCAGGTTCCGGACGCCTGCGGGGACTTCGCGCAGCAGCATGCCAAACAGAACGAGGCCCTCCAAGTTGTGGAGTTGTCCGATGGAGTCGATGAGCGCTCGAGCCTTGGGGGTTGGCTCGGGTATCGGGGTGTCGCTGCGGATCTCGGCCAGGCCGACTTCAAGGTGGCGGAAATTTGGCAAGCTGACGATTTCCGGAAGCAAGCGGGTTGGTTCGGGCAGTTCTTCTGTGTTTACGTCTATGCCCATGACGTTTTCGCGTGAGAGGCTCTCGCGGCAACGGAGGTATGCGCTCCAGTCGAGGACTAATCCGGGGATATCGGGAACCTTCCGAATCGGGATTCCGGTGAGATCCAGGCGCTTCAGGTTCGGCAACTCACGAATGCGCTCGGGCACGACACCGATATGGTTCCCCCAAAGGTCCAGCTCTTCGAGGTGGGCAAGCTCGTAGATCTCGTCTGGAATTCGCTTCAGGTCGCGATCGCTGAGAACAAGCGTCTTGCTGCGCCTCTGGCGAATGTCCTCGATTTGCACTTCATCCGCCGGGCTTAGAGCCATTGCACAGCAATATATCAGAACGCGGTCCAGCTATGGTAAGAGCATGGGCGAGCGGACATTGCGGCCGAGCGCGTCCCACTCGAGCTTTCCAGAGACGCCTTGGTACGGCGAGAGCGCTTGGATGGCATCGCGGAGGCGGGCGCGGTTGAGGCCGGTTTTGCGGATGGCGGAGACTAGCAGGGTGACCGCATCGTAGGCGTGGGCGGCGGCGGCGTCGGGGGGGTGCTGGAAGCGGGCGGCGAAGCGCGCGCGGAAGTCGGGGGCGATTTCGGCGAGCAGGAGCGACGCTCTCGAAAAGACCGGCCCGGTGAAGCCGCTCGCGCGGATGGCCTGGATCACTCGCGCAGTGTCTTGAGCGTCGGCTAGGACCACGACGGCTTTCACGCCTGCCAGGCGCTCGGCGAGCGCCGCGGGGTGCTGGGCGCCTGGCTCGAACTCGACGTGCAGGGCGGGCGTTAGTTTCAGCTCGGCCAGGAACGCTCGGGAGTCGTGGTCGGTGGCGGAGAAGACCGCGAACGGCACGCCCGCGCGCTTCACGGCTTCGCTTAGCAGCGGCGCCTGCAAGTTGTCGCCGGGCGGAACGGAGAAAATCCAGGGCACGTTGGCGGCGTGGATGCCGCGGTCGGTGCCGGCCGGATTGACCAGCGGGACCTGCGCCTTCGCCACCACCTGCTCGGCTAGGTGCGTGGTGGCACCGTCGATGCCGCCGACGATCGCCCAGACCTTGTCGTTGTACACCGCGCGCACCAGTTGCGCCGGGCCGCCGGACCACGGATTCTCCGACCACGCCGGCACCAGGCGGAACGGCAGGCCGCGATAGCCGCCGCCGCGGTTGGCCTCGTCCACGGCCAGCGTCGCGCCCTGCCAGAGCATCCCGCCCACCGGATGCGCCGGATCGGAGGGGCCGAAATACCCGATCAGAACCTCGTGGAGATCCTTCGGCTCAGGCTCCTCGCGGCCGGGGCCTTCGTAGGTCCTGGGATGGCGGCTGGGATCGGCGTAGGGCTTATCCTGCGCCAGGACGGCCAGCGCGAGCCCGAATCCGATCCAGCAGCGCATCATGGGTTCGGCACGATCGCTCCGGTGGAGCGGTCCACGCGGTCGCGCGCGGGAATGTAGCCGCGCGGGATGTTCAGGTCCTGGCGCGAGTGGTACTTCCAGGCGCCGTTCTCCCGCCGCGCGAGGAAGACCTCACCGAGGTCGTCCAGGGCAGCGCTGAACGGAATGTCGCCGGTGACGCCGGGCCAGGGCTTGGAACGATACGCGAGGACGTCGCGGATCTTGGCCCGGTTCAACCCCGCCACTTGCGTGGCCCAGATCAGCAGGTTCATGCCGTCGTAGCCATGCGCGGCGTAGGTTTCGGCTTCCTGCCCGAAGCGCTTGCGAAACGCCGCGCGGAACTCCTCGAGCTTGGGGTCCTGGCGGTCGGGGTTCCAGGGATAGCCGCAGATGACGCCCTCGGCGTTCTTGCCCGCCAGGTCGGTGAACTCGGGCGAGACGGTGCGGTCGCTGGCGAAGTACGGCTGGTTCATCCCCATCTTGCGCATCTGGTTGAGGATGATTGCGCTCTCGCGGGCGTCGCCCCAATGGATGACGCAATCCAGGTTGGCCTGCTTCAGGCGCTCGAGTTGCAGCGAGAAATCCTCGCCGCCCACCTTGTAGGCCATCTCGATGAGGACCGGGCGCTGCAAGCGACGCGCGCCATCCATCACCTCGCGCACGCCGAAGCGCCCGTAGCGGTTGCTGCTGCGGATGATGCCGATGCGCTGGTAGTTCATCTTCCGGATGATGTAGTCCTCCAGCAGGTAGGTCTGCTGGCGGTCGTCTCCGATCACGCGCATCACCCAGGGGATATTGGTCTCGATGAAGGTGGGGTCGGTGTCGCCGGTGTTCAGCATCACGATCTCGGCCTTGAGCGCGACGCGAATGGCGATATGGGAATTGGCGCCGTCGATAGTGCCGAGGATGGCCCAGACATTGTCCTTGTAGGCCATCTTGATGATCTCGTTGCCGGAGGCGCCCCACAGGCCGTTGTCGTTCACGGTCACCATCTCGAAGGGGATCTTGCGGCGCAGATAGCCGCCGCGCGCGTTGGCCTGCTCGATCGCCAGCCGCGCGCCCTGGAGCATCTTGATGCCGAGGGCTTCCTCGTGACTCTTGCCGCCGGTGGCCACCGAGACGGTGGACATGATCGGCCCGATGAAGCCAATTTTGACCGTCTTCAGATCGGGGCCCGGTTCGGGGATGGCGCGGCCCGGCCCGGCGTACTCCATCTGGAGCAGGAAGAACTCCTTGTAGGGCTTGATCGCGCCGTAGGGCTCGATGTCGGCGGGCGTGTTGGCGTAGTTCTGCTCCTGCTTGAGGCGGAGGTCGGGGACCTCGTAGGGTCCCACTGCGTTGATGCGGCGCAGGACCTCGGCCGTATCGGGATCGATCAGCGCCTTTAGTTCCGGGGGATCCTGCTGTTGCGCGAACAGCACGCAAGCGGCGAGCAAAGCGAATGGCAGTCTCATTGGGCACCTCCTGCCACCACGGGGCCGCGCTCTTTCAGGCCCGCGTAGTAGTCCGTGCCGATGCCCCAGGCCAGGCCCTTCGAGGTGCCGATCCAGACGTCGTTGCCATCGATGTCGGCGGAGATGATGAAGTTGTGCGGCACGTTGAGCCCAGTGTCGACGGTCTCGAGCACCTGCTTGTCTCGGCTGACCACGGCGATGCCGGTGTGCTTCTTCGGATCGCGCGTGTAGGCCACCCAGGTGTTCGTCGGGAAATCCATGATCGCGCCGAGTCCCTTATCGGTGCAGAACCAGGCCTCATTGCCGCTGCGCGCCTTGATGTTGTTCATGAAATCGCTCGGCACGCCCGAGTCCTGGTTGTAGTATCCGCGCCAGTGGCGGCCGTCGTAGCGGGAAGCGCCAAAGTAAGTCGAAACCCACATTACTCCGTCGATGTAACTCACCCCCGTCGTAATCACGTGGACGAGGCCGTCATCGCGGTACAGATCGATTTCCATTTCGCGGTCGGGGTCGAGGTATTCCTTCCAATGGCCGGTGGCGATGTCGTACTCCAGAATGCCGCTGCCCCAAACGGCCAGGTGGACCTTGCCGTCGGCGTAGTTCACGCCGTAGTTCCAGATCTCCTCCATCGGGGCGTTCTTCTCGGTGAAGATGGTCCACTCGCCGGTGACCGTGTTATAACGGCTCGCACCCGCGGTCGTGGCGGCCCATACGTTGTCGTTCTCGATCGCCACTGCGTAGACCACGTCGTTCACCAGCCCGCTGTTCAACTGGTGCCAGTGGTCGAACCGGCCTCCGCTGAGCCGCGCCAGGCCGCCGCCGAACAGTGCCAGCCAGACGTCGCCGGTCTTCGGATGCACGGCGATGCCAGTCACCACGCGCCAGGGCAGGCCGTCCTTTTCCGTCCAGCTCTTGATCTTGCCGGTGCGCTTGTCGAGCATGGCCAGCCCGTTCTCGGTGCCGATCCACACGCGAGGGCCGTCCACTTTCACCGCGAAGATGTGGTCGTTCGGCAAACCGTCGGCGACCGTGAATTGCTTCCAGTGCGTGTAAATGTAAGGCAGTTTTTCCGGTGGCCCAGCGGCGGCGAGCATCCCAGCGGCTGCCGCGGCCAAAACTACGGTCGATGCAAGTCTCATTGCTGCCTCCCTAGAGTGTCTTCAAATATTCGATCAGGTCGTTGAGCTGATCCTTGGTCATGTCGTTGGTGACGCCGTGGGTGTCGTAGGGGTTGTAGACCGTCCAGATCTCTTCCAGTGTGGCGGCCATTCCGTTGTGCAGGTACGGCGCGGAATCGTAAATGTTGTTCAGGTGCGGCACGTCGAACTTCCCGGTGCGGTCGTTGGTCTGCTTCGTGCCGACATCGTGGATGCGGCGGTCGGTGAAATACGGTGGTGGGTGGCAGGTGAGGCAGCGGTCCGTCACGCGCATTTCGCGGCCGTCGTTGGTGGTGGTGCGTTCGTAGACGGCCTTGCCGCGCCGCTGCGCCGGAGTGAGCGCCGCATTGAGCGCGCGGAAGCGGTTGGGCGGGCGCGGGATGGTGGTGATGTAGTAATCGAGCGCGTCCAGCTCCTGGGGGTTGAAGGGCACCAGCCGGGTGAAGAACACCGCCAGGCGCGGCCCGCACTGGCGCTGGAGGCTGGGGTTGGTTCCCTCCCACTTGAACGGCGCGGTGTCCAGGATGCCGCGCAGCGTGCGGTTGTCCACCGGGCTGATGCCGATGCCATCCGCCTCGATGTCGTACGCCAGGCCGTCCACGTGCCCATCGGGGTGGCAGGAGTGGCAGGAATACTGCCGGTGGAAGGTGATCTTGGCGCTGTGGAACAGGCGCTCGCCGGTACGCTGCCGGGTGATCTGCTTGGGCCCGCCGAGGTCGATGACGCCATCGGGTGCCAGCCTCCCGAGATCGATCACACCGATGGTATCGTCGAGCGAATTCGCCACGTAGGCCCGCTGGCCGTCCGGGGCGACGACGATGCCGCGCGGGCTGTGGCCGGTCGCGAGGTGCTTCAGGATGAACTCGGTGGGTTTGCCGAGATGGTTGGGCAGCACGTGCTCGCGCTCGTACTTCGAGGAGCGGCCGATGAGGCCGGTGAGCGCGGCCACATCCACTACCGCGACGCGGTCGGTTCCCGAGCTGGTCGCCAGGGCGTAGCGTCCGTCCGGCGTGCAGGCGATGTCGGTGGCGTCGGCGAAGCCCAGGTCCGGCTCGTCGAGCAGCACTTCATCGACGCCGCCGTCGCGCCAGAGGACGGCCAGGCCGTTGGTGATAGTCCAGCCTTGCATCAGGCGCGTCATGGGGACCAGGTTCTTAGTCCGGTTCATGGTGGCCAGCGCGAAGCGGCCGCTGGGATGCCAGTCGATCCCGGTGATGAGGTTGGCATCCGGCACGACAACGCGGTTATTCACGGTGCCCCGCTCAGTTTCGATTTGCGTGACCTCGGAGACGAATGGCGTTCGCTGCGGCGCGAAGCGCGCGAGCGTATTGGTGACCAGGATGGAGCTGCCATCCGGCGAAAGCGAGAGCGACCACGGGGCCCGGCTGGCCGCGAGGTTCTTGATCCACTGGAGCGACGCGGCGTCGAACACGGAGATGTCGTCCGAGGAGGTATTGAGCACGTAGAGCAGCTTGCCCTGGCGGTCGGTGGTCACGTCATGCGGCTCGGTGCCGGTGGGCAGGGTCTTGAGGACCGCGCGCGTGGCCGCGTCGATCGCCGAGACCGTGTTGTCGAGGCGGTTGGTGACAAAGGCGCGCTGGCCGTCGGGCGAAAAAGCGACGCCGGTTGGATTGCCGCCCACGGCGATCTCGGCGACCTTCCGGCGCGTGCCGAGATCGACCACGATCACCGAATCGGCGGCCTCGCAAGTGACCCACAGCTCGCGGCCGCCGGGCCGGATGGCCAATCGCAGCGGAGTCTTGTAGCGCGGCTCCGGCGGGTCGCCATTCGCCGTGGCGGTCCGGGTGGGGTGCGCGATGTTCTTCACCGCCGCGTCGTAGTTGAAGGTCTTCGCGTCATGGCAGGTGAGGCAGGTCTCGCGAGTCACCTTGCGGAGCCCGGCCTGGGTGGCGGCGCGCTTGTCGAGCATGATCGCCTCGGCCACGTACGCGCTCCCCGGCCCGTGGCAGGCTTCGCAGCCCACTCCCTCCTCGATGCGGACGGCGGCCAGGCGAGCCGGGACCGCCGCCGGAGCGTGGCACTTCAGGCACCCGGGATCGCTCTGCGGGTCCACGACACCCTTCTTTTTGGCCTGCTCCAAGCCTGCCGGCGTGGCGAGGGTGGCCCAGGCGCGCGCGTGCGCGCTCATCTGCCACAGGCTGTACTGGTAGCCCATACGTGGCCCGCTGTGGCACTTGCCGCACTCGGCGGCGCCGGCGTATTTCGGCCCTTTCGCCTCCGCGTCCGGCGGCGGAACGGCGGCGATGGGCGCCGGCTTGGGGTCCTTCGCCAGCGGATGCCGGATGGTTTCCAGGCCCTTCTTGAAGTCGTATTGGGGCGTGTGCAGGACGGCCACGTGGGAGCCTTTCTCGATGTGGCAGTTCAGGCACTCGCGCTCGCCGGGCATGCGCAGGCCGGCCTTCATGGCCGCCTCGTGATCGCGCATGACAGCCTCGGTCATGTACTCGCTGCCCGGGCCGTGGCAGCCCTCGCACTGCACGCCGTCCTCGAAGCGGAAATCGGGATCGCGCTCCCAGTCCTCGGTGTGCGCGGCGGTGGCGTGGCAACCGAGGCAGATGGGCGCCTGCTGGGGTTCCATGCGCAGCCCGCTGAGCTTGGTGATCTCGCGCGATTCGGGCTTGGCCAGCGAGGCGTAGGCCTGGCTGTGCTTGGTGTGCAGCCACTGGCTGTACTGGTTGCCCATGCTCTTGCCGCCGTGGCAGGCGGCGCACTCGCGCACCCCCACGTAGACCGGCTTCTTGGGCGCGGCCCAGGCGGCCGAGAGCGCCAATACCAGAAGCGTGCCCTTGCGTATCATGGCTTGACCTTGGTGGCTTTCGCCTCGTGCACCAGCTTGAGAAACTGGTTCGCCTTCACCTTCTCGTATCTCTCGACGGCGCCGTCGGGCCAGCGAATCTCGACCAGGTCGGCGTAGGCCGCCTGGCCCAGTCCGAAGTGCAACCGCGGATCGCCCTGCGACATGTAGCCGCGGGACGGAATCAGGTCCTCGATCTGCTTCAGCTTTCCGGTGGTGACGGTCACGCGCGCGCCGATCGCGTCGCGGGTTCCGGTGGGGAACTTCAGCTTCGCGTCGACGGTGAGCCCGTTGTTCCGGTTTCCGCCGTCGTTGCGCAGCAGCTTGGGAGAGTCGTTGAGATTCACGACCAGCAGATCGATGTCGCCGTCGTTATCGATGTCGGCCCAGGCGACGCCGCGCCCCACGTACTTCTCCTTGAAATACTGGCCCGAGCGGTCCGAAACGTCCTCGAACGTGCCGTCGCCCTTGTTGCGCATCAGGCTGGCTTCCTCGACGTACTCGTGGTGGGCGTCGCCGTGGGCGATAAACAGGTCCAGCCAGCCGTCGTTGTCGTAGTCGAACATGACGGCGCCCCAACCCGCGTACTGGCCCAGCGCCTGGGACAGCCCGGTCACCACCGTGCGGTCGAAGAACGTCCGCCGGCCGTTGACCAGCGCCTGCTGGAACAGGATGCAGTAGTTCAGGTTGGGAATGAAGATGTCCAGCAGCCCGTCGCGGTTCACGTCGCCCACTACCGGCCCCATGGACGAGACGCCCTGCCCGTTCTCGCCGAACGCCAGGCCGAAGTTGACCGCCTTCTCCACAAACGTCCCCTTGCCGGTGTTCTCGAAGAAGTAATTCTCCATGGCATCATCGGCGACGAAGATGTCGAGCAGGCCAATGTTGCGGAAGTCGGCCACCGTGACGCTCATGGCGCGGCCGTCGGGTTTGTAGAGGCCGGCCTCCTTGGTGACGTCGGTAAAGGTGCCGTCGCCGTTGTTGCGGTACAGCGCGTTGGGCTGGCCGCTGTAGCTCAGCGGTCCGGGATATCCCGCGGCCGGGTAGAAATCGCGGAACTTGCCGTCGTCGTAGAGCAGATAGTTGCCGACGAACACATCCAGGTAGCCGTCGTTGTTGTAGTCGAACCAGACCGCCGACAGGCCCCAGCGATTGCTCTCCAGCCCCGCCTTCTTCGTGACGTCGGTGAACGTGCCGTCGCCGTTGTTGTGGTAGAGAATGTTGCCGTTGTAGTTGAGCACGTAGAGATCGACGTGCCCGTCGTTATCGTAGTCCGCCGCCGAGCAGCCCGAGCTGACCGCCCCGTTGCCGCCGACTCCGGCCTTCTCGGTGACGTCGGTGAACGTGCCGTCGCCATTGTTGCGGTAGAGCCGGTTGGAAAGCTTGCCCCGCAAGT
>Ga0187850_10002782_pt1 | contig 15622 bp, 15 predicted proteins | sample June2016WEW_4_15_FD_132436 | JGI IMG/M metagenome (GOLD analysis project Ga0187850, IMG submission 132436) | Peatland microbial communities from SPRUCE experiment site at the Marcell Experimental Forest, Minnesota, USA - June2016WEW_4_150 | ecosystem: Environmental > Terrestrial > Soil >... | reverse complement strand
TAAGACCGTTGATAAAAATGCTGTGCTCCAGGGTCTTTTGCGGGACCTCTGTCGAAGGGAAAGCAAGTGACAGATCGGTTCCATATTTTATGAATGACGAGGCTTTTTCGTCGGTTTTCCATGAGATCGTGACTGAATAATCACTTGAGACATAAGCGACATCGGTTATCAGCGGCGGCTGGGTATCCGCTGACACCGGTGGGTTCTGAACGGTTGAACCGCTGGCATTCGAGGGTGTGGCATTATCAGTGGTAACGGCGGGAGTTGTGTTCTCACTGTTATTGGCAACGGCAAGGGTGGTCACCGGATTATCGGTTCGGGCCACATCGTTTTTAATGGGGCCGGCAGGCGGTTGAACGTTAACAGCGGCGGCAGTGTTATTTTCGGCCGGAATATGTACGTTTCCGCCCCAAGAAATGGCCCTTTGCACAAGAGCGTCTTTATTCATAAAGATGAGGCTTATAACAAATACCAAGGCCAAAAACACTGATGCATTTCGCCAGAAGGCTGTGCTTATTTGGCGTTTACGCGGTTTTCTGGCATACAGACTGTGTATATCCTGATCGTCATCCGCAGGCGCAGAGGTTCGTTTTTTCCTGTCTGCAGGGGCTTGTGCCCTGCGAACTGGGGTTTCCTTATTTGAAGCAGCACGAGTTCGTTCCTGCCTTTTACCTGAGGGTTTCCTGGCGCCGGCCTGTGATCTGAGTATGTGCGGTCCGGTAGATTCACAATTGGGACAATACTGATTTATATAGCTTCTGGGCTTTCCGCAGCCTTCGCAAACAAATGGAGACTTCAAGTAAATCGGACCTCAAATTCGAGTGTAAACATGGGAGGTTTAATTCATTGGGACGGCTTCAAGGTCTCGGGCACGGTAGGCGATGCCAGCCACGTTGTAAGCGTATCGAAATTAAAAATTACATAAACAGCCGCCGCGATCAACAACAGGACCAGGATAATGCTAACTATGATGGCAGTAGTCCCGCCTCCGCTTTTTTTAGGTCCTCCCTCGTCTTGTTCCTCATCGACATACTCGTCATCCACGGTTTCTTCCGAGACATCTTCGTAATCCGAGTCTCTATCCTTCTCCCGACGTTTTCTGGACTCCTTCTCGTCGTAGTCATCGCCCATATCCTCGATATGATCGAGAATCGGACTTCTGGAGCGCATGCCAGCCGGGAACCTGATGTCATCGTCGTCACCGCCGCTGCCACGCATACGAGGAGACGCTTCAGAATCGATATCCGCCGCTTCGCCGCCTCCCAAGCCTTCAAAGCGGGCAGGCGGTTCCCGCCTTTCAACTCGCTCAGCCGGGTAGCTATCTTTCCTGGCAGCAAACTGATTTCCGTGAGACGGTTCAGCCGAATCCCCGGTCTTGCCGGAAAATAAATGTGGACCCAGGCTGCCGCACTCCGAACATTGTTGGTTTATTGAGGACATGGGATTTCCGCATTTACACTTGAACTGGCTTTCCAATGTTGTCTCTCCTCGATAAACGAATTTGCGGATATCTTTTGGCAGCGATCGACCCGCAGCTAGCGCAGTATATATGTGCAATTCTTAAGATCATTTAATATCTACACTACAGCGGGATGAAGCTGCTGTCAAGGAATACCAATATTAACAATTAAAGGCCGTTAAGTATCTGTTCGATTTGATCACTGTTGAAGTTGCCGTACTCTATATCACGGACAATCATGTCCCCGTCTATAAAGAAGGTGCAGGGTACTTTTTCGACATTGTAGACATGAGCAGTAGTCTTGTACATATCCACACATATAGGGACCGTCAGGTCTCCGTTTTCGGACTTATACTGTGAGATTGTCTTCTCAATATCTTCGGGTTTACTATCGATAAAGACGGCAATTATATTTACGCCGGGCATATTTTTGTTCTTTAATGTTTGCAGCAGCGATAGCTCCCGGTCACACTCGGGGCAAGACACAGACCAGAATGCCACCAGCACCTTTTGTCCCTTATAATTGCGGAGCGATATGCTATCCTGAGTTTCGAATATGTTCAAGGTGAAATCCGGCGCACGATCACCGATAGCAGAACCAACAGGTACCGTTACCGGGGTGATAAATACATCGGGGGGATCCATGGTAGCAGCATTACCGTCGGCGTCGACAGATTTAATGCGGTAGTAATATGTAGAGTTGGGCTGCAATCCGCTAATCCGCGTCGTGTGGCTGGTAACGAGCTTTGAATCTTCTGGCGTTGAATCCGAGGCGGTTTTATCCAGTCCATACAGCACCTGGCTGGTTGCAGGTTTATCTGTAGTCCAGGTGACAATAGCACTGACATCCATGGGCAACACTTTGAATTGTGATACCACCGGGGGTTTGATATTAGGAGGGGCAAGCGTATTGAAGGCTGTATCTACGCTGCGCGAAAGCTCCTTGCCGTCCGCATCGGTTGCCAGTACCGCCAAGTGGTAGGCGCTGGCGGGCTGTAATCCCGACAGCGTTATACTGTGGGAAGCAGAAATATTGTCCACCTGGGACTCAGCTCCATAAGCGGCGCTGGTGCCATAGAGTAGCTTGCCGTAAGCGGGTATATCTGTGCTCCAGCCGACTGCTGCTCCGTCTACAGTAATATCAGATATTAAGATATTCGAAATTAGAGGCTTGGCCGGGGGCGTAGTAGATGTCTGGGCGGGCCCGACGGGTTTGGAGATCGGGAATAGTGAGGAGAACCCATACTGGCTCGCAAGTAAAAAGCACATTGCAGCTATGACAACTACTATGGCACAAATAATAATGATATCAAGGGTTTTTAGCTTTTTTCTGACACGCAGGTTGCCGGCGCGCTTGGAAGCACCCTTGATGGAAGCCAGTCCCTTGACAAACTCAGGCACTTTAGGTGAACCTTCAGTCCCGCCTTCAGATTTTGTGATGTCATCTGCATCGCGGTCCTGAGGAACAATTTTCGCTTTAACGGTGCTGTTGCCGCAGTGAGGGCAAACTTCCACCGGCCCCTTCAATATCGCCATACAGTTGGGGCAGCGGTATTCTTTTTGCTCCTTTGCCTCAGCTTCTCCCTGCCCCGCGGCGGACCTTTTTTCAAGGATCTTTTGCCAGAGCTCCACTCCCTGCTGCTCAACCCGGTCCATATACCAGCGCTTGCCGCAGCGCGGGCAAACTGTAGTACCTTCCGGTACTACGGCGCCGCACTGGCGGCAGAATCGAGGGCCTGTCTGTGATTCGGCTTCAGGCATAATATAAACAAGCTGATACTGAAATTAACCTAATTATATATATAGTTAAATTGAATTTAAAGGGGATGTCAAGACCGGGCATATTAAGGAAGTATGCGTATCCGATCTATAATAGGAAAAACAGGCCGGTTTATTTTGGAAATGGGAATTTTCACAAGCGAGTACTTATTTAATGACGGCTGTGTTCATATAGGGTCTGAGCGCTTCAGGCACCGAGATACTACCATCCGCCTGCTGGTAATTTTCCATGATAGCGATCATGACGCGTGGTAAGGCCAGACCCGACCCGTTCAGCGTATGCACCAAACGTGGCTTGGCTTCGGGATCGGGGCGATAACGGACATTGGCCCTTCTGGCCTGGAAATCGCCGCAGTTGCTGCAGGAGCTAACCTCGAGCCACTCCTTGCAGCCGGGAGCCCACATCTCAATATCAAATGTTTTGACGGCGGCGAACCCCAGGTCGCCGGTGCACAATTGGATAACACGGTAAGGCAGCCCCAATTTTTGGCAGATGTCCTCGGCGTCGCCCACCAGTTTGGTGAGTTCGCCATCCGAGGTCTCGGGTTTGACGAACTTATACATCTCAACCTTTTCGAACTGATGCCCGCGTTTGATGCCGCGGGTATCCTTCCCGGCTTCCATTTTTTCGCGGCGAAAGCAGGATGTGTGGGATACATAGTGGATGGGGAGGGTGGCAGCCGGAATGATCTCGTCTCGGTGCAGGTTGGTCAGAGGCACCTCGGCGGTGGGGATGAACCAGTAATCTTCCTCCGCGTCATGATATAGATTATCGGCAAACTTCGGCAGGTTGCCCGATCCTACCAGGCATTCCCTCTTAACCATAAAGGGAGGATATATTTCAGTATATCCGTGCTGCTTGCTGTGCGTGTCAAGCATGAAATTGATTAGTGCACGCTGCAATTGAGAGCCGAGGCCGCACAGTACATAAAATCGGGTCCCGGAGAGCTTTACGCCACGCTGAAAATCGATGATACCCAGCTTTTCCCCCAACTCCCAGTGCGGCAATGGATCGAAAGGAAAGTCTTTAGGCTTGCTCCAGGACCTTACATCCTTATTGTCCGCCGCATCTTTCCCAACAGGCACGTCCTCTGCCGGCAGATTGGGCAGACGCAGAGATTTATCCTCGAGCCTGTCCGCAACCTGAGTGGCTTCAGCTTCAATTTGGGCAATGCGGTCACCTACCTGGCGCATCTCAGCTATAAGATCGGCCGGCTTATCTTTCATGCGGCTGATCTGTTTGCTGACATCGTTACGCTTGGCACGCAGAGATTCGGCTTCCTTAAGCAACTGGCGATAGGTGTTGTCCAGGTCGATTATCTCCCTGACCTGGTCCAGGTCTTCCCCGCGTTTTTCCATAGCCTTGTATACAGCGTCGGGGTTTTCACGTATCAGCTTAATATCTATCATATGCTCTATGCCCTACTTGGTTTTGAGCTGCGGGAAGAGGATTACCTCGCGAATGGACTGCTTGTCTGTAAGCAGCATGACCAGCCGGTCGATCCCCACACCGAGGCCTCCCGTGGGCGGCATACCATGTTCCATTGCTGTAACGAAGTCGTTATCGATCTGCTCGATCTCCGGTTCAACGTCGCCGGCTAATTTAGACTGCATAATAAGTTTAGTATTTTCCGACTGCTTTTGCCCGGCAAACCTTTCACGCTGTTCCCGTGGATCGTTCAACTCGGAAAATGAGTTGGCTAGTTCCATGGCGCCGATGAAAACTTCGAAGCGTTCAACCAGCCGGGGGTCATCGCGATGTTTCTTGGCCAGAGGTGACATCTCGATGGGGTAGTCGATGATAAAGGTGGGCTGTTTGAGGTCGGGTTCGACGTAGGCTGAAAGCAGCTCATCGATAAGCCGTCCCCTGTCTTTAAACGGGTCGACCTTCATGCCCATTTTCTCCATGCGGGTACGCAACGCATCTGCGGTTGGGTAGTCCATAAAATCTATGCCGCATTTATCTATCAGGGCCTGCCTGAGCGGCAGCCGCGTCCAGGGTGGCTCAAGCTTGATGACCTCTCCACCGAAATTTATCTGGCTGGTGCCCAGCACCTCTACGGCGACGGTACTGACCAGGTCTTCAGTCATCTGCATAACATCGTTGTAGTCTGCATAGGCCTCGTAGCTTTCCATCATGGTAAACTCGGGGTTGTGCTTGACGGAGATGCCTTCATTACGGAAGACCCGGCTGATCTCATAAACCTTGTCGAATCCGCCGATAATCAACCTCTTTAAATATAGCTCCAGCGCAATCCTGAGGTAGAGATTCTGGTCAAGGGAATGATGATGTGTGGTGAACGGCCTGGCCAGCGCACCTCCGAAGGTGGGCTGAAGCACGGGCGTCTCAACTTCGATAAAGCCCCGGTCATCCATAAACTTGCGAATAAAGGTGATAATCTGACTTCTCGTTAAGAAGATACGTTTGACTTCATCGTTGGAAATCAGGTCGAGGTACCTCTGGCGATACCTTTTTTCGACGTCAACCAGGCCGTGCCATTTTTCGGGTAGCGGCAATATAGACTTGGAGAGGATAGTAAAATCCACTACTTCGAGAGTAATCTCGCCGCTGCGGGTTTTGAAGATCTTCCCCGAAGCGCCCAGAAAATCCCCGAGATCCAGGTCGTGAAGCAATTCGAATTTTTCGTCGCCCAGGTCGTCACGGCGGAAGAAAAGCTGTATCTTGCCTGACCCGTCTCGGATATCGAAAAATGCGGCTTTGCCCATAAAACGGGCGGCAGTTATCCTGCCGGCCAGGCTTATATCAGGCAAGATGGCATGTGTGTCGGCTTCGGATAATTTCTGGAAAAGCTCTACCGCCTCCCGGTTGGTATGAGTGCGGTAAAATTTGTATGGGTAAGGGTTGATGCCGCGTTTGATAAGATCGTCCAGTTTTTCCAGGCGCGGTTTTTCTATACGTTCCTGCCCGGCCATTTTATTAACTTACTTCGATCACGTGTAGTTTCATTATCCCCACAGGCGTCCGTACTTCTATTTTGTCACCCTTCTTCTTACCCAGCAACGCCTTGCCTACCGGGGATTCACTTGATATTTTACCATCAACCGGGCTCGCTTCAGTAGTGCCGACGATGGTATAGCGGTCAATTTTGCCATCCTGATTCTGTATTAATACTGTGTCACCCAATTCTACAACCCCCAGATGATGGGGAGCTTCTATGATACGGGCATTAAGAATTATATTTTCCAGCGAGCTGATTCTTCCCTCGATGAACGCCTGTTCGTTCTTGGCGTCCTCGTATTCCGCATTGTTTTCTGTGCCGCCCATCTCGCGAGCGCGCTTGATCTTATCGGCTACTTCCTGGCGGCGAACTGAGATAAGCTGTTCATACTCAGTTTTAAGCTTCTCCAATCCTTCCCGGGTAATATCAAACCTTTTCTGTGTCATGGGTTCACCTCCCGGCGTGCCAAATACCAAAAAACTGAGAGTCGAAATAACTCTCAGCTTTTAACAACTTTCAAAACATTATATTCCGATGCAACCGAGAAGTAAAGAGTGGTATAATACCTGCCGGCTAAAAGTCAGGAGGAACCATGGCTATACTGCAAATTTTATCTTACGAACCCTGTGGTAAAACGGCTTTATGTGCCGGCATCGGGAAAAAGCTGGCCGGCGCCGGTAAGAAAATAGCCTATATCCGGCCTATCAATATTACGGACCAGCAACCGTTGGACGACTGTTCCGACGCCACGTTTGTCAATGAGGCCCTTGAACTCGGTGGAAATAAAGAACAGATGTGCCCCATTCGTGTTTCACAGGAGGAGTTGTGGCGCAGCCTCTCAGAGGATGCCGAGAACTTCGCCAGCAAAATAAAGGCAACCTGCGCAAAAGCCGCCGGAGGCGCTGATATCCTGATCCTCGAAAGCCCCGGGAGTCTGAAAAATGATAAGGTTTCAGCTTTGGCCTGTTATACAATAAGCGAAAAAATGGATACCAGGGTCATTATGCTGGTATGCTACTCTTCCGACTTTAAGGACGCCGGCATTCTCCAGGCAGCCGCTAAACTGGGTGATAGGCTGGTTGGAATTGTACTTAACCAGGTACCTGAATCCAAGCTGAGCAAAGTGCAGGCTGAATATACAGAATTCTTCAAGTCCAAGGGGATAAACGTGCTGGGTGTGCTGCCGGAATCAAGGGCTCTTCTCGGCGTCAGCGTTGCTGAGATTGCCGCGGCAGTGGGTGGAGAGATCATATCTTCCAAAGAGAAAGCGAACGACCTGGTTGAAAATTTCATGCTGGGCGCTATGACCCCTGACATGGTGAGGGAATACTATAACAGCAGGAAGAATAAGGCTGTTGTTACCAGGACGGAAAGGCCTGATATGCAGCTGGCAGCAATTGATACCTCGACTAAATGCCTGATTGTCTCCAGAACCAGGCCGCACGCTACGGTGATGGTCAAAGCCGAAGATAAGAAGGTGCCCGTTATGTTAGTCGATAGGGATATCCCGGACATAATTTCGGGCATTGAAAAGGCCATTGCAGGTGCCAGATTCCGGAACGTCGGGAAACTGCAGGCGATGTCTGCCATGCTCGACAACCGGTTTGATTATAAAATCCTGAATGCTGCCCTGGGTCTTAAATAGCGATCAGTTTGGTTCTTCCGGCTCGCCGGAATCTGCTATAACAGCCCTGGCTTTGCTTTCGTACTTGGTGGGGACCTGTACGTTTACCTGCCCCAGTCCATCCATAGTGAGGCCATAAACACTTCCCACGCTCTCATATTTAAGGACGGCCGGTATTCCCTCCACTGTGAGCCTGCCTTTTATTACTTCAGCTTCGGGTTGTCCGCAGGCTTTATATATCGTGACCAGCCTATCGTCCTGTTGCATATATATAAAACTATACTATAAATAAATAAGCGCGACCCAAATCGGTCGCGCTTATTTATTTTTCCTTAACTAAATTGACTTACTTGCAGATTGCGCATTTAGAGAGCAGATTGTTCTGCAGACACCAAGTCTGAGATACGCACTCAGGATGCATGCAACCTGTAACGCCCCAGTCACCACCCAGTCCGCCACCGCCAACAGCGCCATGGTTCATCTGAGTTTGGGCGATGAGCGGGTTGGTGCCGAGGTCAGCAGTAGCCCAGCTCTTGCCTGCAAAAGACAGGCTCTTGCCCCAGCAGCCGGAGCATTTGGAGAGCCCAAGGCCAGCAACGGTTGTGCCGGTCGGGCAATTCAACGGACAATCGCCTATCGGTAGTGAGGTAGCTGGGGTTGCGGGATTCAGAGCATTCTGAGCAGTGGTGCAGGAAGATCCGAGAGTTCCAGTCTGAGCGTTGGCGTTGCTGCAGCCACCCAGGCACTGATTGATGTCACAGCCAGTGGGCTGCGGACATTTGGCGATGTTGCACACGCCGGGATTAAGTACATCTGGCCCGGCTAAACCCGCCAGTCTGGACATGGCACTTGTGGGTGTCCTTCCCCAATGTGCTAGATATAGATTCCAGGAGTTCTGGTTATCTTCCCATTTAACTTTGTCCCAACCTGTGCACTTACCAAGATCGGCTGAGACGGTGGCGGGTATCAGCACCATTGATACGGCCACAACAAGGGCAACGAGGGTACCCAAAATTCTCCTCACGGCATACGCCTCCTTATGATGAATTTTGCCAGCATTTTACAAGGTCAAATAGACTTTGTCAATAGCCAAAAGGGTACATTTTCTTGAAATTGCCCAACATAAAATATAAAATTACGGCCTGTTTGAAAAGTTTATGAAAATGTAACATTAGCTACCAGGACACATTAAAGGAGGACAACCAATTGGCCGCCCTGGGGAAACAAGTCTTAATCGAATTAAAAGACTGCAATGCAGAGTTGCTGAACGATGTCGAATACCTGCGGACCCTGTTGACCGACGTTGCCAGGTCGATAGGAGCTACCGTAATCAAGGATTCTTTCTATCAGTTTACCCCGCAGGGGGTCAGCGGGGTCGTCATTATAGCCGAATCGCACATCTCCATTCATACCTGGCCGGAATATAGTTTCGCCGCCGTCGACGTTTTCACCTGCGGCGACGTTATCGAACCGAAGAATGCGGTCAAGCCGGTGTCAGAGAGGTTGAAGGCCAAATCGACAACCTATATTGAATTGAAGCGGGGTGTGCTTATTGAGAGCAAGGTGATGGTAAGTTAATGACGGCCAGACCCGACTACTTCAATAAGAACAAATGGCTTATCGATGAGCTTTCACAGGACCTAGTACAGATACATGGGATCAATCGCGTATTACGTGACACAACTACCGAGTTTCAGCATGCCCAGATAGTTGAGACACATACCTTCGGCATATGCCTCGTCCTCGACGGGAAGATACAGTCGGGCGAAAAGGACGAGTTTATCTACCATGAGTCGCTGGTCCATCCGGCCATGCTGACCCATCCCGATCCCCAGGATGTATTTATAGCTGGCGGAGGTGAGGGGGCTACATTGAGGGACGTGTTAATGCACGGGACAGTCAAAAAGGCCGTGATGGTGGATATTGACGAAGAAGTGGTCAGGCTCTGCCGCAAACATCTTCCTACCTTTCATCGAGGCTCTTTTGAAGACCGGCGGGCGCACATTCTTTATGACGATGCCAGAAAATACATTGCGCAGACCAGTGCACGTTTCGACGTTGCTATTATCGATCTGGCCGACCCCGTGGAAGAAGGACCGGCGCGTATGCTTTACACCCGTGAATTCTATCAGTTGGTGAAAGCTAAGTTGAAGCCAGGCGGCATAATGGTGGTGCAGTCAGGACAGGCAGGCTGGATAAACCTCCACAATTTTTGCGCCATTAACCGGACGCTGAAAAGCATATTCAAGGTTGTGCGTCCGTACCAGGTATACGTACCGTCTTTCGTCGATCTGTGGGGTTTTCATACTGCATCGGACAATCTGGACCCAACGCGGCTGTCACCAAGGGAAATAAACAGCAGAATTGCAGAGAGAGTGTCAGGAAACTTAAGGTCATATGACGGGATTGCACACAGGGGACTATTCTCTTTGCCCAAAAGGCTGCGGCTGAGGCTCAGGCGGGCACGGCGCATTATAACGGACGAAGCACCGATATTCGTCTACTGATCGTCCTTCAACATATTCCGCCGTTTGATATCCATCATAATAAAGTCATACTCGCCTTTAGACAGGTTGCCGAAGGCCTGAAAGCCGCATTTCTCAAAGCATCTTTGTGCGCGGCCGTTCCAGTTAAGCGTCCTCAAAATGATCCTGTTTATTTCCGAAGTCTCAAAAATATGGGTTATGAAGGTTTTGATGGCATCAACGCCATAACCACGTTCCCAGTACACCTTCTCGCCAATCAGGATCCCGATCTCGCCTACGGAGTTGAGGAAATCGAAGTTGAAAAGACTGCAGTTGCCTATATGTCTGCCCTCAAGGGCGTCGATAGCCAGGGTATAGGTTAGCCCCGGACACTCAAGCTCCAGTGTATAGCGGTCCCGGAACTCATTATAGGGAAGGGTAATAGGTATAGCAGCATCGAGCTTGCACAACTCCTCGTCCACGCGCCAGCGGTATTCGTCCGCAGCATCTTCCAGACGCCTCGAGCGAAGCCTGACTTTTTCTCCGGTCAGATCAGGCTGTCTGTTTAGAAACTCAAAGATAGTGGATCTTCGCAAGCTGAAAGCTCTGTTAAAGCGGCTTTGGCCGCGTCTTTGATCCGTGGTTCTTTTGATTTACTAAGCCTCTGCAAAGCCTGTTTCGCCTCTTTGCCGCCAATTTTGCCGAGTGACATAATAGCAGCATCCTGCACTTCGTGGTCATCGTCGTTCAATAAGTTCAACAGGTAAGGAACTGCTTGCTCATCCTCGATTTCGCCGCTGGCTTTGGCCGCCTCATATCTGAACTCCGGCGCCTTACTCTGCATCTCGTCTATAAGAAAATCGAGCCACCGTGAATTGCAGTTGAGTCCCATGGCGAATATGGCGCTGGCTTTAACCTTGGCATCTTCGCTATGGTAGTAGTCCTCTATATAGTCTTCCACCAGTTCCTGATGGAATGGCGCTATGGCTTCCAGTGCACGCCGCCGTACGGTCAGAGGCTCTTTAGTATTTTCCAGGATATCCATTAATGCGCTGAATATATCCTGGATAACGCTTTCGGGCACGTCGCCGAGCTCTGCCATCAGGGCAAACTTGCTGAGTGCACGCGCCGCCACCGCTCGCACTTCCTCTGATGCATCCGATTTAAGAACTTTGATGATAGGCCAGGCGTAGATATATTTATCTTCCAGCTCCAGCCCTTCAAGGGATTTTATGCGGATGTTTTCCTCGGTGTCATCCAGCCCCATCTTGAAAATCCTGGTGAAATCAAGGATCACGTCGTCTTCACTGATGCTTACCAATCTGGAAATCAAGCTTAGTCTTTTCTCGGGACCAGCACCTTGCCAGGCTGTTCCGAATTTTGCCAAGTCGTAGTCATTGAGGTCGGACAGAACAGCAATTTCGGAATTCAGTATTTCTTGATCTGAGTTCAAAATTTTGGCTATAACTTCGACAACCTGTTGTTGCTTCGAATCCATTTAGTCCTCCTCGCCCTCGTCTTCTTCGTCTTCCTCGAATTCCTCTTCATCCTCAGGCGGCGGCCATATCGGCCTGGTATAGCGGTCGATATATTCGCCCATGGCCTGGGCCGCCAGACGTTTCATTTGCTGGTCCGATTCTTCGGCTATTTTAGCAAGCTCTGCGAGATCGACGGAAATATCGAGAATTTTCAGAAGTACCTTTATGACGGCCAGCGCCGCTTTGGGGTTGGGTATGCGGGTGGTGTAGGATGGCACTTCCCCCAGCAGGCATATGCCTTCCATGCCGCGTTCCCTGGCAACTCCCAACAGCAGGCCGTTAAGTCCGGCTATCTGTAACCGTCCCCTTAATACCACTTCATATTTTTTAAGAAAGTCGATGAGCCTGGCGTCAGTGGCTACACCCCAGACCTTGGGTTGTTCAGTGTGGTGTATCTTGGCGATGGCAGCAGCGAAGGTATAAATCCGCTGCACTTTGAATTTACGGGATATATCCAGAATGAAGTTGGCCAGATCGTACCCTTTGAAAGTGGGCTGCTCATCGCTGATGAAGAACATAATATCTTTTTTACCGCTGGGATTGTGCCAGTAATAAAATTTGCCTTCGGGGAATTGCGGCGCCTCAACTATATTGTCCTTTACCATGACCCCGATGGGATCGAAGAAGGAGAAGGGCTCGATTTCCCCGATCTCCTCGGCTTGTAGCTTTTCTCTGAGGTACCTGGTCAATATGAGCGAAAGATTTCCGATACCGGGCCAGGCGGCCAGCAAGTCACATGATTTCGGCCTCGGCTCTTTGCGGAAGTTTACCAGTTTTTTCATGTCGTTATTTTGACGCAATTGATATCTGCGCGCAACAGATGCTGGGGGTATTAACATAGCCCGCTATCCAGCGAGAGTCGTTCCCGATAGCTGTGATGTCTTTAAGTAGCTGATAGACATTCCCGTACACCATGGTATCTTTAACGCGGCCGGCTATGACGCCGTTTTCAACCTTGTAGCCCAATAACACATTACCGCTGAAATCGCCGTTAAGAATATTGCCCTGCTCCGCGCCCATCAACTGCTCTACGATCAGGCCTTCCTTGATATTTTTTATCATTTCGTCTAGAGGAGTGTGGCCGGGATCAATAACCAGCGCATGCGGTGAAGGTGACGGCATACCGCCGTTGCGGTTGCCGTTGCCGGTGCTGTGCGTTCCGGCCAGGGCTGCCGTGTGCAGATCGTAATAGAATTGCTCTACCGTCCCAGCGTCAACGAGCGTATTTTTGCGGGCCGGAACCCCTTCATCGTCAAACGGTGTGCTGCCCGGTTGGAAGGGTATGGTGGGATCATCATGGAAAGAGAAGCGTTTATCGAATATCTGCTGCCCTATTTTATCCTTCAATGGGGAAGCCCCATCCAGCACTGTTTTGCCGTTAAAGGCCGAAATAAGGGGCGCCAGTAGAGCGCCGGCAACCCCGAAAGGCGTGAAGATAACCGGGAATGTACCGGTGCCGATAGAAGCGTTTTTCCTGGCCAGGTTCAGCTGACGGATAATCTCGCCGGAGATTGGTGCATGGTCGATTATGGGCCGGCACGAGCTCCGAATATCGCCGACGTAGAGCATATCGCCATCGCGAATCAACATCCCGTCCATGCTGACGCTGAAACTGCTGCGCCTACAACTGGCATTCTCGCCGCTGGTATTATCAATGGTCAAGGTAGCGGTGCCACTTGAGAGGCTGCCCTCGCACAGGATTCCCGGCGTATTAGCGCAGACCTCTCGGATAATGTTTTCGCCCAGGCTGACTATGTCCTTGATGGAGGTGCCCTCTACCTGAGGATCGAATACTTCTACTTGGGGAAACGATTCGAAGGAGGGGAAGAGGAAATTCACCTGGTAGCCGAAGGGGCTGGTTTCCAGCGCCATTTTGAGCAGGTCTTTGCCTTTGATATTGCCGCTTGCCTGGGCAAAGCCCACCCTGCCCTTCTTAACGATGCGTAAAGCGGTTGCCGTGCTTTCCCGGGTTTGTATCTGTTTCAAGCGGTTGGCTTCAAATTGAGCCGTGGTCCTGCGGGACACCATATGAAAGACCTCGGCACTTTCTGCGGATTTACGTGCGATTTTAAGGAGCTCCTCCACTCACTTTCCCCCGATCAGACAATTCTTTATCCGTATATGCGGGCTACCGTTGGACACTGGCAGGGGTGATTGGCCGGCCTTTCCGCATCCACCGCCCTGGTTCATATCCAGATCATTTCCTATTGCGTCTATATTATCAAGAGTTGTAAAAACGTTGCCGGTGAGCACTATGGGTTTAATCATCTCCGCAACCTTACCGTCCCTGATCATATAAGCTTCACCTGCGGAGAATGTAAACATTTCCAGACTGGTGGTCCCGCCATACCATTCCCTTGCGTAGATACCCTCTTTTATATCGCTGATCATATCGTCAAAGGAAGTCCGGCCCGGTTCAATATAGGTATTGGTCATGCGAACTATGGGCGGGAACTGGTAATTTATGGCCCTGGCATTGCCGGTGGGTGTTTCATTCATTCTGGCGGCTGTCTCCCTGGAATGAAGCCTGCTGTTAAGGATGCCCTCCCGGATAAGGTATGTTTTAGTGGCGGGGGTACCCTCATCATCGTATTTAAAGCTGCCGCGCAGTCCGGGTACGGCCGCACCGTCGATGATGTTCAAATGTTTGCCTCCGAACCTGCGTCCCAGCACCATTATTTCGCGCAGCTGCGGATTCTCGTAAACGTGATCAGCCTCGGAAAGATGCCCGAACGCTTCGTGCACAAACACGCCGGCCAGTATAGGGTCCAGTACTACCGTATAAGTCCCTCCTTTTACATGGGGAGCCGAGAGCAGCGCAACGGCGCGGCGGGCGATATCTTTGGCCGCATTATGCAAATTCTCTACAACGGCGAAATCACCTTTGCTGCCGATACTGAGGCCAACCTGCTGCACGTCGCCATCCCTGCTGGCTATGGCGGTAAGCCGCAGGCTGACATCGATGCGGCTCTGTTCTATATGTGCTCCTTCCGAAGTGACCAGCGTTACCTTTTTCTGAGTGTCGGCGTAACCGATGCTGGTAGTCTGCACTTCCGGTGTGCCCAGCATCAGCCGGTTGTATTCATCCAGGATGTCTTTCTTGGCCGAAAGCGCTATATCTAGGGGGTTTTTCTTGAATTCGGCTGATACAATGTCGGTTGCAGGCGCGATAGGGCTGAACTTGCTATCCTCCTTACCGACATACCCCGCCTGTTCAACGGCCAGGGCTACCTTATCTGCCAGATTATCCAGGCTGTTAAAGGTTACAAATCCCCAGCCGCCCCGTACGAGCGCCCTTACGTTGCCTCCCGTACTGGCGCTCCTCCCCGCCTCCTCGAGGCGGTCCCCGCGGAAAGTCAGCCTGCTTGAGCTGCTTTCATCAAGGCGAATCTCGATATAGTCAGCCTTTTGCCCTGCGATCGCAGAAAAAAGTACGTCCTTCATATACAGACCTGGTAATTTATTGTATCAAATTAACTCAGCTTGCATGAAAGAACAGGCGGTTTCACCATCGAAATAACGGGAATTACTAATTGACAATGTCGTTGATGTGAAGATATGATTGCGGGGTAGAACTTTTAGGGTGTTAACCGGGCACCGGGCGGGGTAACAGCTATGATGTTTCAGATTGTTATACTGGCGATCCTGCTGCTTTTCGCACTTAACCTCGCTTTAAATCTGCTCTTTTTGAAACGGCCGTCCAAGGAAGACGAAAAGCTGGATTCAGCGCCGTTTGTCTCAATCCTGGTCCCGGCCAGGAACGAGGAAGCCAATATCGAGCGTTGTCTGGATTCGCT
>Ga0187850_10002774_pt1 | contig 15683 bp, 11 predicted proteins | sample June2016WEW_4_15_FD_132436 | JGI IMG/M metagenome (GOLD analysis project Ga0187850, IMG submission 132436) | Peatland microbial communities from SPRUCE experiment site at the Marcell Experimental Forest, Minnesota, USA - June2016WEW_4_150 | ecosystem: Environmental > Terrestrial > Soil >... | reverse complement strand
CGGGAAACGTCGGCGTGCCTTTCGGCGCGGGTCCGCGCTCGCCCACAATCAGTTCGCCGGGGCCGATGGCGACGGTGCGATGCTCCATCACGTAGGCCAGCGCGGAGGCGCGCAGCATGGGCGCCGACAGAGGCTCGCTCCGCCGATAGAACTCGGTCACCAGCCGGGCGCGCTCGATGGAGAGCCAGGGCTTGGTCTCCAAGCTCGATTGGCGCAACTTCGCTACTCGTTCCGTCATGACTGACCTCTGACTCTTACGCTGACACCGGCTCGCGCCAGAGCGTCGCTGAAGCGCGCGAGATCCGCCTCCGCGGGCGGCCGCGCGTCGCGCAGCCGGTAAGTCAATCCGAGCCGCTGGTATTTGCCGGCGCCGATATGGTGATAGGGCAGCAATTCGACCTGGCTGGCAGGCAGCGCCGCCAGGTACCGGGCAAAGTGCCGGATCTCGTCTTCCGCGTCGTTGATCCCCGGCATGACGGGAATCCGCACCGTAACTGCCCGGCCGCGCGCCACCAACTCCTCCAGATTCCGGAGAATCCGCCGGTTCGAAACGCCGGTGTATTGCTTGTGCCTGGCGGGGTCCATCAGCTTGAGATCGAACAGCACCAGGTCGGCCCCCAGCGCCACGTCCAGGAACACGCCGCTGGGCGCGTAGCCGCAGGTTTCGAGCACGGTGCCGATGCCCAGTTCCCGGCAGGCGCCGAGCAGCGCGGAAGCGACTCGCGGCTGGGCCAGGGGTTCGCCTCCCGAAAGCGTCACGCCGCCGCGGGACTCCTCGAAGAAAACCAGGTCTTTTTCGATCTCCGTGAGGATCTCGGAGATGGTCAGCCGCCGGCCCGCGATCTGGCGCGCTTCCGCCTGGCACACCTCGGTGCAATGGCCGCAACGGCGGCACAGGGCGGAGGTGCGCACGATGCCGTCCACCTGCTCGATGGCATGTTCCGGACAGGCCGCCAGGCAATCGCCGCAATGACGGCACCGCTCCTCGAAATACAGCAACTCGGGCTGAGAGCTTTGACTTTCGGGATTATGGCACCACCAGCAGGAGAGCGGACAGCCCTTGAAGAAGACGGTGGTGCGGATTCCCGGCCCATCCTGCGTGGAATACCGCATGATGTCAAAAATTACAGCAGTGGATGGGGCGGCGTTTTCGGCCTGGTGCAACGCTACAGCCATGTAAGCCACAGTTTAGCTCTGTACCGAGAGTAGCGCCTGTTGATGTCAGGCGCTATGCGCTGGTTAACGGGTTGATCACCGAAAGCCCCTCAAGCGTGGCCACCGTACAGAGGTTCTTGTCCGAGGCGACCAGTTCGGAGACCGCACCCCGACGCCGTAAGTCCAACGCTGCCGATAGCTGGAGAGCATCCAGAGTCTTGAGCGCATGATCGACGGCGTAGCTCCGAACGAGTGTTTCGGCGTTTTGGAAGTGACGGCGCGCCACCAGGACAACTTCAAAACGGCCTTGAGAGAGGTCAGCGTAGAACAGCCCACGCAATTGTTCGATGGCCAGCTTCTCGATGACGCCAGTTCTGACCTTCGTCGCAAATACGGATTCGATCTCCACCAGAGAAAGTTGCGAGATGATCATCCGCACGCCGGGCGTTCCAACGAGCGATTCCATCCGCTCGCTCCCGGCTTCGGAGTGATAGAGTTTCGCCAGCGCACTGGTGTCGAGGAAGTAGCCAGGCACTTAACGTTCGTTCCGCTCTGCCCTGAAGTCGGCGTCCAAGGAGCCTGGAATCCGCGACAGTGCCCGTCTGACAGTTTCCAGGGAGACGCCGTGGTCCGCGAGAGCCTCAAAGCGCGCGGGAGCCTCAAACTTCAAGTCATCTTCAGGAGCATTGTCGTCGAGAATAATGATGCTGACGAGCTGGTGCTCGCCAAGAGGCAGCGGTTCCACAGGCCGCAGAACGCCGCCCTCATAAACAGCCTGTAGCTTCCGTACCATGATTCGATCTTAGCTCACCTCGCCCAACAATGGCCGATAACTTCAGCGCCCGGTCTGAACATCCGGCTTGATCTCGACTGTGTTCGCGTCCCAGTCGACGGTCACGGTGGTGCCGTCCGCGAAGGTGGTTCGCTCCTTGCGGCGAGCTTTGTCCAGAAATTCGTGGTTGGTCATCTCCAGCAGGCCGATTCTGGCGTGCAGCGCCGTCAGGCGTCGCACCTGGTCGACGTTGGGTTGCGCGCCGCCTCGCCCGCCCATCCCCGTCGACCAACCGTAAAGTGTGGCGCGAAGGTTCCCGGGCCCGCCACCGGTGGTTACCACCGCGTCGTGATACACCAGGTCGTAAAGCGGGACGGTGATGGCGTCCTGATGGTTGGGATCGGTGCCCGTGTTGGCGCCCCGGTTGGCGCGGGGCGTGGTGTAGTCCGCGTAAGGGATCACCCAATCAGACCCGGCCTCGGTGCCCACGATTCCGAGGTTGTGCTGAACCCAACGAAAGACAGCCGCCCGCGAGTTCATGGAATCGGTGCGCGTGGCCGGATGGTTGGGGTTGAAATCCTGGTCGGGCGGGATGTAGCCGAACACATCCTGGTAGCTGCCCTGGGGATGGATGCCATGCTCGAACATCACGCGGTAGTGCTTCACCACGTGGCCGAGCATGAAGCCATTGTTCAGGTAGCCTTGCGTGCCGCCGTCCCAATGATCCATTAACGGGATGTAGCCGTCTTTCCAATCGACCTTGAAGCGCGTGCCGGGAAACGTATTCGCCGGGCTGATATTATCCTCATCGTGAACCGCAAAGTCGGGGTTCCAGGACGGCGCATCCGTATAGTAATCGCGATACTGATCGTGCAGCCAGCACGTGTATCCCAGCTCTTTGCAGGCATCGAAGAAGGCCTTCATGCCCTCCCAGCCGCCGACCTCTGGGGGAGGCGGAAGGGCGTCGGGGGTCTGCCGGTCATATCCCTGATTGAGCCAGCCCGAGAGCGTCACGTTCAAGTGGTCCCAGCCCTGAGCTTTGAGGTCCCGCAGCCGCTTGATATTCTCCGCGAAGGTGGTCAGGCGGCGATTGCTCTCCGGATTCTTGGTGTCGTAAGTGGCGGCGCCCGGCTTCCGGTTGCGCAGCACGCTTCCGCCGCCGCCGAAGGGGACGCCAATCAGGTTCTTCACCACCGGCCTGGCGGCAATCTTGTCTTTGAGAGAGACAAACAGGCCCGAGTCCATTACATAGCGGCGGTAGCGTTTGGCCAGGTCGACATAGTTGCCCTTGGGAAGAAAGGCCATGCGCAAGCTGCGCAGATATGCGAACCTGCCAAGCTGCGCGCGCCAGCTCGGTCCCATGGATGTCGGGCCTCCCGGCGGATGCGAGAATATGTAGGCTGCGTCATCCGGTGTGTCCACGATGACAATCAGAGCCGAGTCGCCCTTGATGAAGCCCCACCACGACATGGACCAGGATTCGATGAGGTGGCTTTGGATGATGCTGTGGTCGCCTTCGGCCCGTTGAATGGGATGGTACGGCTTGGGCCAGTCGCGCGGCAGAAGCGTGCCTTCATCGCTGGAGATCACGGTGTAGTCCACCTCCCGGCCGTCCATTGCCTTTGGCCAGTTCAGCTCCTTGACGGCCGCGCCGTGCTCGTTCACCATGGCTTCCCAGACCAGGTCCTCATCGGCGCCTTCGAGGCACATCGTCAAAACCACGCGCAGGTCCAAGGGCGAACCCAGAGAGCGCTGGCCGGTGTTCCGGAATTGGTCCAATATGAGCCTGACTCCCGTCTTGAAGCCGGTCTCATAGGCGGCGATTTTGATTTGCCCGGCATCGGCCAACCGGAGATGGAATTGGTCGCCGCCGGCGCTGACCAGCATGTCTTCATTCGAAGAAGGAACCATCTTCCAGGTGACCGGTCCGGCGTGAACGCTGACGGCGAAGTCCGGTTCGTTCAGCTCCACGGTGTTCTTCCGGCCCGTCAGTATCCATTTCCCGGCCGTGTGGGCAACTGTGACCTGCGGCGCCCCGGTATCGGCCGGCGATCGCGGCTGTCCGGCGCAAGGCCAGCTCAGGAAAGTGAGATTGGCAACTACTACCACAAAAATCAATTGGCGTTTTCGCATTTCAGTTCTCCAGTTTCTCCTTGAATTTCACTCCTGGCCCGGAGGCCCTCCTTCATTTGGACGCTAGCGCCTTCCCCAGAGCGGTCAACTGGTCGATGAACGGTTGCGAAATCGTCCCGTTCAATTCCACCGGCGTGTCCCAGGTGACGGCGCCGCCGAAGCCTCGGATCTTGCGTGTGTGCTCGATGACCTGCTCGGTAGTGAAACGCGGCGCGCCCATGCCCCACGTCTGGCCAAGGTAGCTCAGCATGTGGATCTGAGTGCCGTCCATCACGCCGTCCACGGAACGTCGCACGGTGGCGAGTTCCGGCTTGTCGATCTCGCCGGCCGTGAAATCTTCGTACGGGGTCATGGAGAGAATCCGGTAGACCACACCGGGATTGAAGGCCACGATGGCACCCGGGTTGCCCGCCCGCGCCGCCGCGGCGAAGCTGGCGAAATTGGGGGGATCCGGAGAACGGTACATGGAATTCGGGAAGTAGCAGCCATCGAACCACCAGCCCGCCACCTTCTTGCCCCACCTTTGCGACCAGTCCCGGATCACCTGCTCCCATTTGCGCTGGAACTCGCGGTTGGGATAGGGCCCATTGCGCCACTCGAGCGCGGCGTCCGCAATCTTGTCTCCCCCGGGAGCGCCTGACGGCAGGTACACCATCAGCTTGATGCCTCGTTTGTTCAGCGCTTCATAGAGATCCGCCACCAGGTCGCGGCGCGAGCACTTGCTGGGCTGAATGCCCACCAACTTGTCGTACACGGCATTGGGGGAAAGATAGTAGCCGGAGTTTTGACCGATGCTGATCTGATAGTAACCGGCGCCTACCGATTGCAGTTGCTTCGCGATCCCCTCGGCGTCGAAGCCGTCTACGAGTTTGTTCCATTCCTCGACGCTCATGGCGAGGTTATGGACGCGGGCTTGCCAGTCCGCCAGGTAGTGGGTCATGACGCCCCACTTGGCCTGTTGCATCCACGCGGCCCGACTTTGCGCGGCCGCAGTCGCGCCGCAGCCCAGCACAAGGGCCAGGACTGCCGGCAGGAGTATTTTGTGGGGCAGGATGGCATCCTGCGCGGCGGTTGGAAACCGCCGCGCGCGCCGATTTCCAATCGGCGCGCAGACTGCCAGTCTGCCCCACGAGCGCATGGTTCTCATAACCCGCTAGAACGTGATCTTGGCTCCCATCTGCAACTGCCTGGGGGTGCTCGCAATGCTCGAGATCACACCAGCCGTGGCTTGGCCAATGGTCGTGCCAGGAGTGCCCAGGATCTGGAAATTGAGGACGTTGAACCCCTCAAAGCGAAGCTGAATGGAACGCTTTTCGCCCAGCGGCACGTTCTTCGCCACGGAGAAGTCCAAGTTGTAGAAAGACTCGTTGTGCAGAGCGTCCTTGCCGAAGTTCCCGAATGAGTAGGAGGGGACTGCGAAAGCCGTGGGGTTAAAGAAGCAGTTCACCGTCCCCGCCGCCGCGGAGCCGCAGGCGCTGTTCGGATCGCCCACCACGTTCGGCCGGGCGTAGCCGCTCAATGTTCCCAGGTTTCCGGAAATGTTGGCGACGTCTCCCGTCACCACCAGGTTGAACGGTTGGCCCGAGCGCGCCAGAAACACGTAGTTCATCTGCCAGTTGCCCAGCACCCACGAGAGCGGGCCTTTGTTGAGCCATCGCTGGTCCCGGCCGAACGGAAGATCGTACACCGTGCTCCACGTAATGAGCTGCGGGATGTTGTACCCGGAGGGGCCATAGTTTTGGCCGGGGGTGAAATAGTTCTGGACCACCGACCCGCCCCCAGTGCCATTCTCGGCGGCGAACCAGCCGCTGCTGGTGTCGAGGGACTTGGACCACGTGTAAGAGAGGATGGTCGTCAAGCCCTTTGACCAGCGCTGCTGGAACTTGGCCTCCAGCCCGTGGTAATTGGCGTAGCCTTTGCTCTCCGAGTAGTGCCAGGTGGGGACCATGATCGGCATGAGTTTCTGGGCGTCGATGGCGGTCGAAGCAGTCCCCTGCGGATTGGAGTGTGGTGCGGCGTTGGCCCATCCCGTGTAATCCAGCCGCGAATTGTGGCTTCCCACGTAGGCCACCGCCAGCATCATGCTGGACGACAACTGCCGCTGGATCTCGACGTTCCATTGCTGGGAGCGGGCATTCTTGAAGTTCGGGTCATTGGTGTACCCGCCGCCGGCCGAGGTCCAGGGACTCGCCGCAACCACCGGATTGGGGAAGTTGCCCACCAGGCCGGTAATCAGAACGAGCGGGTTGCCCGTGGCGCCAGGCCAGATGCCTCCGGGGGTTGCCACGTTCGCAGTCTGGGTGCCGATGCCCGTGGTCCAGGGCCAGGTGGGGCCTTCCACGGTGTTCTGCGCGTACTGGCTCCTGGCGGAGACGGTATCGTAGTAGACGCCGTAGCCCGCGCGGAGCACGGTGTCCTTGGCAAACTGCCAGGCGGCACCCACGCGCGGGCCAAAGTTGTCCGCTACGGACGGAGGTCCCGCGCTGGTTTTACCCGTCATCACGATGTTGGCGTTGTTCGGCACCGCCGACAAGCCGCCCGGAATGCAGGGATCCTCAAATGGAGTCGTGCAGGCGGCCACCGAGGAAGCCCCAATCAGGTACTTCTGGTTATAGAGATCCAGGGCGTTCGAAAGCCGGCCGTTGAGCGGCGAGATCTGCCCCAGGTAGTCGTAGCGCAGGCCCCAATCGATGGTCAGATTCCGCCTGGCCCTCCATTCATCCTCGATATAGCCGGACCATACGCTGAATTTGAAATAGACTTCGGAATATATGGGCGTGGAACCCGAGTAGCTGGCCGGCATCCCCAGCAGAGCCGATGCCAGGGAATTCCCGGTCTTGGCGGCCCCCATGTTGCTGGTCTGTGAGTCCGCAAAGCTGTACGACTGGGAGAGATTGGTCTGGAACCGGTTGACGTAAATATACTGCGCGCCCACCTTGATGTTGTGATTCCCCTTGAGCCAAGTGAGGCCCGCGTCCCAGTTCGCGCCCGGATTACCCCGCTGAGAGGGGCCGAGCTGCCCCATGGAGCCGGTGTAGGGTGTGGCGATCCCCACCGTCATCCCCGCGTACTGCTCGACGTTCTTGAAACCGGCGGCGGTGGCCGGCGTATACCCAACGGAGGAATCCGCCGAGATGAAGGTGTACGGTTTCAAGACGGCTCCGGCACGGAAATCGAAAATGAGGCTGGGCTTGAAGATATGGTCCCATCCCCCGCCGAAATTGTAGGCGTGATAGGCCTGGGGAATGTTTTCGATGGTTCCCGTGACGAGCTGGGTGTCTTTCACCCACATCTGCGAAAGGCGCAGGAACACGGTATCGCGATCGCTGAACTTCTGATCCAGCCGGATCTGCCAACTGTTCGCGGTGTCGGTTTGAGGACGGACCTCAATGTAATTGGAGCCGACAATGCCCGTGACATTCGGCTGGGCGAGGTATGCCTTCATGTACGACTGCATGCCCGGCAGGATCAGGCTTGTGGGGACCACGTTGCCGGGGAAAAGCGTGCGAGTGCAACTCGAACCGGTGCAGACCGTCGAATAGGGATTGTAGATCTGCTGCGTGTAGTAGGACTGCGAGAAGTCGCCGTTCAATTCCGTGGCCGTGGGTATCAGGGCCAGGCTAAGCGGGGGTTTGCTGTAACGCCAGCCCTCGTAGGCCGCGTAGAAGAACGTCTTGTTTTTGAAGATAGGGCCGCCCGCGGCGGCGCCGAACTCGTTCTGGTGGTAGGCCACCGGCGCAGCCGGCGTGGTGGGGCTGGCGCTGGGTCCGCATCGCGCGGCGTTGCAGAAGTCCGTGAAGGGATTGCGGGCGTCGAAGGCGTTGTTGCGCACAAACTCCCAGGCCGAGCCGTGATACGTATTTGTGCCGGACTTGGAAGCGAGGTTGACCACGCCGCCGAACACGCCGCCAAATTCGGTCTTGGCGTCGTGGGATTGCACCTTGAATTCCTCCACCGCGTCGATGATCGGCAAGACGCCATAGATGGAGCCGCGAAAATCCGTGTTGATGATGCCGTCCAGGTAATACAGCACGGAGCGGTTTTGCTGGCCGTGGAGCGCGGGCTTGGCGAAGCTGCTCCCCGGTATTCCCGTGATGCCCGCGTCGGTGGTGCTGACACCCGACCCTTGCGCGGTGGAAACCGGGTTGGCGCCCGGGGTGAGGATCAGCAACTGGGTGAAGTTACGGCCGTTCAGGGGCAGCTCCACCACCGCCTTCTCGCTGATGACGCTGCCCAGTTCGGAAGACGACGCCTGAAGCAGGGGCGCCTCCGCGGTGACCATGACCGTATCGGTGATGGAGCCGACGTCCAGCACCATGTTTTGGGTCAGCGTCTGGTTCACGGAGATGTCAAACGGGGGAACCTGCGCCATCTTGAACCCGGTCTGTTCCACGCTGAGAACATAGGTCCCCGGCAGTACGTTAATGAACAGGAAGTAACCGCTCTGGTTGGTCTGGACCTGGGTCACAATCTTGGTGCCCTGGTTGGTCAGCTTGACCGTGGCGCCGGGGACAGCCCCACCGGACTTGTCGATCACGGTGCCGTTCACCTCGCCAGTCGCCCTCTGCGCCCGTAGCACGGGAACAGACACGAGCAACATCACGCTTAACAGCGCTGCTACTGCTACACATCGCAACCTCATACGCTCCTCCTCGTCTGGAGACTTCGCTTTGCTTACGGAGATCACACCCAGCCTGAAATATACTCTGCCTGCAAGAGACTTTCAAGAGAAATCTCCCAATATTATCGGTAAGGATAGCGATATAACCGTTGGCAGGGGCGGTCCTGAGACCGGCGGACGCGCGGTCCTTCATCCGGGGCTATTTCACCAAAGAGACGATCCTGGGCCCGATCAGGTCGGGACTCGTCTGAGAGGCCTCTCGTAATTCCGACAGGGCCCTCGCCTGATCCCCCAGCCCCAGGTAGCCCATCCCCATCAGAGAATGGGCATTGGCCATGCGAGCGCGATCGGAGAGCCCGCGGCCAGACCGGCCGCCTCGGCTGATCTCGGCCCCGGCCGTCTGCTGCAACGCCCGCTGCCCGGATTCGATCAAGCTTTGGAAGATGCCCTGAGCCTTCTCGGTCTGGCCCAGCTTCTTCAGCGCCAGTGCCTGGTAATAGGATTGCGTTCCGGTATCGGTGGCGAATCCGGCCATCGTCCCGCCACCTCGCCTGCCTCCTTGTCCAGCAGGCGATGAAGCTGCCGCCCTGGTCCAAGACTCGACGGCCTTCCGGTGATCGCCCATGGCTTCATACGCATTGCCGGTCAGGTAGGCGATGTCGGCGCTGCGGTAGATCGAGCGGCCGCCACCACCGCTCAATCCCAGCGGTAGATTCGCAGGGATGGTGGCGGCGGCTTCCAGGTCGGCAAGCGCTTCCTGGTACTGCCGATCCAGAATTCTCTTCTGTGCGCGCAAGAGGTGAGCGTCCGTCCAGTGCTCCGCCACGTTCAGGTTCACCCCTTCGGCGACCGCGAATCTCCGGCCGCTCATCATCTTGATCGCTTCGTCGTATTCGCCCAGCCTTACTTTCACCGCAATGGCGCGGTTTTCGGCATCGTCCCGCTCCGCCACCACGGCGGCACTCGCGTCGAACAACGGACGCCTCTTCTCCAGCGGAATCCCCGCCTGTTCGTACAGCTCGTCCAGCTCGGTGAAATGCAGCGCATACCGGCGCTCGACCGATACGGCCTTCTCCATCTCCGCGATGGCCCCAGCGACATCGCCCGCGGGCTTCTGGTGCGCGTATGCTACAGCAAGATTGCGGTGGACGATGGCGAGCGAGGGGTCGATGGCGGCGGACGCCTCCCACGCGTGCGTGGCTTCTTCCGGCTGCCAGTCGTACAGCAGATTCCCCAGGTAATACCGGGCGCGCCCGTCGTGCGGATTCGCTTCGGCCGCGGAGCGCAGCACGTCGATCGCCTCACTCTGAAACGGGAATACGTAATCGGGCGGCATTTTCATGGCGAGGCCATAGTACTCGGACGCTTTCCGCGGATTGCCGAGCTTTCCCGCGAAATAGCCCAAGTAGTAGTAGGCCATGGGATGGACCTTCGATTTATCGGGGGCCGCGGAGGTCATTTCGAGCAGCGCGTCCATGCCGTCCTGCCACAAGCCCGCATCCAGGTACTCCGCAGCCGTCTCCTGCGCGGTGGCGGGATGGCTGTTCATGGTCGAGGCAAGCACCTTGGCAGCCTCGGGCGTCTTGGACGCCAGCCAGCGCTCCGCCATCGAGCGGACATCCAGCGGGTCGGCCCGGTGAGATGCCGAGGCGAGCACTTCGAGGGCTTCTTTCGGCCGGCCCATCTGGCGCAATACGGCGGCCTTCAAGTTCTGGGCCCGGATGTTCAGGGCATTGGAGTCAATTGAGCGATCCACGAAATCCAGCGCTGCGGCCGTGTCTCCGCGAGCGGCGGCTATCTCCGCCAGGGAATAATAGGCGGCCGCCTTCCAGCCCTGGCTCCATGTCGCCTTATAGAACTGCGCATATGCTTCGTCACTTTTGCCCTGTGCCTTGAGGGATACTCCGAGATAATAGGCCGCCTCCCCGTCCTTCGGACTGGTGTACCGGTCCGTCAGCCGGTCGAGCGCGGTACGGAAGAATCTTTCCGCGTCCCCGTACCTGGCTTTTTTCAGATAGGTAATGCCCATCGCGGTGTTCACCCGAGTGTCGGCCGGGTCGCGCCACAAGGCCTCTTCCCAGTACGGCATGGGATCCACGTTCGGATCGTGGAACTGCTGGGCCCGCAAACCTGTCAGATACAGTTCTTCGTTGGTTTTGATTTCACGGGGCGGATCCGGCGGCGTAACCGCCTTTGGCATTGGTTCCGGCTTCAGCCGGACCGGCCTGTAGGAGACCAGCTCCTTTGGGCCATCCGAAATAGAAGCCACGAGATCGTGTCCGTCGATGCCCGCCGGAAGCGCCACCTGCTTTACATACGGCTTTCCAGGATCGATGGCAATCTTCTCCAGGAGAAGCACTCTCTCTCCGGCCTTGAGCGTGATCTGTGCCGCCGGATGAGCCGAAGTGGTATAGAAGCCAACCTTCGCTGAGTTGTTCTTGACGTCGAGGTTCACGGCGGCGTCCAGGTTGGCCTTCTTCACACCGCCGATGTCGCGGAAGGGATACCAGTCCATGGAGAACGAGCGCGTCTCGTAAGGCTGGAGCCAACTGTAGTCCGGCTGGTTATCCGAGTATGCGCCCACCATCATCTCCAGGTACGCCCCGTCCTCGTCGGTCAGCGTCTTGTCCCAGTTGCGCCCGCTCGGCCCGTTTCCCCAGGTGAAAAACTTCTTGCCCGGAATGATGTTGTGATCCGCGAAGCTGATGACCCCGGCCTGCTTCCCGTGGTCGTAGCCGCCGAAGAAATCGTCCTCGTAATTCCAGGCAAACACCGAGGTCGACGTCATGTGGTTCTTGTACCAACTGATATCGACATTGCTCTCGTCAATCGGCCATTTGGTGAAAGTGCGCTTGCCGTGTCCGGTTCCAATCTGAGTGCTGGGAGGAAAAATGATTTGGTAATTCTCGTTCGCATGAACCGCGACATTGGTGAAGCACAGCATGGTATTGACAACCGGAGTGCGGTTCACAATGCGCACCGACGCTTCCAGGTAAGCCTTGCCCGGCCTTAGGGTGTAGCCGACCGCCCAGCGCATCCGGTGGCGTATCTCCAACTCACCCACCCAGATGGTCTTGCTCCCGTCGGCGTTCTCCTCGATCTTGTACTGCACTGGGATGAACGTGCTGGCGCGGTGGTGGTGCGGGATGTTCCATTCCACTCCGCCGGATATCCAGGCGCCGATCAGGCCAATCAGTGCTGGCTTGATCACGTGCTGACGGTAAATGAAATTGTAGTTGTTGGTCTTGTCCACGCCTTCGAAAATCCGGCCTCCCAGCTCCGGGAGCACCCCGATGCGCAGGTATTCGTTTTCGAGAAACACCATGGTGTACGTCTTGTCGACCTTTTTGGCCGTAAGCGTGTCATACATGGGATACGGGTACACTGGCGCCAGCGCGCCCTGCGAGCTGCGCCCGAAGAAGAACATCGGGTTGGGCTCGGGCGGGCCGGCCAGGTACGTGGGGATGACACCCTTGGTTTCCCAGGCCGTTACCTTGGCAGGCTCGGCGCTAAGCAAGGTGAGCGCACCGAACAGGGATACGATGCCGAGCTTCCACACCAACGGCAACTCAAATCTTCTAAAAGTCATGGATTCTCTCCTCGCGCATGTTCGCCCTCAACGTAGGACACTGGTCATTATGAACCACCCGTCTGCTGCTGTACTTCTTACGTCTGCGACAACCCTCACGGTGTCGCTTGCCCTGTTTGGGCAGGAGTACCCGAGGGCCGGGATCGCCAACGGCTCGCTCCAAGCGGAACTGTATCTTCCCGATGTCCGGAATGGATATTATCGCGCTACGCGGTTCGACTGGTCGGGCGTGATCAGTAGCCTCAAGTTCAAAGGCCACGAGTATTTCGGTGTGTGGTTCCCCAAGCACGACCCGCTGCTCCACGACGCCATCACGGGACCCGTGGAGGCCTTCGAGACCAGCGGCGCCGGCCTGGGCTACGATGAGGCCAAGCCGGGCGGTAATTTCGTCCGCATCGGGGTCGGCTTGCTCGAGAAACCCGAGGAGCCCGCCTACCGCTACACCCACACCTACAAGATGGTGGACCCCGGCAAGTGGAGGGTCAGGAAGGGGAAAGATTGGATCGAGTTCGCCCAGGAGCTGCCCGACAAGATTGGCTACGGCTACCTCTACACCAAGCGCATCCGCCTGACGCCAGGCAAACCGGAGATGGTGCTTTCGCACACCCTGCAGAACACCGGATCGAAGGTCATCGAATCCACGCCGTACGACCACAATTTCTTCGTGATCGATGGCCAGCCGAGCGGCCCGGGCTTCGTGCTGAGGTTCCCCTTCGAACCGCGGACGGCGGCCAATCTCAGAGGCCTCGTCGAGCTGCGCGGCCATGAGCTCCGTTTCCTGAAAGAGTTTCAGGAGGACGAAAGCATTTTCGTCAATCTCGAAGGCTACCGGCCGGCCGTCCAACATCATGAGATTGTCGTGGAAAATCGTACGACGGGCGCCGGCGTCAGAATCACCGCTGACAAACCGCTAGCGAGGCTGGGCTTCTGGACCAGAAGAGAAACGGTCTGTCCGGAACCGTACATCCGGTTGCGAATCGAGCCCGGGCAGACCGAAAAGTGGGAAACGCACTATCTGTTCTATATCATCTAACGAGGCTCCGCCTCAGACCGGCAAGCAATGCTTGACGCGGAGACGCGAAGACGCGGAGAGAAACGCGGAGAAAAACTTAGAGAAAAAGGATTGATGCGTGGGGCGACGCTACACGCCGCTACCGGAGGTTCGAACGCGGAGCCAGCGGAGGATTCGGCTCGGGACGCGGACTTAGGTGCGGCGGCGGGCCTCAAAAGAATCGTGCATCATTACGCGGATCCCTCGCTGGCACCGCGTGTCTCCGCTCCCTCCGCGTTCGAACCCGGGGAAGAGGAAACTCTCGATCTGTCATCCTCTCCGCGTTTTTCTCGGCGTCTTCGCGGCTCCGCGTCGAAATGGAATTTGACTCGTTCGCATCAAATTCGCAGGTCCGAGTGCTCTAGCGCATCAGCCCGTACAAGCCCGCGACATCCTCAAAATCCGCAAAATCCGTCAAGCGAATTCCTTTTGCTTGCCCTACACTCTAGGTCTGGAGGCCCGTATGATCCTTTGGAAACGCGCCGCGCTGCTGGGTTTTCTGAGTTGGATGATTCCGTTCGTCATCTCATTTATCGTGTTTCCGTTGAAGAAAGCCAACGCTCCGTTGTTCGGCACCTTGATGAGCCTGGTTGTTCTTCTGACGGCCGCGGCGTTGCTCAATCGCTATTTTCGAAACCGGCCTGTGTCGGTTAACGAAGCCGTGCGTATTGGGGCGTTGTGGTTTGCCATGAATCTTCTCTTCGATTACCCGATGTTTGCTTACGGCCCCATGAAGATGACAGCGTGGGGCTATTACTCGGAAATCGGCCTGGGCTATTTGGTGTTTCCCATCTTTGCGTTTGGGGCGGCGCGGCTGGCGCGATCATGAAGCCATCCACCGAACAGGACTATCGCGAGCGAATCGTCCGAACGCTCGTGCACATCCAGCAGCATCTGGATGATGAGCTGGAGTTGGAGCAGGTCGCGGCCGTCGCGGCCTTTTCCAGCTTTCATTTTCACCGCATTTTCCGAGGCCTCGTTGGCGAGACGCTGAAGGAGTACGTTCGACGGCTGCGACTGGAGCGCGCCGCGCGGAACCTGAAGCTGTCCGACGAACCCATTACTCAAACTGCACTGCAAGCGGGATTCGAGACTCACGAATCCTTCACGAGGGCATTTGGAGACATGTTTGGAGTATCCCCTTCCGCATACCGGACCGCGCACAGGCCCGCGCCTGAGTCGGAGTCCGGCACTCACTTTGATGATGTTTCGAGTTATCATCCGCCCGATTACCCAGACATTCCTTCAGTAGAGGTGAAGGAGCTTCCGCCCATGCGGATGGTCTTTCTCCGGCATGTGGGCCCGTACACCGAAGTCAGCGCCACCTGGGGCCGGCTGATGGCCTGGGCGGGCATGCGCGGGCTGCTCGGGCCGAACATGATGGTGATCGGCATCGTCCATGATGACCCGGACGTGACCCCGCCGGACAAGGTTCGATACGATGCCGCGGTGACGGTGAATCGCCCGGTGCAGCCGGAGGGCGAATTTGGCGTCCTGGAATTCCCCGCGGGCAGCTATGCCGTGGTCACGCATAAGGGGTCGTACGAGGCGCTGGGAAAGACCTATCAGCGAATCTATGGCGGCTGGCTTCCACAGAGCAGATATCATTTGCGCGATGTGCCGGCTTTCGAGCAGTACCTCAATTCACCGGAGAACACCAAGCCGGAAGATTTGCTGACCCTGATTCATGTGCCACTCGGCGCGTGATAGCCGGAATTTCAGACATTCCAATCTGATTTCCCAACACGCTCAGCCCGCCCCTCGCCGCTAACCCTTTTCTTTTCCGCGTGGCCACCCCCGTGCACTAAACCTTTCCGAAGGAGAAGTCTCCGTGAGCGATCCATCCACGTACTGGTTAAACGTCACCAACATCGCATTGGGTGTGGTGGTCCTGGCCTGCTGCGCCGCCGTTGCCATCGGCGTGTTGCAGGAACTGGCCGCAAGGCGCAAGAAACATGCGGCGCTGTCCAAGCTGGATTCCGAGGTGGCCGGCCTGGTCACTTCCTTCCAGGATGGGCACGCCTTCAACCTCCCCGGACTCGGCGTCACCATGGCCGATGGCGGCGAAGATCTGAGGAAGAAAGAGAAACGGTAGTTCCATGACCTGCCCCTTCCTGAAAGAAACCCGCGTCAAGTATTGCCGGACCGCGGTAGTCCGCAAGCTGATTCCCCTGACGCAAGCCGCCAAATGCGGCGAAAAGTGCTCCTCGGTAGAGCACGCCTACTGTCCCGTGTATCTCACCCAACCCCAGCAACACCCCGTCCCTGGACCGTGCCCCAACCTGTGCGAGTCCTTGATGCAGTATTGCGGCGCGGCGCCGGTCCCGAAGTTCGTCCCCTACAGCGAGTCGCTGCTTTCGCG
>Ga0187850_10002772_pt1 | contig 15688 bp, 8 predicted proteins | sample June2016WEW_4_15_FD_132436 | JGI IMG/M metagenome (GOLD analysis project Ga0187850, IMG submission 132436) | Peatland microbial communities from SPRUCE experiment site at the Marcell Experimental Forest, Minnesota, USA - June2016WEW_4_150 | ecosystem: Environmental > Terrestrial > Soil >... | reverse complement strand
CCGGGTGACCTTCCGCATTTCGAAGTCCAGCACGAGGGCCCCGATTTCGATCCTGCCTTTCTCAGCCTTGCCGGCGGCCGCATCCTTGTCCGCCTGCACCCTGCGCAGGAGCGCCTTGATCCGGGCCACCAGCTCCCGGACGCTGAACGGCTTGGTGACGTACTCGTCGGCGCCGAGCTCAAGGCCCAGCACCCGGTCGATTTCCTCCGATTTCGCCGTCAGCATGAGGATGGGCATGGCGGGATTCTTTTCCCGGATGCGAGCACAGACGGCAAGCCCGTCCATTTTCGGGAGCATCAGGTCCAGGATGACCAGGGCGTAACGGTTCTCCAGCGCCTTCTGAAGCCCGGTCCTGCCGTCCACGGCGCGCTCGGTGTCGAGGCCCAGGTCCTTCAGGTGCAGGGATACGATGTCCGCAATGTCCTTGTCGTCTTCAATGATGAGCGCTTTGTCGGGTCCCGGCATTCCTCGTTGTCTCCATGTTGAATATACGACCGAGGAATGGCGGCGGGAACCGGGGTCGTCTAGGCTGGAGAGGATGCGTCCAGCTCGGCGACCTCGCTTGCGGTGAGCCGCCAACCCATGGCGCCGACAATCGGGTCGATATGCTGGATGCCGGCATTGCTCACCAGCACGTCTACACCGCCGAATTTTGCCGCGACCTGAGCAATGCCGTTATCGCAGTCTGTTGCCATTACTTCATATAGTCATGGACGACCTTGCCCAACGGCAGAGTGAGGTCAGTGAGGATATGAACGGTGGAGGTGATCTCCAGAACGGGCAGTTCCGCCACCGGCGCCATCGCATGTGGTGTTAAAGCGAGCGCACCTGGTCCCTTCCAGGCACCCTTGATTACGAGATTCTGCAAGGTGTAACGCACGAGCTCACAGATCCGGGGCGAACCATCCACATGGGGGATGATTTTCAACAGGAAGGTCGGTGCGCTCAACGAGTCAAACACCGGTTTGGTTTCGAGCGTCACGTGTTTGTATCCCATAGTCCCGGTCGCAACGCGCATACCGTTGATATCGAGCGTACCAACCAGGGTGTCTTTCACCACATGTAGATCCGGGTCGCCCAGTTTCTTCGGGAATCCCCAAAGTTCGCGCCCACCCGCGATCGGGGCGTGGTCGTTGAGATACATCCCAAGCTGGTATCCGCCGACTTCGCCCTGAAAACTCACGGGGATGACCTGGCCGGCTTCGCAGTAATCGCCAAAACCCGTCGTATCTGGCATTTTCATGAACTCAAACTTCACCACCGGTTCATGCACTTTCAGCGGCGCCGGAACAACCTTCTCCAGGATCGCGGGATCAGTGCGATAGGTGATGATCAGATACTCGCGATTTACAAAACGGTACGGCCCCGGAGGATAGGCGGGGCTGGTCAACGGCATTGCAAAGGCGCGGCGTCGTACGTCCTCTTCAGTCATGTTCAAAACCCTCGCTGGATGTGAGAAATGATGGCCCGCAGGTCAAGTTGCCGTTTGTTGGCGCTGGCCGCCGGCAAGGATGAGCGTCTGGCAGGTGACCCAACCCGCGTCGTCCGATGCGAAAAATACAGCGACTCGGGCGATGTCTTCGGGTTGGGCGATGCAGCCGAGTGGCGTCTGGGATTCAACTTTTTTGCGGAAGTCGCTTTCGGCGAAGCCAACGGAATGGAGCCCTTCTGTTTCCGGCCGTCCATGGCGCGATCGGTTTCGAGGCCCAGGTCCTTCAGGTGAAGGGACACCACGCCCGCGATGTCCTTGCCGTCTTCTATGATAAGCGCCTTGTCGGGTCCCGGCATTCCTTGGTCGTCTCCCTGTTGAATATACGATCGAGGACTGGCGGCGGGAACCGGACAAACCTAGCGCGGAGCGGCTTCTTCCAGCTCGCTCTGCTCACCCGGCGTGAGACGCCAACCCATGGCGCCGGCATTCTCCCGTGCCTGCCTCGGGTCCTTCGCGCCGGGGATGGGAAGGGAGCCCTTGCAGAGCAGCCAGTTGATCGCCACCTGGGAGGAGGTCTTCCCCCGGACGTCTCCGAGACGTCGCATGACCGCGAGCAGCGGCTGGAGCTTCGCAAGGCGCGTCCTGCCGTACATCAGGGCGCGCATGCCGCGCGGCGGCCTCTCCGCGGTGTATTTTCCCGTGAGCATCCCCATTGCGAGGGGCCGGTAGGCAACCAGCGTGACGCCGAGCTCACGACAAGCGGCAACAAGGCCCGAGCGCTCGGGGCCGCGGTTCAGCAGGCTGTACTCCGCCTCGTTGCAGGCAAGCACGACACCTCGGGCCGCAAGCGCGGCGTGCACACGCCGGGTCTGCTCAGGGCTGCAGTTGGAAATGCCGACCGTGCGGGTGAGTCCGGCCTCCGCCGCTTCGGCCAGAGCATCGGCCCAGGTCTCCACCGGGACTGGCGGCAAGGGATAGTGGAGAAGGTAGACATCCACCGCGGGCACCTGGAGCCGTGTAAGGCTCCTCTGCAGGGCTGTTCTCATCGCCTGCTTTGTCCAGCGCCACGGAAAGGGGAAAAACTTCGTCAGTATCGCCGGCGTCCGGCCCGATTCGCGAATGCATCGGCCGATCGTCGTCTCCGAGGAGCCGGCCGTGTAGATCTCCGCGGTGTCGAACAACGTGACCCCATCGGCCAGGAGGGTAGCGAAAGTCTGCTGCTTGCCCGGGTCCGCTTCTCCCCGTGCTCCCCATGAGTTGGTGCCGACACCCACGGCACTCACGCGCAGGCTCGTCGAGCCAAGGACGATTGTTTCCGCCGCGTCATCCTGCATTGTCTCATCTCCTCCTGCTCGCTATATTCTACTCCGCCCGGCAGGCCCCCGCACAATGGCACCAAAACACACCTCGCAGACACCCCGCCCCGGCGATTTCATCACAATCGAGGGGGCCCGGCAGAACAACCTCAGGAACCTCAGCCTCAGGCTCCCCCTCCGAAAGCTCATCGTCATCACCGGCGTGAGCGGCTCGGGAAAGTCGTCCCTTGCCTTCGACACGCTGTACTCCGAGGGGCAGCGGCGGTACGTGGAAACCTTCTCCTCCTACACGCGGCAGTTCCTGGACAGGATGGACAAACCCCGGGTGGACCGGATCGACGGCATCCCGCCTGCCATCGCGATCGACCAGACGAATCCCGTGCGCACGTCGCGCTCCACGGTCGGAACCATGACGGAGCTCAACGACCACCTGAAGCTCCTCTTCGCGCGCGCCTCACGCCTGTTCTGCGGCAACTGCGGCCGCGAGGTGCGCCGTGACACCCCGGAGAGCATCGCCGATCAGCTTCCCGGCGGGAAAAAGCTCCTCCTCACCTTTCCAATCGTCGTCCCGGATAATTTCACGCAGGAGGAGGTCCAGGAGCTCCTCTCGAAGCAGGGATATACCCGCATCTATCAAAAGGAAGGAAAAAGGCTCGAAGTTCTGCAGGACCGCCTCACGGCGAGTCCCGAGAACCGGGCGCGCATCGTGGAGGATCTCGAGGCAGCGCTGAAATATGGGCAGGGACGCGTCAGCGCTCATGTCATGGACTCCGCGGGGGAGTCCGTGGAGCAGCTGCGGTTTTCTTCCGACCTGCATTGCGCCTTCTGCGACATCCACTACGAGGACCCCACGCCGAACCTTTTCTCGTTCAATTCGCCCGTGGGCGCCTGCCTCACGTGCCGTGGATTCGGACGCACCATCGGCATCGACTGGAACCTCGTCGTGCCCGATGACAGCAGGAGCCTCGCCTCCGGCGCTGTTCGGCCGTGGCAGACCGAGAGCTTCCGCGAGGTGCAGGACGAGCTGCTGAAGTTCGCGCGAAAGCGGGGGGTTCCCACCGGCGTGCCGTGGGCGGAGCTTTCGGCAGAGCAGCGCGCGTGGGTGATCGAGGGTGAAGGCGAGTGGGACGACGGGGTCTGGTTCGGCGCGAAGCGCTTTTTCAAGTGGCTGGAATCCAAGAGCTACCGGATGCACATCCGGGTCCTCCTCTCCAAGTACCGGGCCTATACCCCGTGCCCCGATTGCGGCGGCGCCCGGCTGAAGCCCGATGCGCTGCGCTGGAAGATCGGGCAGGAGAAGCTCTCCTTCCACGACGTCATGCTCCTCCCCATCGACGCGTGCCTCGCGCTCTTTGAGAGGATCAGCCTTCCCCCGCCGATGGACGAAGCCACCACGCTCCTCCTCTCGGAGATCAGGACCCGCCTGCGTTACCTGGTGGACGTGGGCCTGGGCTATCTCACGCTGGACCGGCAATCCCGCACCCTGAGCGGCGGTGAAGTGCAGCGGATCAACCTCACCACCGCGCTGGGCACCTCCCTGGTCAACGCCCTGTTCGTCCTGGACGAGCCGAGCGTCGGCCTTCATCCCCGCGACATCGGCCGGCTGATCGGAGTCCTGCAGCGCCTGCGGGACGCGGGAAACACCATCGTCGTGGTCGAGCACGATCCCGACGTGATCCGTGCCGCCGACCTCGTGCTGGACATGGGCCCTGGTGCGGGCGAGCGCGGCGGGCAGATCGTCTTCTTCGGCGGCCTTCACCAGCTCCTGGCGTGCAAGCGGTCACTCACCGCCCAGTACCTCACCGGGCGGAAGAAGGTCGAAGCCCGGCTCCCGAGCCGCCCGGCGAAGAGCAGCCCGCAACGGCGGAACGAATCGATCCGCATCCTCGGGGCGGCGGAGCACAACCTGAAGGGCATCGACGTGGACATTCCCCTGCACCGGCTGGTCTGCGTCACGGGAGTCAGCGGATCGGGCAAATCCACGCTGATGCAGGATGTCCTGTTCAACGCTCTTGCCTCGCTCAAGCACAAACCCGTGGACCCGCCGGGGAAACATCGGGCCATCGCCGGGCACGAGCTGGTAAAGGACGTGGTGCTGGTGGACCAGTCGCCGATCGGGCGCACCGCCCGGTCCAACCCGGTGAGCTACGTCGGGGCGTTCGACGGCATCCGAAAGCTCTTCGCCCTGGAGCCCCTGTCGAAAGAGAGGGGGTACACGCCGGGCACCTTCAGCTTCAACGCGGGCAGCGGCCGGTGTCCCACGTGCAGCGGCAGCGGCTTCGAGCACATCGAGATGCAGTTCCTGAGCGACGTGTACCTGCGCTGCCCCGACTGCGACGGCAGGCGCTTCCGGCAGGAGGTGCTCGACGTGCGCCTTTTCCCGTCCGGCGCGTCGGCCGCGGCCGCCGTCCGCTCCGGTCAGCCGGCGAAGTCCATTGCCGATGTCCTGGACATGACGGTCTCGGAGGCCTGTGATTTCTTCTCGGACTCACACGAGATTCTCGCGGCGCTCGCTCCGCTCGCGGCCGTGGGCCTGGGATACGTGAGCCTCGGACAGCCGGTGCCCACGCTGAGCGGCGGAGAGGCGCAAAGGTTGAAGCTGGCGGGGTTCCTGGGAGACTCGGTGCCGGACCGCAGCGGCAAAGGGAACCTCTTCCTCTTCGACGAGCCGACCACCGGCCTGCACTTCGACGACATCGCCACGCTCCTGGGAGCCTTCCGGCAGCTGGTCGAAGCCGGTCACTCGGTCGTCGTCATCGAGCACAATCTCGACGTCATCCGCGCCTCTGACTGGATCATCGACCTGGGGCCCGAGGGCGGTGAGGCGGGCGGACGCATCGTCGCCGCGGGCACGACCGCCCAGGTGGCGAAGTGCAGGGAGAGCAGGACAGGTGTGGCCTTGCGCACTTCCGGCCTCCCCGCCTTCAAGCGGGTGGGGACCGCAGGAAGCGTCCGCTCAAAGGGAAAGGCTCTCGCGCCGCTGCCTGGGGTGACGGACAACGCGATCGTGATCCGGCGCGCCCGGGAGCACAACCTCAAGAACATCGATCTCTCGATTCCCCGTGACGCCTTCAGCGTCATCACCGGCGTGAGCGGCAGCGGCAAGAGCACCATCGCCTTCGACATCCTCTTTGCCGAGGGCCAGCGGCGCTACCTCGAATCGTTGAACGCGTATGCGCGCCAGTTCGTGCAGCCGGCCCGGCGCCCCGACGTGGACGGCGTCTACGGCGTCCCCCCCACGGTGGCCATCGAGCAGCGCACCAGCCGCGGCGGGAGAAAGAGCACCGTGGCCACGCTCACGGAGGTGTACCCCTTCCTTCGCCTCCTTTTCGTGAAGCTCGGCGTCCAGCACTGCCCCGATTGCGGGATCCCCATCCAGCCCCAGACGCCGGACGCGATCGCCGCACGATTGCTTCGAGAGTACAAGGGCAAACGAGTCTCGGTGCTCGCCCCTCTTGTCACGGCGCGCAAGGGCTACTACACGGATCTCGCCGCCTGGGCCTCGGGCAAGGGCTTCGAGCACCTGCGCGTCGACGGGGAGCTGCTCCCCACGGCAGCCTGGCCGCGGCTCGACCGGTTCAAGGAGCACACGCTCGAACTTCCCATCGGGACTGAGATCGTCTCCGCGGAAAGGGAAGGTGCCCTGCGGGAGCTCCTCTCGAACGGGCTTTCCTTCGGCAAGGGCGTGATCCGGGTCATCGCTGCGACGCGCTCCAAAGCGGCGGGCGCAGGGACCGTTTTCTCCACCCGCCGCGCCTGCCCGCGATGCGGGAGAAGCTTCGAGGAGCTTGACCCGCGCCTGTTCTCGTACAACTCCCGGCACGGCTGGTGCCCCTCCTGCTACGGCACGGGGGTGCAGCTCTCGGGGTTCGACGCCGAACAGACCGGCGAGGAGATCTGGTGGAACGACTGGTGGGGGGGACCCGAAAAGACCTGTCCCGCGTGCAGCGGCGAACGCCTCAGGCCTGAGGCGCTGGCCGTGAGATTCAGGGGAAAGAACATTGCCGATTATGCGCGGCTGCCCGTGGCCGAGGTGGCGCGCGAGATGGACGGGCTGCGCCTGTCTCCCAGGGAGACGGATATCGCGCGTGACCTCATCGCCGAGATCCTCTCCCGGCTTGCCTTCCTCCAGAGCGTGGGGCTCTCCTACCTCGCCCTCGATCGCTCCGCTCCGACCCTCAGCGGAGGAGAAGCGCAGCGCATCAGGCTCGCCTCCCAGCTCGGCTCGAACCTGCGGGGAGTGTGCTACATCCTGGACGAGCCGACCATCGGCCTTCATGCCCGGGACAATCTCGTTCTCCTTGACACGCTTCATGCCCTGCGCGCGAAGGGGAACACGGTCATCGTCGTGGAGCACGACGAGGAAACCATCCGCCGGGCGGAGTATATCGTGGATCTCGGCCCGGGGGGCGGTGTGAATGGAGGATACGTCGTGGCGGAAGGCACGCTCGGGGCGATCATGCGCAGCCGTGCCTCCCTCACCGGCAGGCTCCTGAAAGTCCCCCTGAAGCACGCGATGATCGGCAGGCCCCCGGCAACGGAGACAGGAAGCGCGATCCGGGTCCGGAATGCCCGGCTTCACAATTTGAAGAACATCGACGTCGATGTGCCCCTGGGCAGGCTCACCTGCGTCACCGGTGTGAGCGGAAGCGGCAAGAGCACCCTCGTCCGGGATGTGCTGTACGCGAACCTCCGTCACCTTCTGTCCGGTACCAGGCGCCGGCGCGCGAACACTTCTTCCCGTGGTGCCTCGTCGCGGAACGCCGCCGCGCCGTCGAAAGCTCTTCTGGGCTGCGATGCGATCGAAGGATGGCAGGGCATCGAACGGGTGCTCGAAGTGGACCAGACTCCCATCGGCAAGACCCCCCGATCCTGCCCGGCGACGTACGTCGGGATCTGGGACGACATCCGCCGGCTGTTCGCCGGATCCAACGAGGCACGGATGCGTGGGTACACGGCGAGTCGTTTCTCATTCAACGTCTCCGGCGGACGATGCCCGGAATGCGAAGGCCAGGGAGTGAAGAAGATCGAGATGAGCTTCCTGCCCGATGTGACAGTGGGCTGCGACGCGTGCCAGGGTGCACGGTTCAATGCCGAGACGCTTTCCGTCAGGTTCCGCGAGCGGAGCATCGCCGAGATCCTCGCGATGAGCGTGGACGAAGCGGCCGGGTACTTCGAGTTTCACCCGGGGATCCGTCATGCGCTCCAGCTCCTCCAGCAGGTCGGCCTTGGCTACCTCTCGCTGGGCCAGCAGAGCCCGTCTCTGAGCGGAGGCGAGGCACAGCGCATCAAGCTCGTCACGGAGCTGGCCAAGGCTCGGGTGCCGGCGAACGGGGCGCTTCCCGCCCCAACAGCAGACACGCCGGGTCCCCGGGGTTTCACCCCGCTCCGCACTCTCTACCTCCTGGACGAGCCCACCATCGGTCTGCACATGGCGGACGTGGAAAAGCTGGTGCGCGTGCTGCATCGGCTCGTGGACGCGGGAAACACCGTGGTGATCATCGAGCACAACATGGACGTGATCGCGGAGGCCGACTGGGTTCTGGATCTCGGCCCCGAGGGCGGCGAGGAAGGCGGGAGAATCGTAGCAGAAGGGACGCCGGCCCGGCTCGCGACGAGCAGGTCGGGTTCGCACACGGCCCGGTTCCTTGCGAAGTTCGTGGAAAAGCGGCGTGGCGAAAAGATACGCCCCGCGCGGCCTAAGCCTTCGGGAAGGGGTCTTTCCGCATCCTCCAAATGATCAGGAGCGGGGCGATGATCCACGAGACATTCGCCCCCACCACCGATGCGAGGTGCGGAGTGGCGTGGGGCCCCCAGATCTCCTCGCTCAGGATGATCGTCACGTTGGTGAGCATGACCGACGCGTACACGATGCTCGAAACCCGGATCCAGTTGCGTCCCTTGATGAACGCATAGATGGCAAAGGCGTAGTACGGCCCGAAGAAAAGTGCGTCGATCCAGATCGTGGCCCGCCACCACACGGGCCGCGCGTTCAGGAGGGGATCGAAGGTCCGTCCCCACCAGTGGCCGAGGTCGACGACGGCGCGAGGCGGCCACGCCGGGTAGGTGAAGCTGGCCGTGTTCGTGATGATGATCTGCTCGATATCGAAGACGTAGCTGATCGCCACCAGGTTGAAGATGAAGTAGATCAGAAGCAGGACATCCAGGGGACGCTTTCTGAGCGGGAACGCATGCTGCATTGAGTTCCTCCGGGAGCAATTGTTCCCCATCATAGCACGCCCGGATATTGACGGACACCGGCCCCATTGGGCGCTGCACAATACAGCGTTTTGGTAGTTGTAAGGAGTCCGATAAACGTGACATGGATCAGTGCCCGCAGGCCCGTGGGCGAGGACAATCGAGCGGCCTCTGCCATGAGATCTCATAGTCGCTGAAGATGTGCGGTTTGTTGCGCTGGCGACGGGTTTCCAGCATCCGTCGAGGCGGCAGCCCGCATCACTCCTTCTGGAAGGGCGTGCCCAGGGACGAGGGGGGATTGGCATCCATCGCGCGCAGGATCTTCGCGACCCGCTTCGAGACGTGACAGCTTTCCCCCCGGCTTGCTTTCTAGTTAAACACCAGCATCATTCTGCCCATTGTCTTGATAAGTGGCCGACGCCATCCTTGCGCTCCGCGCATCTCAGAAATCCTCGCCCTACCAACCCTGCCAGCCCAACATGCTTCAGTCGACAGGAGTTCTTGCGCTTCCACCCCCACTGGCACGCAATCTTCCTGGAAGGAGGATTCGACCATGACGGCCGCTTCCTCCATATCCCATTCGGAAATCTCGAGAAGATGGCACAGGCGTTCCGCCAGCGCGTGCTTGCCTTGTTCCTTGACCTCGGCCTCCTCCCGCGCGACCGTGCCGAGGGCCTTCTGTGTTGGCGCCGCTCCGGTTTCAGCGCCGACGGCTCGGTCGGGCTGTATGCCACGGATCCTGCTGCCATGGAGCGCCTTGCGCAGTACATGGCTCGCCCGCCGATCTCCTTGAGCAAGGTCACCCTCCAGGAGCAAGGCGCCAATGTCCTCTTCCACGCGAAATACAACCCCTACTTCCGCCAAAGCCTCAAGCTCTTCGCGGTAACGGACTTCATCGCCGAGCGTACACAACACCTCCCACCCAAAGGGGTACACCACATCCGCCGCTACGAGCTGTACTCATCGCGCACACGATCCACATGGGCCCGCCTCATCGCAAAGATCTACGGCGCCGATCCCTTCACCTGCCCTCGCTGTGCAAACAGCGTGCGGGTTCTGGCCATCATCACAGACCCTTCCCAGGTCGACAGAATCCTCCGCCATCTCATCAAGATCGGTCGTGCTCCGCCGGGGTTCATACTCGCTCCACTGCACTGAGATCCACCCAGCTCCCGCGCTGGCTTTTCTCACTCGAGCGGCCTGAGGTCTGTTCCCCACGATCGCTGCCCAGCGATGGGTCCACTCCTTCCCTTCCCTGACCCTCAACGACCCCGCAATTCCGGCCCTTTCATCCGCCTCGCACAATCCGTCTTGCGCATAAAAATCGCTATCAGTTAATCTGATGCAAGATCCTTGCTGATTGAGATTGAAATCTCCATGATTGTTCCTTACTCTCGGGCAGGACCAGATATGGCAAAGACGCCAGGTTTTCCCCCCACCCTGGGTATCGATATCGGCAGCCTTTATCTGAAGATCGTTCGCTTCCAGGACGGCCAGATACGTTCTTCCCTGTACGAGGAGCACCAAGGGCAGCCTTTCTCCCTGCTCTCTAGAGCCCTTCCGCGGTTTTTGAACGGTGACCCGTTGAGAGTGGGGATAACAGGGGCCCTTGCCCACACCGTCGCCGATTCCCTGGCTCTGCGGCCCATAGAGACGGAGAGCTCCCTCATCCGCGCGGTGAAGCAGAGGGCTCCGGATGTCAGGAACATCATCGACATCGGCGGCGCGAGCCTGTCCCTGATCCGCCTGAATGCGAGCGGAGAGCTGGAGGGGCTAAGCAGGAACTCGCTGTGCGCCGCGGGAACAGGCTCTTTCCTGGATGAACAAGCGGCGCGGCTCGGCATCTCCTACGACGACCCTGACGCCATGCTCTCCGTCGAAGACCCCCCCGTGATCGCCACCCGGTGCGCGGTATTCGCAAAATCCGATCTCATCCACCATCAGCAGAAGGGAAGGACCCGGGCCGAGTGCTGGAGCGGTCTCTGCCAAGGCATGGTGCGGACCCTGCTCAACGCCCTGCTCAAGGGGCGCAGGCTTCAGGGCTTGACCGCCGTTGTGGGCGGGGTATCCCGCAATCGCGAAATCCTCCGCCGCCTGATGTCCCTCTACGGCGAGGGGATCCTCCACTTCGACGACGGTCATATCATGGCCGCCTGCGGTGCCGCTCTCCTTGCCAGGGACACGCTGCATCCCTCCCGTCTGGAAAAGTGCCATCCGGAGGGGCGCCCCCGCGATCGCCGAGAACTGGCCATGCGACCCCCCCTCACCTTGAACCGCTCCATCTACCCCTCCTGGGACGTGCTCGAGTCGTACACCGATGAGCACGGAACCGAGGTGAGGGTGAGCCGGGTCCCGCCGACGGGGATCCTCCCGTGCTTTCTGGGCATCGACATCGGCTCCACGAGCACCAAGCTCGCGGTCATCGACGGGCAAGGCGATGTGATCCTGGACGCGTACCGCAAGACCGGGGGAGACCCGCTGGAGGCAGTGAAGCTGCTGTTTGCCGCGCTCCTCGACCTGGGATGCCGGAGGCGCTTCTCCTTTGAGGTGCTGGGCTGCGCGACCACCGGTTCCGGCCGGAAGATGGTCGGGATGATCGTAGGCGCCGACCGCATTGTGAACGAGATCACCTGCCACGTGACCGGCGCCGCGCGGGTCGAACCCGGGATCGACACGATCTTCGAGATCGGAGGCCAGGATTCCAAGTACGTGCGCACCAGAGACGGAAAGATCCTCGACGCCGCCATGAACTATGTGTGCGCCGCGGGCACGGGTTCCTTCGTCGAGGAACTTGCGCGCAAGCTCGGATACTCCGTGCAGGAGGTGGGGCCCGCCGTGATGGGCATCGCTCCGCCTCACACATCGGACCGCTGCACCGTGTTCATGGAGCAGGATGTGAATCATCTGTTGAGTATGGGATCGAGCAAGGAGGAGGCACTGGCCGCGGTCCTGTACTCCGTCGTGCAGAATTACCTCTACAAGGTCGTGGGAAACCGCGGCTACTCATCCGAGAAGATATTCTTTCAAGGGGCGACCGCGCGGAACCCCGCTCTGGTGGCGGCTTTCGAGAATCTCCTCGGCGTCGAGATGGTTGTCTCTCCCTACGCCCACGTCATGGGCGCGTGGGGAGCGGCGCTCATTGCGCGGCAATCCGACGGTGAGGGCAAATGGTCCCGGTTCAAGGGACTCGACCTTTCACGCAGGAAGGTATCCTTGCGAAATGAGCGCTGCAGGCTGTGCGCGAACGATTGCGAGATCACCTACTGCAACCTTGAGGGAGAGAGCGCGGAGACATCCTGGGGTTACCTCTGCGGGAGGGAGCCGCAAGAGAGCCGGGTGAGGGATAATCCTCATTTCAGGTTCTTCCGCCTCCGAGAAACGCTTTTCCGCACGGCGGGTCTCACCGCTGGGCTTCCCGAAGACGCCCCCCTCATCGCGATACCGGCATCCCTTACCTCTCACACGTATCTGCCCCTGTGGCGAGGGTTCTTCGGTGCGCTGGGATGCAAGGTCAGGACTTCCGGGCAAACGAACGGGGAGATAAAAAAGCTCGGGGCCGAGGTTTCGGGGGGCGAGTTCTGCTTCCCCGTGAAGGCCGCCCTCGGTCACGCGCGCTGGTTGGCGGAGAACGGCGAGGCGGCGTTTCTTTTCGTGCCCCACATGGTGGCCGCTCCCCCCAACGGCTACACCACCAACTCTTATTTCTGTCCCTACGTCCAGTCCTTCCCCTCCCTGGTGAGGGCTTCCCTCGGCCTGCACGGGATCGATACCACGAGGATACTTGCACCGGTGATAGATTTCCGTTGGAAAACCGAGATCCAGATAACCGAGCTGTTCGAAAAACTCGGCTGCGCCCTGGAAAAAGACAGGCGGTCCATCGAACGGGCTTGGGAGGCGGGGTGCGCGGCCCAGCTGGAGTTGGAGAAAGCCCTGTGGATGGAAGGGGAAGAGGCTCTCCGCGCCATCGGGAGCGAGGGACGCCCGGCAATCCTCATCCTCGGAAGGCCGTACAACACCTACGACGCGGGGGTCAATCTAGGCCTCGTGAGAAAGATTGCGGAGCTTGGCTTCACTGTCCTGCCTCTCGACCTATTCCCTAGCGAACCCTCCGAGCTGGGGGAGGCGCTTCGAAACATGTACTGGGGGTATGCCCAGAAGATCCTCCAGGCCGTGAAGCGCATCAGAGGCAGCAGCCGGATATTCCCTGTGTACTTCACCAACTTCAACTGTGGGCCGGACAGCTTCGTGGAGTCCTACGCCAGGTATCTTCTGGGCGACAAGCCGATGCTCGTGCTCGCGCTTGACGAGCACGACGCCGACGCCGGCTACATCACGCGCATCGAGGCATTCCTGGACGTGGTCAAAAGCTCCTCCGCGCCGCGGGCCGCGCCCGAGGTGATCATCCCGAGCTCGACGGATGAGGACTTCCGGAAGCGGACGATCTGGATCCCCAACATGCATCCCGCAGGGGCCCCGTTGTTCGCCGCCGGGTTCCGGTCTTTCGGGTACAGGGCGGAGGTCCTCCCCCTCGAGTCCGCGGAGTCCTTCGAGATCGGAAGGAGCCTGACGTCTGGAAGCGAATGCCTTCCCACGGCGGCCACAATCGGTGTGTTCGTGAAGAAGCTCACGGAAATCGGGGCCAGGCCGGGGGAACACGCCCTGTTCATGCCCACCACGAGCGGGCCTTGCCGGTTCGGCCAATACGCCCTCAAGCATCGGATGATCCTCAACGGCCTCGGCTACTCAGACATCCCTATTCTTTCCCCCAGCGCCGCCAACTCCTATCAGGGCCTGTCGCAGAAGCTCAGGAGGAGGCTGTTCAATTACGTCGTTGCTTCGGACATACTGTTGAAGCTCAGGTGCAGGACGGTGCCTTATGCCCGGGATCCTGCGCGCGCTCTGGGCGTCTTCGTTGAAGAAATTGCGTATCTGGTGAAAACCATCGACGCCGGGGGGAACTTCGCACAGGCCTTTGTCCGTGCCCTGGAGAGGCTCGGCTCTCTGCAGGTCTCAGGGCCTCAAAGACCGCTGGTTGGCATCGTCGGGGAGATCTATGTCCGAAGCAACGCCTTCACGAACGCGGGAGTCATCGACGTCGTGGAAAGATACGGGGGGGAAGCGTGGCTTGCGCCCCTGTCAGAGTGGTTCCTGTACACCGCGCACCTGCACAAGTGGCGAAGCAAGAAGATGCACGACGGCTTCCTGCGGCGTGGAGTGACGGACTTGAAGAACCGTTACATGCGCGCGGTAGAGAAGAAGATGTACAAGCTTGCCGCGCGCTGGATGCGTGACAGGCACGAACCGGATATCGCGCAGATCGTGGGCTCGGGCCTGAGGCTGCTCCCCCTGGACTTCGAGGGGGAGTCGATCCTCACCGTCGGCAGGGCGATAGAGTTCATCAGGGCCGGAGCGGGGCTCGTCGTCAACTGCGCCCCTTTCGGCTGCATGCCGGGGACGATCACAAGCGCCCTGTTGCAGAAGGTGCAGACTGAAACGGGGGTCCCGGTGGTCAGCATATTCTACGATGGGGAAGGAGAGCTGAACAGCATCCTGAAGGTGTACCTGCATCAGATCCTGAGGGTTCCTGGCTGAAGAACGATGATCCGCCAACGGTGCGGGCCATCGATAAGTGGCGGCTGCCCTTCGAGCGCGTGATCGAGCGCCTGCGCGCCCAGGTCATCGCCTGCATGGGGGGACATCCACATTAGAAAGTCGAAGGCGAGCGGGAAAGACTCAGCCTGCACACCTTACGTCGGCAAGGGCATAGGCGCGGGCGAACGTCGCGGCGTTCGTCCTATAAGATGGGAAGTAGGCCAAGATGAAAATCCTGCTGGTCTCCCCTTCGAAGGATCCTGGCAATTCCCGCCAGGCGACCTCGTGTGCTTCCCGCAGATTTCTCTCCTCTACCTTGCTGCACTCACGCCTGAGGAACACGAGCTTTCTATAGTCGAAGAGGACCTCTCGTGGCGGATATGTAACCGATGAGGGAGCATGGACATGAGCGTTGAGTATGAACCGCTGGAGGAAGTTCGAAAGAGCTTCAAGATTTCCTGGTATCGATCCTCGATTGAATCCGCCAGGCTCAAAGAGCTGACGCGCAGGAGCAACTTCAAAGGCTTCTGCCAGACAATCGGCCACCTCGCCGTAATGGCCCTCATGGCCTTCCTGACGTATTACTTCTTCGATCACCAGATCTGGGTCGGATTCGCGATATCACTTTTCGTCTTTGGCACGGTCTACTCCTTTGCGAACCACGCGTGCCATGAGCTATCCCATGGCACCGTGTTCAAGACGAAATGGCTCAATGCCTTTTTTCTCCGGGTCTTCAGCCTGCTTGGATGGTTCAACTTCCATCATTACAGGCAGAGTCACACCTACCATCATCTGTACACGCTCCACCCTCGGGGGGACCGGGAGGTTGTGTTGCCCAAGTATCCTTCCCTGGAGTTCCCCTATTTGCTCCAGCTTTTCACCTTTGATATATTCGGCGGTTTCGAGTCAAACGGCCTCATCCCCCGAGTGAGGAGCATGTTCCGAACGGCGTTCCTGGGGAAATTCGATGATGAATGGTCCGAGGCGATCTTTGGCGCTGGTCAGGAGGCGGCCAGAAAAAAGGCCATCAATTGGGCCAGGTTCTTCCTGCTGTTCCATCTCTGCCTCATCGTGGTTTCGATAGTATTCAAGTTGTGGATGGTGCCTGTCCTCGTCACCTTCGGGACTTTCATCGCAAACTGGTGGAGGT
>Ga0187850_10002767_pt1 | contig 15710 bp, 26 predicted proteins | sample June2016WEW_4_15_FD_132436 | JGI IMG/M metagenome (GOLD analysis project Ga0187850, IMG submission 132436) | Peatland microbial communities from SPRUCE experiment site at the Marcell Experimental Forest, Minnesota, USA - June2016WEW_4_150 | ecosystem: Environmental > Terrestrial > Soil >... | reverse complement strand
TAGATTAGAAAAACTGATACATGCTGAACGTCTGACACCACCAACAACAACACATTCACCGACCATCGTTGCGATATCATGAACTTCTATAGAATTAAGCTTTCTGCCTCTAGCATTCTTGCAAATTCTGATAATAAAACTCATAAGTTGTTTCAATGGTTCAGGACCAGAAGCTCTTCCACCAAAGGTTTTGAGTCTTGCACCTTTAGGACGAACTAAAGAATAATCAAAAGTAGGAATCAATCCATTGTATATTGAATTTACACAAAAATCTACAGCTTCTTTCCATCCTAATTTTGAATCGGCTACAATCCAGGCTGTTGTTCCTACTTCTTCAAAAATTTCAGGAATTTCAGGAAGTTTGCTTACATATTGGCGTTCAACAGAGAATCCTACTCCACAACCATGCATCATCAGGTAAAGAATTTCTCCAAATTTATCTATAGAATTCAATGCTATATAGCAACAATTGAATCCAGCAAAGTTGTTTTCTTCTAGAGCAGGACCGGCAGACCAGAGTGCTCTCATACTTCCCATAACTTGTTTATTTTTCTTTAGTTCGATTGCTTCTTTATATGCACCTAGCAAAGAAGCAGGTACTTTAGATTCAAAAAAATCGCTATATCTTTGTACTGCTTCATCCCAGGATTCTCTTCTTTTTTCATCATCCAACCATCTTGTATATGTACGTTTTGCAATAAAATTTGAGTATGTTTCTTCAATCTTATCAGTTGTTTGTACCATTTAGTTGCTCCCTTTATTTAATCGCATAGTTTCTTGCATATTTTTAGGCCATGATTCTACTGTTCGTGTAGCTGCTTCTAGTTGTCGCAATAACCATCCATTAGCAAATGGTTCGAATTTCATTTCTTCACTATGTCCACATTTTGAACATTTCCAGCAATCTATTATTTTCAATGTATCTGAATTGAGAATTTTACATCCACATCCCAAACAACATGATTCTAATTTTGATTCTATTGCTTTTCCTGAATTCATTGTGATTTTACATTTAGGACAGATCAAAATCATCTCCTATGTAAATACAATCTTCAAATATGAATTTGTAAACTTCTGGTATAACGTCAAACATCTTGTATGCTAATTTTCTAATTTCCCACATAGCTCGTTTATTAGTCCGTAAATGAAACCAATTTCTTAAGCTTCGAGCATTGATCGTGAAGATGCATTCAGATTGTAGACTATCAGGCAGACAGAATTTTGCTTTATCGTTTGGAATACCAGCAACAATACATAGACGAAGATTTTCTAATGCCATGATAGAAGCTTTATCTACTTGTTCTATTCCTGTCATAATAAGATATTTCTCAGCTTCATGATAATTAAACTGATCTCTACCGATACCTAAAGAAATATAAAAACAGGGTGCTGTCTTTAATTGATGCAGACAATATCTTGTTGATCTTTCTGATACAGAAGCTATACGGTGACGAGATTTTTCCTGGAGAAGTGCTCTACTATATCCTGCCAACTCAAAAGAAAAATTGAGATGTTCTATTGTAGATGTATGACCAGAAGCGATAATTTGCTTTATGAGTTTCTTATCTTTCTCTCCAAGAAAAAATTCATTCTCATGACAGATAGAATTTTCACTAGTCCAATAGCTATCACTTTTTTCTTCAGAGTCATAACACTTTCTGATAGCATGTATAGCTATGTCTAATGGTGTAACATGTAACAATTCAACTTTCATTCGTTCCTCCTATAATACAGTACCAATAGGCATGTATACATGTTCAGTATGCAATACATATTCTTTCAGAAATCTTTCTACTTCCCAATCAATAACAGTTACTGATTTTGTGATCAGGTCATTACCGATTGCTCCGGTTATAGCTAGAACTGTTTTTACAACATCTCCAGGCTTATACGAATTGCCATACAGACTTACACTTTTGAACTGCCAATAGTTTTCTTCAGTAACAATCATGTCAAGTGCTGACGTTACAAGAAGCTTCTTATTCAGTTCTTTTTGTGTTTTTTCAAATTCTATCCGTTGAATTTCATATTTTTCTTTATATTCTTTTCTTTTTATATCATCTTGTCCTAATTCAGAATCCTTAAGAACATAACTTTTATCACTGTGTTCGATATAGTCTTCAAGAAATCTATCTGTATCGGATGAAAGAACAATACCAATTACTAATCTTAAACATTTTATATGTTCTGTTTGTTCTTTTTCTAAATCCTTTTCCACAATAACAACTACGTTAACTTTATCCCCAATGTTAAGTTTTGTATCAGGATAAAGTAAACTGCTAGACAACTTTTCAATATTTTCGTTAGTTATTTCAATAGTTTTTAGGATATTCATTATAACTCCTTTATGTTTCTGTCTTTAGCATCCATTTCATAAGATTCGTTCTCGATTCTTTTTTCTATATCGAGATTTCTGGCTATTTCTGAATCAGGAAGATCATATCCTGTGGATGCCCAGGAACCGTTTAGTTTGACATGACCATTAAATCTAACTGTTTGTTTCATTGGTCTGCCACAGTTTTCACACAGAACACAATCTTTGGTATTTTCGTGTTGTTCAAATGTCATTCGTTTTTCTATAACTTTTATACATTTTCTACAAGCAAATTCGTATAATGGCATTAGTTTTCCTCTCTTATTTCTTCTATTTCGTCTGTAATGTTTGTAATCTCTTTGATTCCTATACAATCGTAAATAGCTTCTACTATTTCTTCTGCATCAACTCTTGTTTCATCGAATTCTACTTCAAAAATCTGTTTCATTTCTCCTCCTTGTTTATACGTTCTATGTTAAGAATATTTTCAAACAAAAATTTGTTATCGAATGTATGATAAGGAAAATATGTTCCATTAGTTTCAAAACATACACATGTTCCTATTGAAGTTGTTATATTATATAGAATCATTGATCAATTTCTCCTTATTATCTGTCCATAAATTTAAAAAATAGTTAGCTGCATAATTTGCTACTTCGTGTATTTCTTTTTTGTTCAATACTTTCTTGTTATGTTTTTCTTGATACCATCGATAATTGTCTACAAATGCCATAGCAATAGCAGACTGATAACCAAATCTAAATCCTTCATCTTTTTCAAATGATTTTTTAAAAGTTTGGATCGCATTCTTTATTTCTGTCATAATCATTTTTCCTCCTGTTCTGGTAATAGTTCGAACAATTCAGCAGTATTTCTTAGAATAGAAGCAAGGTCAGGAGAAATATTGAATCGTTCTGTGTTAATAGAAATGCTTGTAAGTATATTTCCGTCTTTGTATCTTGCACAAGAAGCAGACCAATCACATAACATTTCTACAAGATCGATCAGATTCATTCCTGCTATTCCATTTGGAAAATGTTGTGCGTGGTGACGATTTTTACTGTAATGATGCATCAATGCTGGTTCGAGTTTTTCTAAAATCTCATTGTATTTGTCCGAACCATATTTTATATTTTCTGTATCTTCTACTGTATCAGCAAAAACATCTACTTCAGGAGAAAACATTTTTGATTTATCGTGTGTTCTAGCTCTACGTTTTAAGTCTTTACAAATGATATCTATTCTGTCTGAAACTAATTTTACATGTGTTAATGTATCTTTTATAGTCTTATCGTAGTTCATCGTTGATCTCACCTTTAAGTTCTTTTTTGAAAGTATCTATCAGTTCTATTTGAACTTCGTATACCAATGTTTTCTTTATATGTTCAGGAATTTCGGGAGGACGGGGCATATACATCCAGTGTGTCGGCAAATCTCCACACGGACCCCATTCTGAACCTTTAGGACCACTATATAGTTGAAGAAAATCGATATCTCCTTTCTTATATCCCCATGCTTTGATTTCTGCTGGACTTACATTTGCATAAAGATATTGTCCGACATCATATCCACGACCTGGATTGATTTCTTCATACGTAGAATCAAATTCTGCAACTATTACAGAAATACCATGTCTTCCTTCTGGTATTTGTGGCATTGCATCATCAACACTAACCCATTGTCCCGGCATTGTTGTAAAATAATCAATTTCTGATAATGTTGGCTTTTGTTCTTTGGCTTTTCTCATAATAAACCGTTCCTCATTTTGAATTTTAGTTTTGTTGTTGCTCCGAGTCCTTCATACACATTATTCTTAATCATATCATGTAATTTTTCAGAAGTATATTCTTTTTTACACACAAGATCGTTGAAATCTTTTTCTTCTATATCATCTGGAAATATAAAGACTTTTTCATCCTGTCTTGCAAGCTTAATACCTTCTACTAATCCTTTTTTGTACTTTGATTTGTAGTCATTATCCAATATCCACACTCTATTCTTAACTATATCCAATACCTTTTCGGATAATGAAGTTCCTAGACCTGCAATAGAGTTTTCTGTATAGAGAGAATCGATTATAGATTCAAAAATGTAAACAGTCTTAGATGGATCGATGTTAAAGATATTGTATACCTTAAACGATTCGTTATTACAGAAATTATAAAACATTTTACGGTCCAACGATCTTCCCTGGAATCCATATACTCTTTCATTATCATACCATAACGGAAATATCAACATGTTTGAGAATGGTTGATGTTTGTGTGTAGAGAAATATAGTTTTTTGAATACCTTAACAGGAATTTTTCTTTTTTGAGCGTAACGAACGCAATCAGGAATGGTCGATGCAGGAACAAAATATTCTGGATTAAGCTTAAAAACATATTTCAACCCATACTTATATTTTTCGTTAGAAACTACTTCTATTTTTGGTTCAGGTTTAAGAACTTTCTTCTGGAGTACTTTACCAGCTTTCAGTTTATTTATATATTCCTGCTTTTCTTCTTTTTTGTACTCTTCAAATAGAGCAGGATTGACCAATTCGATAAAGTGTCTAAGGTTTGTTGGTTCTGGCATACACTTGAAACATAACACAGAAATGAAAGGTTTACCTTTGGTTAGAATATAAAGCTTTTTCTTTCGTTCATCATTACCACACAATGGACAAATGGCTGTATATCCTACTCCTATTTTAGTCAACTTTTTTAACCCAATTCTAGCTATATACGGCAATTCATTCATTAATTCCATTGCTAACTATCCTTTCAATAGTTGAGTTTTAGTTTTGTTTTGACAATTAAGACAATTTGGTGTACTGTTTCCGTTTAGTAGTACGAGCTTTTCTAGACTTTCCTGTTCTTCTTTTGTCAGGCTCGTTCCGCAATTCAGACATCTGTGGAATAACATCAGGTATCTCCTTTCGTTCAACTATTATAGCATCAGTTATATCATCAAATTCAAACAATAATCGTTGTGATCTTAATTGAGCTTTGACTTTATTTTTAGCTTCTTCAAGGGTTTCCGCTGGAACTCTTAATCGTTGTGGTTTGTATATTGTTACACATACTTCGAACATTTCCATTAGTTATGTTCCTCTTCCTCTATTACTCTGAAGTCATATTCTGGATGATTACAAAATTCTTTCTTGATATAGTTGAATTTTGTTTCGGCTAAAGTCTTTTCTTTGTTGATAATGAACTTGAAAGCTCTTTCAATTGTCTTTGAAAAGTAGTTGAATGGATCACATTTAGCAAATGCTGGATTATAGTTGTGAGCATATCTAACACAGAGATAGAGTGCTTCTGTTTTCATTTGATCGAGATAGGTATATCCTGAAAAATTTCTTCGAGTAGCAGCATGATTTACTAGCTTAAGTATACATTCACCGATAAATTCTGTCATTTTATAATCAGGATCAACTTCTTTCTTCTTTTTCCAATCAACAAGTGCTTCATGAAACTTTACTTTATCGATGTATGTTTTCTTATACTTCTTTTTGGTGTTAAAGTTGTCTATATATCCTGTCATTTGTTGCCTACTTTCTGTTAGTTAAATGTTTTAGTTCTCTATATCTATACTGAGGTGTATCGGCAAATAATGACCAACAATCTTTTTCATTATACATTCTTCCTTTTGAGCATTCTTCTTTTGCTTCTTCTTCAGTATCAACATATCCAAAAGGTTCATATCCATCTGCATTCCTATTTTCCATAGGATCGATCCAAAGTCTTTCGATTAGATATTTATGAGACATATTTCTTTTCCTTTAGTTTTTCAAGATAAGTTTTTATAACTCTATTGTGCTTGTAAAATACAACTTTATAATAGATATGTTTTATAGCTGTTTTTATTGTATATACAAGATTTCCCATGACTAAAAGTAAACAAAAAATAAAATCATTCATTATAGATTTCCTGTCTTTATTTGATATTGTGATAGCTTATAATCAAACTCTTGAGCAACATATATCTTAGCTCTCTCTGCGAATTGTCTTACACTATGATTAGTATATCGTATTCTGTTCGGTTTGTCTATTTTTATTATCAGATCATCTATCAAATCGAAAATATTTAAGTATTCCTTATCCTTATGTAATCTTAATCCTCTTCCAATTGCTTGTAATATCTTACCTTTTTTCTTGTAATTGCTTGCCATGATAATGTTATGAAGATTCTTTACGTTGATTCCTCTAGCAAATACTCCATAACTTGCAATTAGAATGATATCATTTCGTAATTCAATCAAATTTCTAATATCTTCTCGTTCACTTATATCAATATCTCCATCCAGGTAGATGATCTTCTTATCTGGAAAATATTTAGTAACAATTTCTCGAATAATATATCCATGTTTTGCTTTTTTTGTAAATAAAACTAGACTGTTACCGTTGATATTAGAAATCAATTTACAAATAAACATGTTTCTTTCAACAGATTCATGAACCAAATCCATTTCTTTGTTATATCCTACAGTAGTTTCTTCTATTTCTGCACATTTTTTAGTTTCTTTTAGATATGGTTCAACGTTTTCTTTATAATTTTTCATCTTAATTTCTTCTGGATATACTAAACGAACTAGATTCAATTTCATTTGAGAAAGTTGACCAACATCTTGAAGAGATTTATAGGTTGAATATGTTTTTATTGGACCTAAAGCACCAACAATAGTAAACCATTCGCATGTTCCTTCGTCAGGATAACTTCCAGAGCATCCTATCCTGGTTGATGCATTGATACATGCTTTGGTAATCATTGAAATACATTTTGCGGCAGTTGTATCTGCTTCATCACATATCAAAACATCAAATCTTGCAAATTGTTCAAGATCAGTATATGTTGATTGCCATGTTGAAAAAATAATTTTTCTATCTGAATGTCTTTCTGTTCCTCCATATACTCTATCTACTTTAATATCTACTTCTTCCCATCCATAATTTCGGAAGTCAGATATCAATTGTTCTACAAGTTGAATTTGATTTACTATAACAACAATTTGTTTATCATATTGTTCAAACCATCTAATAATCATATATAATATAGCTGATTTTCCACTATTATGAGTTATCATTCCTCCGTTAGTAATATAAAGATTGTCTTCTACTTGAATTCCATAATAATTTCCACTATATCCATCATATTCAACATCAAATTTACTTCTATATGGATCAATTCTGGTTAGTGATTCTTTAAAACTTCTTTTTCTGAGAATACGAACAGGAATTTTTCTTATATTACCCATCAATAATACTTGATAATAATTTCTATCATATTTCTTGTTATATTTTGTTCTGGTTGAACATACTATGCCTAAAGATATAGATAATCGTTTAACATCATCTCTTAACTGTTTTGATTTGAACGTTAATTCATATGCCGTTCCGTTTGCTAAATGACCATCACTATCTATCAATCCTGCCAGTACATCTAATCTATAATCTATTGAAGTTGTGAATATAGGTTCAGGGATGAATCTATCAGCACATTTTACATTTTTTTTAGAATTGCTTGAAAAAATTATACCCATTTTTTCAAATTCTTTGAATATCACGTTTCTATTTTTTCCTACTCCCTGTCCTTTGGTTCCTATACATCCTTTTATATCAAAATGTAAATTATCTTTTGTTATTACTTCACATTCTAACATATTTGCTTGTATATATATTTCTTTTTGAGATTCTATATCTTCATTTGTAACTTGACACGAATAAGTACTACCATCTCCTAAATACAAACCTATAAAATAAGGAGTCAGTTTTATATAACTTAAATCAGTTTCATGTTCAAAGTTCAATTCTTTATCATTATAGAAGATGTTTGCTATATGTTTAAAAGTTTTCTTGGATTCTATATATGTTTTCACTTCCATATTTTGAATATAATGTTTATCACCTTTTGTTATAGAATATGGTTTACTATAATCAGATCGTTTTAATGGTAAAATATGATTTTCGTTTACAGTTATACTATCTCTATTGTTTTTAGGAATGATTTTACAAAGTTTATCCTGTCCAGTAAACGTATTTAAAACTTTTTTGAACCTTCCGTCTTCTCCAAATACATATTCTCCTATTGTAATATCTTCTACTTTCTTCCATATTCCGGTATTCATCAAAATCATATCACCAGCTTTATGACAACCAGTTACTGAACCAATATTTAAGACCTTATACTTGATTGCTTCATATGCTGCCTGTAACTGGAAATCTCTCGTAACTAATGGATTACCATCATCATCTTTCAAATGAAGTCTCTGAACGAATTCTAGGAAGTCCTGGTATACAATCTCTTCTTTGTTTCTGTACGTAGAAGAGATCGAATATCCTCCAGCTTTAGCAAACTGTGAAATTTTGAAATACAATCCGACAGGAAGATAGTTTTTATAGATATCAAAGAAGTAGATTTTTCCATTCCATTTTCTATTTCCTTGTGTGTCTCGTTGTTTATACTTCGGAGAAAATTGATAATTAGGAGCTAGGGCAGAGAAATACTTATAAAGTTCTCTTGATATTTCATGAGAACAGTCTACAAATAAAGTACTTTCGTTAACCTTTGATAAAACTATATCAGTCTTCAGATGATGTTTCTCCTCTACAACTTTTACAAAGAGTTTTTTCTCCATCATATTGTAAATCTTCACTATCCCCACACCAATCACAACCAAACATTATCATGTATTACTCCCCGATCCTTCGTATTGAATATGAGGACATTTATAGAATCGTTTATCTTTCTTGATTATCTGAACACATATAAGCATGTACTTATTTATACTAGTTAATTCTACCTTATGATAAGGACAAATAGGTTTCATTTCTATTTACCATTAAGGAATTTTTGATATTCCAACCAGTTTTGAACCTGAAAAGCTTTTCCTTCGAGTGCTTTCTTAACTGAATCACAAAAATTCTTTATATCCCATGTTCTTTTTGAAGATAGAAAAAGATTTGAATATGAAGGATCAGATTCTATAAAACAATCCAGGTATTCTTTACATGTTATTGAAGAACTATATTCCTTTTTATAGAAATTATGTAACTCTGTCCATTTCTTCTTTCTTTTGATATCTATCATATCTGCTTTTTTCTTAAATTCATTACTTTTCTTTATCCAATACAGAATATGATTTGTATTTTGATAATTAGATTCCATATGTTCTTTATCAAAATTACAATGTATATCTGCTTTTAGTATAAGTTCTTTTTCTATATCATCTATTTTTACTAAAGTAGTTGATGTATATTCTTCTTCTATATCTTCCATATTATTATTCCTCTATTCTTTTTTATTTGCTTTCTTTATATTTATATGCTATCATACTTCTATATATAAGTCTATTATTATTTTTACTATATATAAGTACTTAATATTATTATAGTATTATAGTAACTATAGTATAATATAACTATAGAAATATAGTAATAGTTAACTATAGTAATATATAGATTATTATATAGTAGAAAGGCATTCAGGGTAGACCTTGTGCAGCGGCACAATTGCAAGTGTAGCATTTTTTTGGAACCATGTCAAATCTTTTTTATAAAAAATTTTTTAGTTGACAACTGGCATGGTTTCATGGTAGTATCAAGAAATAGGAGAACAAATGATTGGAAAGATTCTGACAGTACCAAAAGCAGATGTAATAGCAAACAAGGAATACTATGAAAAAGAAGATAACTTATTGATTTCGATTATGTCTAGCTATAGACCACCGATATTTGAAAAGGATACAGATCGAACTATTACCTTGTTTTTTGACGATGTGTATCCGTGTCATTGGGTATATTCAAAACAAAAAGATAAATATCCATACAAATTTTGTTCTTCAGAAGATGCTAAAAAGATTGTTAAATTCATCCAAAGACATAGTAGATCGAACAAAAAAGAAACTTTACAGATTCAATGTACTCTTGGAATTTACAGATCAGGAGCAGTTGCTCGATATGCTTTGAAATATTCCAGGATGAATATTGAGGATTTTCATAGACTAAATAAGAAGATCAGCCCAAACGAATGGGTTTTGGATAAGCTGGTCGAAGCTGAGTTTGAATTGAAAGGTAAACAATGAGATACGCTTTATCAGACTTGCATGGATGTAGAAATACATTCCATCGAGCCTTAAAAGAAATTGAATTCACGAAACAAGATACTCTTATAATCGTAGGAGATATCTATGATCGTGGACCTGACTGTAAAGGAATCATAGATGATGTTCTAGTTCTTCAACGTCAAGGATATAATATCGTCATGACAATAGGAAATCATGAAATATTTGCACTTGAAGCTGCTAAAGGCGAAGGTATCTATAAGATGTGGATAGGTCAAGGAGGAGCTAAAACTCTTTTGTCATATGGAATAACCGATCCATACAAAGATTGGACAGCATTTCAAAAAGCAATTCCTGATAGACATTGGGAGTTTCTGGATAATTTACCTAACATTTATGAACTGGAGGATTATGTTTTTGTTCATGCTGGATTGGATTTTAAGCTCGACAATCCATTAACAGAAACACCAGAAGATTTTATGTTATGGGAAAGAAACGGATGGGTAAATTTTGACCAAAAGAAAATAGGAAATAGAATGTTGGTAGTCGGGCATACACCTACCAGCAAACAAAACATAATAGCTTCTCTGGATACCGGATTGATCAATATTGATCGTGGTTGTATATTCAAAGGTGCTGATTATAATCATCTTGCTGTTTTGAATTTAGATACAAAATGGTTCAGGTTCATAAAAAATATAGACGAAATCAACACAACACTCTACATGTAAAGGGGAATACATGAACGGAATGCCAAAATGTACTAAAAAGAAAATAGGTTCTGAATATGATGCAAGGATCATAAAAGAACGAATGGAACTCAAAGAAAAAGAACTGTTCAAATACTATTTTCATGATGAATGCAATTGCTGGCATATTGCTCATCTAGTTTCGAAACATAAAGTATCACAGATGTTGAACGATAATTATATCAAACCTTGGACAAAAACTATCAAATATAGCAAGGAGAACCAAAAATGAACGAAATTTTAAACGAAGTTGAATGTTGTGAAGTAACCGACAGACTTGAACTTGCTGTTGTGAAACGAGTAAAAAGTCTTGAACTTATTCCAAACAAAGATCGGATTGAACTGGTGCATCTTGATGATTGTGGATTCACTTTCATTTGTGAGAAAGGACATCAAGTAGGCGATCTTGTTGTCTATGTAAAATATGATAGTGTACTTCCTAAGATCGAACTGTTCGATTTTATGGCAGACTTCAAATATAGAGTGAAAGCAAAATCATTCACCGAGAAAGATGATGATGGAGTAGTTGTAAAGAAAATCTATTCTCAAGGAATTATACTTCCTCTTCATTTAGTAGAAATGTTTGTTGTATCAAAATGTGCATCAGAAGGTTTTATGGACATTCAAGAAACAGCATCTAAATTTATTGAAGGATCAGACCTTACAGAAGCACTTGGAGTAACAAAATACATTCCTCCAGTTATGACAGGAGCAGGTTCTGGTTTTGGTGAAATGAGATGTAAAGGAACTTTTCCTACTCATATTTTATCTAAGACAGACGAAACTACTCTTGCTTCTAAGACCAGAGCATTAGAAGAACTTAGAGGCAAAGCGGTATATATTACCTTGAAGATTGAAGGAAGTTCAGGAACATCTTATGTTGATGATGCTACAAGAGAAATGATTGTATGTTCCAGAAACAATATGATTTCAGAAACTGAAACTTGTAAATTCTGGATTGCTGCAAGAAAATATAATTTGAGTGAAATTCTTTTTAAAGAACCGTGGTTAGCTCTTCAGTGGGAACTTTATGGAAGCGGAATTCAAAAGAACAAACTTAAGATTGATGGTGTTGATCTTGCGATTTTTAATATGATTAACAAACATAATCGTAAAAGATTGTCATATTATAATATGCTCGATTTGAGAGATATGTATAATCTTCCTCTTGTTCCGTTTATAGATCGTATTGAAAATTTTGATATGTCATTCAATGAACTCCAGGAACTTGCTGATGTTCAGAAATATGCTTCTGGAGAGGATGCAGAAGGAATTGTAATTCGTCCTGTAGAACCTTTCTATTCTAATGTTCTGAAAGAAGATTGGAGCGTTAAGGTAATAAACAGAAACTACCATTTATGATAGTTCGACAGTTGTTATTGTGATATCTCGTACAAGTACTTATAGACATAGTTTTACCACAATAAATACATGTCGATGTACGGGAAAGTGCCAGAGATATTTTCTGTTTAGATTCGATAGAATGTGTACTTCCTATACGTTTAGATGTTCTGTTTTGTATATGTTCTAAAGTTTGTTTTTTACCAGCATTATTTTTACCACCTTTACAATATCGACCTTTTACCAATTGAGGTTGTTTACCTTCGGTATATTGTTTAGCCATAGTTTTAGAATGTTTTTGTTTTCGTTCATCGGTCCATGATAATTTTTGTTTCTTTGATATTTTTTCTTTAAATTCTATATTTTGCCATCGTGCTTTGGTTTTGTTGGATAGTATTTTTCTAGTTGTATTATCTAACAATCCAAAACCTTTACGTTTATAGTAACATACTTTATTAATACATAAAGGACTGTTCAAATATATTTCTATCAATTGTTGTTCGAATATGAAAGCATCTTCTTTTACCAAAGTTTCTAGTAAAATTTCTTTAGAAACTTGTATTCGATTGTTAATTTTAAGTTTAACTGTTTTAGAACTGGAAAAATATTTTACTAGAAGGTCTTTATCAGGAGCACATATGCTTCCACGATATCCATAGTAAAAAGTACCATCGCTAAATGTTAATTTATAAACGTACCAATGTTTCATGATATTATCCTTTTATTTTTATTTATAAAATTTTTATTAATCGCAACTACAAACTTTAGTAGTTGACTTTAATTTATATTTATGTTATGATGTTTATCAAAGGAGAATTTTAAACAATGTTAAAAATACAAATTATAGGTTGGAGTATTATAGGTGGAATAATTATAACGGGGATTGGGTGTCGTGCTCTAGCAATGTTGATACACAATGGTTATATATGTTAAAAATTCAAGAAATACTACATAATGGAATATTTTTAGACGAACTTGAAGATAAGCATGGTATTTGTGTAAAATATCATCCTGAACTTCCTATAGTTCTTCTTGACTATGATCAGATCAATTCTGTTAAAACTGATCCTGCTGTAATGGAATGTCGTGGTCTTTGTCTCCATAAAGAAACTTTCGAAATCGTTCAGAAATCATTTAATAGATTTTTCAATTTTGGAGAATACGAAGAACTGACTTCCCAATTCAACTGGAACGATTTCTCTGCATGGGATAAGATTGATGGTAGCATGATCAAGATTCGTTGGTATAATGACGATTTCTTGATCACTACTCGATTCTCATTTGCTGATGCTGAATGTGGATTGTCTAGCAAAAGCTGGAGAGAACTTGTTCTTGAATGCTTAAATGATGTTCAGAAAGAAATCATCAAAAATAATTCTCATATTACATGGGTATTTGAATTCTGTTCGCCCTGGAATCAAGTAGTAAAATATCACGAAACAAATAAATTGGTTTTGTTGCTCATGACCGATAAAGGTAAAGAATATTCTCAATCGTTTGTAGATAATTCTGCTTATGTATGGGGATTTGTCCGTCCTAAAGAACATCATTTCAAGTCAGATGAAGAATGTTTTGCATACCTGGATAAACTGAACGAAGAACGTTCTACTGACGAAGGGTTTGTCTTGATCGATTCAAATGGTTTGAGGTTGAAGATTAAGAATAAGTATTATGTTCTGCTTCATTCGTTGAATGGTAATGGGGAAATGACTTCTTTGAAGAAACTGTTGCCGGTTATATTGAACGGCGAAATAGACGAAATCATTTCTTATTTTCCTCATTTGACAGACATTGTTTCTGATGTCAAAATGAGATTGGATTCCCTTATGGCAGAACTTTTGATCGTATGGGATTGTGCAAAAGACATCGAATCACAAAAGGATTTTGCTAATAAGATCATTCCTTTAACTAAAATGTCTTCTATCCTTTTCAAAGTTAGAAAAGCTGGCGGAGATATTAAGGATGTTGCAGCAGAATTCAAAAAATCAGAAGGACTGTTGATAAAAATAATTGACATTGATCTCTAAAGGTGGTAAGATATAAATATGAAATTCATAGTTTTTAGAACAAAAGATCGAAATGCTGGAATAGCTCCTTGTATCGGAGCAGTTCTAAAAGAGATTTATAGATCTTCCTGGGAAGAGGAAGACGAAGGGTTTGCTGTATGGGAAGTAGAATTATCAACTATGGAAATTTTTCAACATTTTGTACAAATGTATAAAAAAATAGTTGTTCATAATGATATCAGTTGTTTTTATGAATTACCAGAAGACTATTCTGATCAACAAGTAATAGAAATCTATGATGGATATAGAGAATAGAGGAAGCTATGGCACTTAATACAAACAAAATGACAGCAGATGATCTAGCAGAAATCAGTAAGATGAAAACTGATACTCTACTAGAACTTTATGGAATCACTTTCGATATGATTCAGAAAATGCTTCTGGAAGAAATATTCAGATTAAGAGGAATAGAGATTCCAATAGAGATACTTGAACCACCGAAACAATGTGCGTAAACTAAAGTTGTGTTGTACATCGGCTTCATTGTTATACTAGTAGTTTCACTAATCGTAATATTCACGTTCTAGGAGGACTAAATGGATAAAATAAGAGAATGGACAGAAATTGGTAAGATGATGGAAGCATTGAAAAAGAATGCTCCGAAGAAATCGTTTTTGATGGATGAAGTTGATATGACTATATACGAAGAAGTAAAAGATTTATACTTCAGAAATATTCTCAATATCAACGATTATGTAAAAGTAGATTTGTCTCTTAAAGAAGATGTTTATGTAAATCTTATGTCACAAGCTGACGAACGAGAAATTCCTTTTGATGAAATTATAAACAAAGCTTTAGATCAAGTAATAGAAAAAGCTTCAGGCCATGCCGGATATCCACAATATGAATATCGTTATCTTGAGATTGGTGAATATATGGAAGAAGGGGATGAATTCTCTGAAAATGATAGTGAATGGATGCCAGTAAATATATTCCCCCAAAAAGAACGAAATATATTTACGAACGGTAATAGTATAGTAAGACGAAAGATTAAAGAACCACAATATCGTCTTTTGAATTATCGTGAAAAGGTAGAAGAAGGGGATGAATGGTTAAATACATGTTCTCATGAATGGATAAAAACCATTTGGCCTTTTCCTCCTGTGTATCAGATTGACAGATCAGCAACTTATCGTAGAAAAATTTAACTAACGAAAGGAAAACAAATGGGAAAGTTTAAAGCAACAATGGCAGTA
>Ga0187850_10002766_pt1 | contig 15711 bp, 16 predicted proteins | sample June2016WEW_4_15_FD_132436 | JGI IMG/M metagenome (GOLD analysis project Ga0187850, IMG submission 132436) | Peatland microbial communities from SPRUCE experiment site at the Marcell Experimental Forest, Minnesota, USA - June2016WEW_4_150 | ecosystem: Environmental > Terrestrial > Soil >... | reverse complement strand
TCGCCACGAGGTATCCGCCCCCGCCGGAAGGGAAGAGCTCGACGATCTGCGAGTAGCTGGTGGTAATCACGAAGATGGTGATTGCGGTGGCAAGGGCGACAAAGACTCCCAGGTGGCCATGGCTCCCGAGCGAGAGAAATGATTCCTCGGGCCCGTAGTTCGCAGAGGAAAGACCGTCGGCGCCCAGTCCGACCCAGGCAAAGAAGGCGACGAGGGACAGCTTGTGAAAGAGGTTGGGGTCGCGGATGTCGCGGGCCCCGCCGATGAGGACGTTTTTCAGCCTGTCGATGAATCTGCCGTCAGGGGAATCGCTCATGGATTATCGGGGCGGGTACTGTAGTCCATTTTGCCGCCCTTGTCAGCCGGCCCATGCAAGGGCCTCAAGGGGCGGGAAATGATCCCCTGATTTCCGGGCGGGCCGCTCTCCCTCAGAGCGCCGGCGGGGTGTCCAGCTCTTCTCCGTGTCCAGTAACGGAGAAAACGATGCGCTCGCAAATGTTCCCGACCCGGTCGGCCACGCGTTCGAGGTTGTGAGCGACCCAGGTGAGCCGCGTCGCCTGGTCGATGGCCTTCGGATTTGCCATCACGTAGGTGATGAGCTCCCGGTAGGTCTGTTCGTACAGGGAATCGACCTCCACATCTTCTTTGGGGATCGCGCGGGCGGCCTCGACATCCTGGCGGAGGAAGGCTTCGAGGGACCGGTGGAGCATGTCGCAGGCCTTGGCGGCCATGCGGGGGATGTCGACCAGCGGCTTGATGAACCCTTCGGCGCCGATCATGACGGCGACATTTGCGATGCCCTTGGCGTAGTCGGCCATGCGCTCCAGCTCGGAGGCGATCTCGAGGATCGCGGCAAGCGTCCGCAGGTCCCCGGCCATCGGCTGTTGGGTGGCGATGAGCGTCAGGGCCTCGTTCTCGATGGCATAGCGCTTCTCGTTGATGAGGCGGTCTGCCTCGATTATGCTGCGGGCGTGGTTGATGTCCTGGTTTTTCAGGGTCTGCACCGACTCCGCAATGGCCCGTTCGGCCATTGCACCCAACTCCACTATCTCGTCCTGCAACCGGTGCAGGTCGTGCTCGAATTTCTCCCTTGGCATTGCTCCTCCTCAGGGCGCCGCGGTACACCGCGGATTTAGGCGCCGCGGTACACCGCGGATTTAGGCGCCGCGGTACACCGCGGGTTTAAGCGCCGCGGTACACCGCGGCGTGCCGGTCACCCGTACCGCCCCGTAATATAATCTTCGGTTCGCCGGTCCCGTGGGCTGGTAAAAATCTGGTCGGTTGACCCGAACTCCGCGAGGATGCCGGCCCGCTGCTCGTTCAGCCAGAAGAATCCGGTCCGGTCGGACACGCGCGCGGCCTGCTGCATGTTGTGCGTCACGATGATGATCGTATACCTCTCCGTCAGTGTGCGCATCAGCTCCTCAATGCGCAGCGTGGCAATCGGATCCAGCGCCGAGCAGGGCTCGTCCATCAGGATCACCTCGGGGGCCACGGCCACTACCCGGGCAATGCACAGGCGCTGCTGCTGTCCCAGCGAGAGGGCGAGCGCATCCTGCCTCAGCGAATCCCTTACCTCATCCCACAGGTCAGCGGACCGCAGGCTTTTCTCCACGACATCGGCGAGGGAGCCTCCCCAGTGGGTGCCGAGCACCCGCGGGCCGAATGCAACGTTGTCGAAGATGCTCTGCGGGAACGGGTTGGGCCGCTGGAACACCATTCCTACTCTCATGCGCAGCTTCACGACGTCTGTTTCCGGGGCGTACACGTCCATTCCGTCGATGTGCACCTCTCCCTGCGCGCGCGCGCCGGGGATCGTGTCGTTCATCCTGTTGAGGCAGCGCAGGAAGGTCGACTTGCCGCAGCCCGATGGGCCGATGAGGGCGGTGATCTTCCGTTCTTCGATGTCCATGCTCACGCCCTGCAGGGCGAGCCGCGAGCCGTAGCGCAGGGACAAATCCCTCACGACGATCAGCCCCATGTTCAGCCGAACCTTCCCGTCACGTAGTCTTCCGTCTTATTGCTCCGCGGCGCGGTGAACACCTGCGGGCCGTCGCCGCACTCGACCAGCTCACCCCCGAGGAAGAACGCGGCAACGTCGGCCACGCGCGCGGCCTGCTGGACGCTGTGCGGCACGATGACCACTGCGTAGTGCATCTTCAGCTCGAAGAGGGACTCCTCGACCTTCGCCGTTGAGATCGGGTCCAGGCCGGATGTCGGTTCATCGAGGAGGAGGACTTCGGGTTCCAGGGAAAGGCTGCGGGCAATGCACAAGCGCTGCTGCTGGCCGCCGGAGAGGCTCAAGGCAGGCTGGTCCAGCCGGTCCTTCACTTCCGACCAGAGGGCGGCCTGTGTGAGGCTTCGCTCCGTGATCTCCGAGAGGCGCGTCCTGCTGTGCTCCCCGGCCAGCCGGGGCCCGTAGATCACGTTTTCCCGCACCGTACCAGGCAGCGGGAGGGGCAGCGCGAAGACCATGCCGACCCTCCGCCGAAGCCGTGTGACGTCGACTCCCGGCGCGTATATGTCGTCTCCGTCCAGGAGAATGCGACCCGTCATTTTCGTGCTGTCCACCATGTCGTTCAGGCGGTTCACCAGGCGCATGAGGGTGGTTTTGCCGCCCCCCGCGGGACCGAAGAGAACTGTGACTGCCCGATCGGGGATATCCAGGGTCGCGCCGTTGAGTACCTGCCTTCCGTCGTACCAGTAGCTGAGTCCCTGGATTCGCACCTTCGGATCATCGGAGGAGCACGACAGGCGCCTCGTCCCCCGGGCCGCAGCTCTCTCCATGGCCCCCTGGGTCGGACGCGTGCTCGGCGTTACCATTGTCTCTTGCTCCTGAAATACCGGCGGATGAGCGACGCCACGATATTAAGCGAAAGAACGAGGGCGAGCAGGACAAGGGCGGTGCCGTACTCCACGGAGAGGGGCATCCCCGGTACCTGGGTGCTGATGACGTACAAGTGGTACGGGAGGGCCATGGTTTGATCCAGCGGAGAACGCGGCAACCGCGGAAGATAGAACGCGGCCACGGTGAAGAGGATTGGTGCGGTTTCCCCGGCGGCCCGCAGGAGGCCGAGAATGATGCCCGTGATGATGCCGGGCAAGGCCTGCGGAAGCACGATCGTGCGGATGCCCTGCCACCGGGTTCCCCCGAGGCTTGCCGAGACGGTGCGGAACTCCTGGGGAACCGCGCGCAGCGCCTCCTCCGCAGTGCTGATGATCACCGGCAGGGTCATGATCGCAAGGGTGAGGGAGCCGGCAAGGATAGAAGTGCCGAACCCGAGGAAGAGCACGAACATACCTAGCCCGAACAGGCCGTAGACGATGGAAGGGATTCCGGCAAGGTTCACGATGGCCAGTCGGATGGCCCTGGTGAGCCGCGTATCGCGCGCGTACTCGGAGAGGTACACCGCTCCGCCCACCCCGATGGGCACCGCGACGAGGGCCGTGCCGAGTGTGAGCAGGAGGGTCCCGATGATAGCCGGGAGGATCCCGCCCTTCTTCATCCCGCCGTATGGCATGGTGCTGAGGAACTGCCAGTTGATGGCCACCATGCCCCGGGCGATGATGATCCCGATCACCAGGAGAATGGGGACCACAACGACCAAGGTGATCAGTCCGAGGAGCGCGAATCCCAGGCGCTGGGCGAGTGCCCTGTTCATCAGCGCAGCCCCCCCTTGCGCCTCTTCTGGAAGATCGCGGAGGCGGCGGCGAGGTTGATCACGAAGGTGAGCACGAAGAGGATGATCCCGATGCCGAACAACGCGTGGTAATGCGTGCTGCCGCGCGCAACTTCGCCCATCTCTGCGGCGATCGTGGCCGTCATCGTCCGCACAGGCTGCAGGATCGAGGCGAGCGAGGTCGGCAGCACGGCGGCGTTGCCCGTGACCATCATCACCGCCATGGTCTCGCCGATCGCCCTCCCCATCCCGAGCATGACCGCGGTGAGGATGCCCGAACGGGCGGCGGGAACCACCACGCGCCAGATCGTCTGCCACTTCGTGGCTCCCATCGCGAGCCCCGCGTCGCGGTATGCCTTCGGCACGGAATCCAGCGCATCCTCGGCCACGCTGATGATCGTGGGCAAGGCCATGTAGGCGAGGATGAATGCGCCCGAGAAGGCGGTGAGCCCGGTCGGCGCGCCGAGGACCTCCCGGACGAGGGGCGCGACGAACGTCATGCCGAAGAACCCGAGCACCACCGAAGGGATCCCGGCGAGGACCTCGATGATCGGCTTGAGGATTTCCCGGGCCCACCGGGGTGCCGCCTCGCGCACAAACACTGCCGTGGCAACGCCCAGCGGCAGGGCGATCACGATCGCGATCACTGTGACGAGGATCGAGCCGAGGATCAGGGGCAGGGTGCCGAAGATCCCGAATGTGGGATACCAGCGCGCGGAGAAGAGGCTGCCCGGCGGGACCTCGAAGAACACCGGCAGTCCCTCGCGAAGAAGGAACAGGAAGATCAGGCCGACGAAACCGATCGTGGAGAAGCCGAGGACCCGGATAAGGGTCTCCAGCGCGAACTCGGAGAAGCGCGTCCGCCGGGTGCGCGGGGTGCTGCCCGTGGCTGCCCGCGGAGCGGCCAGGCCGGTCATCCGCCGCTCCCCGCGAGCGGGACAAATCCCACTTCCCGCACCAGCTTCTGTCCATCTCCGATGACCCAGTCGAGGTATTTCTTGACCGCACCGGTCGGCTCGCCGGCGGTATACATGAAGAGCGGCCGGGAAACCGGGTAGGACTTGTCCAGGACCGTGCGGGCCGAGGGAAGCACGTAGGGCCCTGCCGGGGTGCGTGCCACCGCGATCGTCTTCTGTTCAGTAGTCACGTAGCCTAGGCCGTCGTACCCGATCGCGTTGGGGTTCTGCTCCACCTCCGCGCTGATGCCCTGCGAGGAGGGCATGAGAAGCGTTTCCGGGGAGAAGAGGGCCGTGCTCTTCGAGCTGCCCAGCCGGATGACCTGCTCGAGGAAATAGACGTAGGTGCCCGAGTTCGATTCGCGGGAGAGCAGAACCACGGGTCGGTTCTCACCGCCCACGCCCGCCCAGCGGGTGATCTTTCCCGTGTACATGTCGGAGAGCTGCTGGAGCGTCAATCCCTGCACCGGGTTCGCCGGGTTGGCGACGACGGCAATGGCATCGAGGGCCACGATGAACTTGACCGGCAAGATGCCGTTTTTCCCGGCCTGCGCGATTTCCTCGGCGGACATCTCGCGGGAGGCGTTGGCGATCTGAATCGTTCCATTGATAAGAGATGCGATCCCCGTGCCGGAGCCCCCTCCGGTGACCGAGATGCGAACCTGCGGGTTCTCCGACATGTAGCGTTCCGCCCATGCCAGGGCCAGATTCAGCAACGTATCTGAACCTGTGTCCTGGATGGACGTGATCGTGGCGGATGCAGGTGCGCCGGCCGTGGCCGCGGCATTGCCGGTGGAGCGTCCGGTGCAGCCGGCCGCCAGAACGGCGGACAGGCAGGCGCACATCACGCCGCCGAAGGCGGATTTTGCCCACCGGATCGTTGTCTTGGGGATCACGGCAGGGAGTGTTCTCGATAAAGCCGGGGGTTGTCAAGGAACGGTGCTTTTTAGTGCATTTTGGAAGGTGACTTTCGGCCCCGGTTGCGTTAAGATGCCGGGGAAGGAAGGTGGGACGATGAGAATGCGATTCTTCGTTGCGGCGGCTCTCCTCCTCGCGGCGGGCGCTGCCTTCGCGGCGGATTCCGCTCAGCTGAGCGTGACCGTAAAGGAGACGCAGATCCTTGCCACGCCGAGCGCGCTGGGCACGCTCGTGGGTGTCCTGGCCTACGGGGACAAGGTGACCGTCCTCGACCAGCCTGCCAGCGCTCGCAAGGGCTGGCTGAAGGTGAAGAGCAGCGACGGGACGCTCCAGGGCTGGGTCAGGGCAGGGGATTTGACGAAGAGAGTAGTTGCCATGAGTGCCGGCTCTCAGGCTGCATCCCAGACCGCATCCAGCGGCGATGTCGCGGCTGCCGGCAAGGGGTTCAACAAGGAAGTCGAGGCGCAGTACAGCCAGGATCAGAAGCTGGACTACACGTGGGTCGATATCATGCAGGGCGACAAAGAAGAGAAGAAGGAGTTCAAGGTCTCCCCGCAGCAAGTAGCGGCTTTTATCACCGCCGGCGGTCTCAACGAGGGAGGTGCGCAATGAAAACCATTCCGCCGGCACTTCCTGTGATTTCTCTCATGCTGATCCTGGCTGGGTGCGGAACCCTCGACACGTTGAAGGAAGCAGCTGCGGGCAATCCTTCTGCCATCGCGCAGACCGTGGAGACCGGGAAGCAGGGCGTAGAGGTCGGGCAGAAAGTCGTGCAGGCCAACAAGGATTTCTCCCCGGAAGAGGAATACTACATCGGACGGACCGTGGCAGCCACGATTCTGACGATGTACAGGCCCTGGGACGGCCCGAAGGCCAACGAATATCTCAACACCCTCGGACTCAGCCTGGCCCTTGCCGCGGTCCCTCCGAACCCCTACAAAGGCTATCATTTCCTCATCATGGATACCGACGACATCAACGCGTTCGGGGCGCCCAGCGGGTTCGTGCTGGTGAGCCGCGGGCTCCTGCGCTGCGCGAGCAGTGAGGACGAGGTGGCGTCCATCCTGGCGCACGAGATCGGCCACGTTTCCCTGAAGCACGGCATGAGCGCCATCAGCTCCGCGCGAAGGACCGATGCGCTTCTTGCAATCGCCAAGTTCGCTGCATCGAACTCGGGCGTCGGCATGCTGAGCGATCTCACCGCCTCTTTCGGCGGTGTCATCGGGGACATCGTGAAGACAATGGTCTCCTCGGGGTACTCCCGCGACCAGGAGAAGCAGGCAGACCTGGAGGCCATACGGATCCTCCACGACGTCGGCTATGACCCGCAGGCCCTCGTGCGGGTGCTCACCGTCATGAAGACGAAGCTGAAGCCGGACGGCAAGGCTTTTGCCAAGACGCATCCGGCCCCTGATACAAGGATCTCGTATCTCAAGGACGCCATCAAGGCGCAAGCGGCAATGCCGGCCGCTTCGGCTGCGCAGGTGAAGAGCCGGCAGATGCGCTACCTGGCGGCATTGCAGAAGATATAGTCCATGGCAAGCCACGAATCCGCCCGGGCGCTGCGCAGGGTTGTCCAGGGTGCCGTGGTCGGGGGCGCAGCAGCCGTGCTCGCCGCCGTGCTCTGGCTCACGGGAGTTACCGGCGGGTTCGAGGCAAAGACGTGGGACCTTCGCGCGCGCCTGCTCATGAGACCGGGTGCGGCCACAAGCCAGGTGGCCACGATCCTCCTGGACCAGCAGAGCCTGAACTGGGGCAAGGCCCAGAATCGGTGGACATGGCCATGGCCGCGGGAGGCCTACGCGGCCGTCGCCTCCTTCTGCAAGCGGGGAGGAGCGAAGGCGCTCGTGCTCGACCTGATCCTGACAGAGCCTTCCTCCATTGATCCTTCGGACGACCAGGCCTTTGGCGAAGGCGTTGCAGACAACGGCCAGGTCGTGGGCGCAGTGAATCTCGCCTTCGAGCAGGGGGATGACACTTCATGGCCCGTGGAAGTGCCGACGCCAAAACTTGCCATAACGGGACCGATCCCGAAGGCACTCGATTTTCCCCGCGCGCAATTTCCTATCCCCGAGCTTTCGCGGAACGCTTTTGCCCTGGCCAATACCAATCTCCCCACCGACGCAGTGGACGGGGTCTATCGCAGCGAGCCGCTGTTCAGCACCTTCGCGGGCAAGCCGGTGCCCTCGGAGGCCCTGGCGGCGTGGCTTGCCGGAGCCGGTCATTCGCCGGACCTCTCCATAGCCCCGGGCAGCCTGCTCATCGGGGGAGAGAAAGTGCCCATCGATGCGGCGGGCAGGTCCATACTCCGGTACCGCGGCCCCAGCCTGACGCACCTTGCCAAGGGCGCGGGGGCCGTGGTGGAGTCCGAGATCCTGATACGGAACGGGCAGCCTCCGAGGTTCGACCCCGCGCTGTTCAAGGACAAGTACGTGTTCTTTGGCGTTACCGCGCCCGGTCTCTACGACTTGAAGCCCACCCCGATGTCCGGCTCGTATCCGGGCGTCGAGATACATGCGACGATGCTCGACAACCTGCTCTCCGGGGACTTCATGCGCCCCGTGTCCCTGGTCCCGACCCTCGCGCTGCTGCTCCTGCTGTGCCTTGGGGCGGGCATCGCCATCTCCAGCGTGCAGAGGGTGGGGCTGAGCGCGATCATGTACGTCCTTTTCATCCCTCTCGCGCCCGCCCTCTGCATCGGGGCGTACGCACTGGGGTACTGGCTGCAGATGATCGCCCTGGAGCTGGGCGTGGTGTTTTCGCTGGTCGGCTCGAACCTTGCCAGCTACGCCACCGAAGGCAAGCAGAAGCGCTACATCAAGGGGGCCTTCAGCCAGTACCTGAGCCCGACGGTCATCGAGGAGCTCATCGCGCACCCCGAACGGCTGACCCTCGGGGGTGAACGACGCGAGCTCACCATCTTCTTCTCCGATGTCCAGGGCTTCACGACGATTTCCGAAGCGCTCAGCCCTGAGGATCTCACCGCGCTTCTCAACGAGTATCTCACCGCAATGGTGGACATCATCCAGGGGGAGGGCGGGACGATCGACAAGTTCGAGGGGGACGCGATCATCGCCTTCTGGAACGCACCCCTGTCCCAAGAAGATCACGCCGTCCGCGGCGTCCGGGCCGCGCTGCGATGCCAGGCCCGACTCACGGAAATGCGACCTTCGATCAAGGAGCGGATCGGCAAGAGCATGTACATGCGCGTGGGGATGAACACCGGGCAGGCTGTTGTCGGGAACATGGGCTCGAAGACGCGCTTCGACTACACGATGCTCGGGGACCAGGTGAACCTCTCAGCCCGGTTGGAAGGCATCAACAAGCAGTTCGGCACCTATTCCATGATTTCCGCGGCGACCCGGGAAAAGATTGCTGGCGCATTTCCCGCACGCGAGCTCTCCCGCGTGGCGGTAGTGGGCCGCAAGGAGCCGGTCACGGTGTTCGAGCCCATGCTCCCGGAGGAGTTCGCCGCGCGCAAGCCGACTCTGGAGGTCTTTGACCGGGGCTTGAAGGAGTTCTATGCCGGGCGCTTTGCGGAGGCGGAGCGGATCTTCGAGGGCATCGCGTCAATGGACCCGCCTGCGGGCTCCTATGTGAATAAATGCCGGCAGCTCGCCGCCAGTCCGCTCGAAGCGGGATGGAGCGGCGTCTGGGTGATGACGGAAAAGTAAGCCGGCGGTACATTAGGGTCATGAGCGGGACTCACGACAGCGCGGTCCAAGGAACGGCGCCGATCCGGCTCTTTGCCTCCGACACCCTGGAGTTTTTCACCCACGTCCATCCCGCCACGGTGCTTGTCGCATGGGTGCCCGTGGCGGCTGCGTCCCTCGTGTGGGGCATCGCGCTGTCGGGGGAGTCGGGGCACCCGTACTCAGCAATCCCCGGCTTCGTGGTGGGGATCATCCTGTGGACGATCACCGAGTACCTCCTGCACCGCTTCATTTTCCATTTCACTCCCCGAACGCCCCTGCGGAAAAGGATTTCATTTCTCATGCACGGGGTGCACCACGCGCAGCCGCGCGTGAAGACCCGGCTGGTCATGCCCCTGATGGTGAGCGTGCCGCTCGCCCTCCTGTTCTACCTGCTCTTCTCCGTGGTGGTTTCGCACTTCATGGGGGCCAGATGGCTTACCGGCCCGCTTTTCTCGGGATTCGTCATCGGTTACGTGTGCTACGACCTCACCCACTACGCGCTGCATAACGTGCAGTTCAAAGGCAGCCTTGGGAAGTTCCTGCGGACTCACCACATGCGCCACCACACGGAGTGGGATTCCCGCTTCGGGGTGAGCACCCCGCTGTGGGATCACGTGTTCAGGACCGAGCCGTCGAAGAAGACGGCCGGGGACGACGGGCAGCGCTGAGGCCGCCTCCGAAGGCTGCCGAAGGGCTATCCGACCTTGTAAGTCCCCCCGGGCGCGACGACAACCGCGTGAAGCCCCTTCGCCTCCGCCTTTCGAACGAACTCCGCGGGGTCTGCCTTGATCAGGTCGAAGGTGTCGTAGTGCATCGGGATGCAGACCTTTGCCTTCAGGAAGCCGGCCGCCCGCACCGCGTCATCGATTCCCATTGTAAAGTTGTCGCCGATGGGGAGGAGGGCAACATCGAGCGGACCCCAGGCTTCGCCGATGAGCTGCATATCGAGGAACAGCCCCGTGTCTCCTGCGTGGTAGACCTTCTTCCCTCCCATCGTGAGGACGATGCCGGCAGGGCTTCCCAGGGCCTCCCCGTTCGGTCCCGTGGACCCGTGATGCGCGATGGTCAGCTTCACGTGGCCGAAAGGAAACTGCCATCCGCCGCCGATATGAAGCGGATGACCCTTCGCTCCCTTCGCCTCCAGGTAGCCGACGATCTCGTAGTTGGAGATCACCAATGCACCGGTCTTCTTCGCGATCTCCGCCGCATCACCGATGTGGTCACCGTGACCGTGAGTCACGAGGATCGCATCCAGCTTCGCGAACGAATCGGGCTTCGCGGTCGCCTTCGGGTTGCCTTGCAGAAACGGGTCGATGAGCACCCGATGCGTCCCGTCATCGATCTCCCAGCAGTCGTGGCCGTGGTAACGAAGATTCAACATGCTCCAATCCTCCATTTGACAAGGAATACTACGTACACAAGGTAATATTTTGCACTTCAAATGTACCAATATATTCTGTTGACTAATATTCAAAAATAGTCAACATTCCGCATATGATCGGCGCGGCAAGAGCACAGGACGCCCAGTCTCGCAAGCTTCGGGCCGACCGGATCCTGGACTCGGCTGCCGAGCTCCTCCTGCGTTGGGGGTACAAGAGGGTCACGATCGACGACGTGGCGGCCCAGGCAGGAATCGGCAAGGGTACGGTCTACCTGCACTACAGGACGCGCGAGGAGCTCTTTTTTTCCGTCATCATGCGGGAGCAGGCAGCGGCGACAGATGAGCTCATTGAGGCGGTTCGACGGGACCCGCGGGAGGCTCTCCTCCATAGGCTGATTCGGCTGAAGTACCTGTCCGCGATGCGCCGGCCCATCCTCCGAGCGGTGATTGCGGCCGATCCAGAAATTCTGGGTCGTCTCGTCGATGCTGCCAAAGGCTCCGATCTGGGAAAGCTGCTGGGGCTCGTCTCGTTTGAATACTTCCAGATCATGATCGAACATTCCCTCGTCAAACCCGGCATCTCCGCACCGGAGCTGATTTACGTGCTGGGCGCCATCACGATCGGCTTTTTCACGGGAGACGCTTTTCTGGAGGCGTTCGGCGGGAGCCCGGCGCTGGAGCGAAAAGCGGATCTTCTGGAAGCCGCAATCGAGAGGAGCTTCGTGCTCCCGGCATCCGACGACGCGCTGCGCGCAATTGCGCCGGCCGTGATCGAGCTGTATGCGAAATCGAAAGAGATCAGCCAGGCATACCTGGAGCGCGCGTACGAGGCGCGCTCCTTCCGGACAGGAGAAACATCATGACGGCGCTGCACCTGGAGAAGGTCACCAAGGTCTACCGCAAGGGGGAGAATGAAGTCCGCGCGCTGGACGGAATCGATATCGACATTGACAAGGGGGAGTTCCTCGCCGTCGTCGGCCCTTCGGGCTCCGGCAAGACAACGTTCCTGAACATCCTCGGATGCCTGGACGCGCCTACCGACGGACGGATCGTCTACGACGGGACGGAGCTGCGCGGGCTCGGAGAAAAGGGAATGTCCGCCTATCGAAGGGAGCGGATCAGCTTCGTCTTCCAGTCCTACAACCTCATTCCCGTTCTCAGCGTGCGGGAGAACGTCGAGCTTCCGCTGCTGATCGAGCGGAAGCTGGATGCCCTGGAGATCCGTCATCGGACCGAGGAGATGATCGCCGCGGTGGGTCTTGCGGGCAAGGAGAACCGTTATCCCCGCGAGCTTTCCGGCGGCCAGGAGCAGCGCGTAGCCATTGCCCGCGCGCTGGTGAAACAGCCGCTCGTTATCCTTGCCGACGAGCCCACCGCGAACCTCGATTCGCGGACCGCGCAGGAGATCGTGGATCTCATGCGCGGCATCAACGCCGCGAAGGGAAGCACCTTCGTGTTCTCCACGCACGACCGGCTGGTCATGGAACACGCGCGCCGCGTCGTGACGATCTGCGACGGCCGTGTGACCGCGGATGAACGAAAAAATCCGCCTTCGGCGGCGGGGAAGTAGGCATGGGGACGCTCTGGAAGATCGCCCTGCGCAACACGGTGCGCCACGGCCGGCGGACGATCATCACCGCGGTGGTGATGATGGTGGGCATCTCGGTGTTCATCTCCTTCGATTCCATGCTCGCGGGACTGGACCGAATGGCGGTGGACAACATGGCGGATTACACCCTCTCGTCTCTGAAGATCCACAATCCCGCCTATGTCCAGGACATCGAGGCAACGCCGCTGGACAAGGGCCTGGCCCATCCCGCGGAAACACTCGCGGCGGTGGCCGCACAGAGCCTGCAGGGTGCGGCGCGGCTCCGATTCGTTGCCCGGGTCTCGAACTACACTGACGAGATCCCCGTGCTGGCCGACGCGGTGGACCCCTCCGCTGACGCGCGCGTGTTCAAGCTTTCGCAAGCCGTCGTTGCCGGTTCATGGCTGTCCCGCGCCGCGCCTCGCTCCGTGGTGCTCGGCGCGGAGCTCGCGGGCGAGCTGAAGCTGAACGTGGGGGACCAGGTCCTCGTCTCCGCGCAGACGGTCAACGACGTGACGAACGCGGACGAGTACACCGTCGCAGGCCTCGTGAGCACTCCCGCCCCTGAGGTCAACCGCGGCGGGCTCTTCATCCCGCTAGATGACGCGCGCGTGCTGCTAGACGCGCGTTCGGGACCCGGCGGGCTGGTCACCGAGGTGGACGTGGCGCTTCCCCGTGCCTCGAGCCTGGAAGCGGCGCTCGTGCAGGGCGAGGCCGCCGCATCACGACTGCGGACCCTCCTCCCGTCGGAGCGCATCGATCCGATAGGTTCACTCGCCGCGAGCTACCTTGCGCTTCGCAACGCCAAGGCGAGCTATTCCCTGATACCCGTGATCATCGTGCTGGTCATCTCCGCCGCGGGCATCGTGAACACGGTCCTCATGTCGGTGTTCTCCCGGGTCAGGGAGATCGGCGTCCTTCGGGCATACGGCATGACGCCCCGCGATATCCGGCGGCTGTTCACCCTGGAGGGGCTGGCGCTCGGGCTTGCCGGCTCAACCCTCGGAGTGGCCCTCGGAGCCCTGCTGGATTTTCTCCTGATCGCGCGCGGCCTTGACATGGCCGTGTATTCGCAGAGCCTCGGATCGCTCCCCGTGTCCGGCATCCTGCGCGGCGAATGGAATCCGAAAACCATGCTGATCGGTTTCGCATTTGGGATGGTAATGTCGCTCCTCGCCGCGCGCATCCCGGCACGGCGGGCCGCGCGCCTCGAGCCTACCGAGGCTCTCAGGTTCCAGTAGGACAGGAGTCGTCATGAACGTCGTCACCATGGCGGTCCGAAATCTCGGCCGCAACCGCCGGCGCAGCTTCCTCGCGGTGCTCTCCGTGCTGATCGCCATCACGATGGTTGTCTGCATGGACGGGCTCATCAGCGGGGTCCTCGATTCAATGGCCCGCAACTTCACCAAGAACGAGACGGGCCACGTGAACGTGACCACCGCCGAGTACCGGGCGCGGGAGCGGTTCATGCCTGCATCCGCGGCGCTGGCCGACTCCGATGCCGTGGTGGAGGCGATCCGCGCAACCCCGGGGCTCGAGGGGCGCATCGTGCAGGTCGCCCCCCGGGCACTTTTCGGCGTCGTTCTTTCCTCCGCGTCGGCCACGAAGGCCGCCCGGGGGATCGGCGGCGATCCCACGGCCGAGAGGCACCTCCTCATGCTGGATCGGGCGCTCCTGCCGGGAAGCTCCTACTTCGACCAGGCCGGCACCGCCATCCTCGGGGCGAAGCTCGCCGCGGATCTCGGCCTGAAGGTCGGGGATACGCTGAAGGTCATCGCCGAAAAGGCGGATTATGGCATGGGGTTCAAGAAGTTCAGGATCGCCGGCCTCTTCCGCACCGGGCTCGATACCTTCGACGAGTCGACGTTCCAAGTGAGCCTCGCCGATGCGCGCGAGCTCCTCGGGTTGGGCAAAGGTGCGTCGCAGATCCTCGTCATGCTGAAAGACTACCGGGACTCGGATGAGGCGGCAAAGCTCATCTCGGCGCGGCTCGCCTCAGCGGGCCTTGGCCGGATTTCCGTGCAGAGCTGGACGTCCCTGGGCGACGTGGCCGCGCTCATCTCACTCGCGGGCAACATCTACTTCTGGGGAGAAATCGTGGTGGCGTTCCTCGGGGCATTCATCATCGCCAACGTGATGATGATGGTCGTGCTGGAGCGGCGGCACGAAATCGGCATCCTGAAATCCATGGGTATGGAGCGATGGCGGATCCTGCGTCTCTTTCTCGTGGAAGGCGTGCTTCTCGGCACCATCGGCTCCGCGGCCGGGGCACTGCTTGGCACGGCGCTGAACGCATGGCTTTCGGTCAAGGGCCTTGATTTTTCGCGGAACATCGCCGGCACCAGCATCCCAATGGACAACATCATCTATCCCGGCGTGCATCCCCTCCAGGTGGTCCTGTTCTTCCTGCTCGGGGCGGCGGTGTCGGCCATCGTGGCGTTCCTGCCTTCCCGGGGTGCGGCGCGCATGGATCCCATCGAAGCGATTCGCTCGGTGTAAGGGGGAGGTGCACGATGAAATCATTCCACGCGGCGGCCCTGGCCGTCGTTCTTGCGGGGTTCGGGGCTGCTTCCGCCCCCGGGCAATCGGTGGAAGACATTCTCTCCCGGGTCGATGCGAACGTGTCCTACGCGAGCATCCGTTACAGCGGGCGCATGCAGATCACCATCGCGGGAGAGAGCCGGTACAAGACGATGGATGCCCTCGCTCAAGGGTCGAGCAAGGCTTTCGTGGAGTTTACGAACCCCGAGGACAGGGGCGTGCGCTACCTGAAGCGGGACAAGAACCTCTGGATCTACTTCCCCAGCGAGCAGGACACGGTGAAGATCTCCGGACACCTCCTGAAGGAAGGGATGATGGGCTCCGACGTGTCATACGAGGATGCGCTGGAGTCATCGGACTACCGCGCAAAATACTCGGCCTCCCTGAAGCAGGAAGACACCGTGGGAGACCGGCGCTGTTTCGTGGTGGAGCTCACCGCCAAGGTGGACACTGCCGCCTATGACCGTCGCGTGCTCTGGATCGACGCGGAGCGGTACGTGTCGCTGAAGCAGGAGATGTACGCGAAGTCGGGACGGCTCCTGAAGGTGAGCAACACTCTGAAGGTCGAGCGCCTGGGCGACCGCTGGTTTCCGTCCAGCGTCGAGTTCGTCTCAAAGCTGCGCAACAACACGAAGACCGTGTTCACGATGAGCAATGTCGCGTTGGACGTGGCGGTGGACGACCGGCAGTTCTCGATGGCCGCTCTCACGAAATAGGAGGAGGCGGTGAGGTGGCGCGCGATCATGGTGTTCGCCTGCCTGGCGGCAGTGTCTGCTCCGGCACAAGAGCCATCATCATGGACCCTCGGCGGCACGCTATTGATGCAGCGCCTGGTTTCATACGCCGGCACCGGGTCACTGGATGCCTCGGACTTCACGTACGGATCCGGTACGACCCTCGGCATTTCCCTCAAGGCCGGAGGAAGCAGGGCCCGTGCCGAGGCCTCCGTGGA
>Ga0187850_10002758_pt1 | contig 15752 bp, 10 predicted proteins | sample June2016WEW_4_15_FD_132436 | JGI IMG/M metagenome (GOLD analysis project Ga0187850, IMG submission 132436) | Peatland microbial communities from SPRUCE experiment site at the Marcell Experimental Forest, Minnesota, USA - June2016WEW_4_150 | ecosystem: Environmental > Terrestrial > Soil >... | reverse complement strand
TCCCCGAGCGGTCGCTGAGGAAGAGAAGGCTTCTCCCGTCCGGTGTCCATGCAAGCAGTCGATCCTCCGCGGGATGCCCGGCAACCACCACCTCATTCCGGCCATCGGCAGTCATCAGGAAGACGTCGCCATTGGGTGGGCTGCCCTCACGCACCAAACTGAACGCGACAAATCGCCCATCGGGCGAGAAACTGGCGCTTGTCAACATGTACCAGGCTGAAGCAGTACTCCTCAGGACGCGCACCGAGCCGTCCGCTGTCGAGATCAGTGTTAGTTCAATCGCCTTGTTACGCTCGCGAAGTGCAAGGATGGACCCTGCGTCAGGCGACCAGTCAAAGGGTTGGGTGGCGCTCTCACTGTAAAGTGTGCGAAGGCCCGAACCATCCAGGTTCCTGATCCGCAATTCAGGCGCCCCGTCCTTCGTCAACCTGTCGTATACGATTTGTTTTCCGTCACGTGAGAATACGTAAGCCTCGACGTAGTGCTCAAAAGGCCCCTTATTTGTGATTCGGCTCCTCTGTCCACTGGCAACTTCGAACTGGACCACGTCACCCGTGCCATAGTCCATACGCCTGATGTACTTGCCATCCGCGGTCAAGACCCCATAGACGCCGGAGGCGTCTGCGAGAATCCGGCGTGCGGCGAGTGCCCCGCCGGCACCGACACCGCCCAGCGCGGCCAGCCGCGCCCGGGCTTCGGCTACGGCATCTTTCTGGTCTCCGAACTTGCTCAGCACCTGCTCGTATGTTTTGCGCGCATCGGCGTTGCCTTGTTTCTCGTAGCACCCCCCGAGGCGCACCAGCGCGCGCGCGGCCACCGGCTTGTTGGCGCCCTCGGCCAGTTTCTTATACTGCTCGATGGCGGCCTTCAGGTTGCCATCCACCACTTCCTTGTCCATGGCCGCCTTCAGCGCGGCCTCCGCTTTGTCCTGGCTTTGCGCGGTCAGGGCGGGCGGGACGGACAGAAGCAGAGCTGCGACAGCCGCAATCGCCAAGCCTCCTACACTTCGTCGATTCACCGGAACCTCCTATCGCCCCCACTGTAGCCGCGCGCGGTCGAGTTCCCGCCCAAATCCCATCCAGATTGCGTCAAGTTTCGCGGCCGTCGAAGCGGTAGCCGATGCCGCGCACGCCGCGAATGAGCCGCGGCTCGTCCGGCTTCGCCTCGATCTTCTTGCGCAGGTTCAGAATGTGCGTGTCCACCACGCGGCCGCTCACGTTCGTGCCCCGGTCCCAGGCGGCCTCGATCAGTTGTTCCCGCGTCAGCGCGTGCCCGGGCCGCTCCACGAAAGCTCTGAGCAGCCGGAATTCGAGAGCCGTCAGGTCAACCGGGACCCCGTTCTTGCGCGCCTCCGCGGCGTCGAAATCCACCTCCAACTCGCCGAAGCGGCGCACCCCCAGCGAGTCGCCCTCGGACCGCCGCAGCACCGCCTGGATGCGCGCGCGCAGCTCGCGCGGGCTGAACGGTTTGGTGACGTAGTCGTCCGCGCCCAACTCCAGTCCCAACACCTTCTCGGCTTCCTGCGCCTTCGCGGTCAGCAGGATGATGGGCGTCTTGATGCGCGCCCGCCGCAGCTCGCGGCAGACCTCGAAGCCGTCCACGCGGGGCAGCATGACGTCCAGCAGGATCAAGTCCCACGCCTCGGCGCGCGCCCGCCGGATGGCGCTCTCGCCGTCGCCCACCGTGTGGACCTCGTGGCCGAAGCGCCGGAGGTCGTCTTCCAGGCCCAGGGCGATATCGGGTTCGTCCTCAACCACCAGTATGCGTGTCATGCGCTACTCCTTCGCCGGCAGAGCGATGGTGAACGCGCTGCCCTCGCCTGGGGCGCTGGTTACCCCCACCTTGCCGCCATGCGCGTCCACGATATGCCGGACCATCGCCAGGCCCAGGCCGGTTCCCTTGATGCCCGCGGATCTCGCGGCCGCGCCGCGCACAAACTTCTGGAAGATCCGCTTCTGCTCGGCGGCCGGGATGCCGATCCCGTGGTCGCGAACCCCGATCGACACCGCGCCGTCCGTGCGTCTTACTTCGACCTCGATCGCGCGGCTCGCGCCGGAGTATTTCACGGCGTTGTCGAGCAGGTTCCATAGCGCCCGCGAGAGCGCCTCGCGATCGGCGGCCACCGGGTACGCGGCGGAATCGAGGGTGCACGTCACCGCAAAACCCAACCCGCCCGCCTCCCCGCGGAACTCCTCCGTCACATCACGAGCCAGCGCGCCGGCATCCAGCCGCTCGAAGCGGTACGGCCGCCGGCCGGCCTCCATCCGGGCGAAGTCCAGCAGGGATTCCACCAGGCGGTGAAGGCGTTCCGTGGCGCGCGTCTGCGCCTTGTAGTATTGGCGCCGCTTCTCCGGCGTGGGGCCGTCTTCCTCCGCCAGCAAATCGTTGAACTGCCGGAGGGCGGTTAGGGGCGTGCGGAATTCGTGCGAGACGGCGGACACGAAATCCGACTGGAGCCGCGCCACCGCCAGGTCGCGATTGACCGAGCGCCACAGAAAGTAGCTTCCCGCGGCGACCAGCACCAACACCGCGGCCATGCCCGCGAACAGGTTGCGGCGCCGCGCCTGGAACTCGGCCGGTTCCATCTGCCCGCCCGCGCCGGCCACCACCACGGTCCACGGCAATCCCGTATCGGCGGCTGTCCGCTGGACCCTTTGAGCATCCGGCGGCGGCGCGGCGCCCACGCCTGCCAGGTACGCCCGCGCCGGAGAGGCCGCCTTCTGAAGCTGCGCCATCCAGTGCGCTTCCAGGAACCGTGGACCGGCGACAAAAGCGGCGGCGCGGCTGCTGTCAGACGCCCACACGATGGTCACCGGCGCGCCGTTCCACCGCAGGACCCGGACCCCGCTGGAAGCGGACTCCGCGGGCGCCCCTCCGGTCCACTTCTCGTGCAGCCAGGCGACCCCGGCGGCCAGCGCCTCTTCCTGTTCGCCGGGCCGGACCTCCGAACCCAGCCAGCGGCTGAGCAATCCGGCCACGTACAGATACGTCTCCCGGTCCAATTGCCACCTGCCGCCGCGCAGGTCGGCCGCCAGCGTTTCCGCCTCCTGCCGCAGTTCTCGCGTCCTGGATTGTTCTTCCAGAACCGCGCACCGGGCCCTGCGCGCGACCAGGCCGGCCGGTTCGCCGTTAATAGAAATCGATGCCATCCGGCCGAGGTCGTTGTACGCCGCGAGCGCGTCGTTCGGCCGCGCCATGGCGCGGAGAACCCGAGCCTCCCGAAGCAACGCGCCCGCCTGGATGGAGGCATCGCCCGAAGCCGCCAACTTGCGGCTGATTTCGAGCGCCTTGACGAAGTTCGGCGGTTCCCCGAATTCCTGCGCCTCCAGTTCCCGGAACGGTTCCGATGGCGGTTCCTTCAGCCCCGGCGTCAGCGGATAATACGGGACCCTCTGCGGTGGAACCGCCTGGAAACGGTCCGGACGGAGAACCACGCAGACCGTATCGTCGGGAACATCCGCGGGCGAGCAGGGCGGGCCGGCCAGGCGTTTCCGCAGCGCCGCGAGATCCTGTTCGAGCGCCCGCACGCCCTGGTCGGCGGCGCGTTCCAGGAGTTCGCCCTCCCTCTGGCGGGCGAGCGCGCGGTCCTGATCGAGCAGGCGCACACCCAGCGTGATGAGCGTGGCCGCCGGAAGAACGAGGGCCACCCCGAACAGGATCAGGAGGTTGCGTGGAGGCCGCAACCATGCGCGCCGCCTCGCCATGTTATCGGACCATTCTCGCCCATTTCACCGCGGTTGGATAGCGGTTGTGTCGGCGCTGCGTCAAGATTGCGTCAAGCGGCGGGTCGGCGCCGGCCGGAACAGAACGGATGTTTCCCCGGTCCCCAGGTCTATACGGCGGAATGCTGGCGCAGCGGGCCGAGAAATGCCCAGAGGATGGAGGCGCACACCAGCGGCAGGATGCCGAATCCGATGAAGGCCGGCGTATAGGAATAATGGTCCACTACCCATCCCGTGATCAGGGTGAAGACCATGCCTCCAAAGCCGGAACCCATGCTGGCCAGCCCGTATACCGAAGCGACGGCGGTGCCGGGAAACACATCCGCCGGGACGATGAGCATGTTGGCCAGAGCGCCCGTATAGCCGAGCATGGCGATCGAGACGAAAGCGATGGAGAGCCACGCCTCCCGCGCCAGCACAGCCGGAATCGCGCTGGTCATGAGGATCGTAAAGAAAGTCACGGCGGACTTGCGCGCGATGGTCACGGATGCGCCGCGCTTCAGGAGAAAGCTGGATAGCCACCCGCCCAAGAGGTTGCCGAAGCCGGCCACCAGAAAGGGAATCCAGGCGAACTTGCCGATGGCGGCGAGGTCGAAATCTCGCACCCGCTTCAGGTACTCGGGGAACCAGAAGATGTAGAAATACCAGACCGGGTCGAAGAAGATCTTCGAGACGGTGAAGGTCCAGACGAAGCGCGAGCGGAGCAAATCCCGGAGCGGGACCGACGGCGTACTCGCCCCGCCGCCGGGCGCGTCGGGCGTCCGGTATATACGCGCCCAGAATACCAGCCAGACAAGGCCAGCCAGCCCGACGAACAGAAAGGCCGACTGCCAGCCCCACTGCAGCAAGAGGAACGCGACGATGGGCGGCGCCAGAATCGCCCCCACGGCTGAACCGCTATTGAACAATCCGGCAGCCAGCGCGCGCTCGCGTTCGGGGAACCACTCCGCCACCACTTTTACCGCGCCGGGCCAGTTCCCCGCCTCGCCTATGCCGAGCAGAAACCGGTAGACGCCGAGGCTGACGGCCCCGCGGGAAAAGGCGTGCAACATGGCGGAGACGGACCACCATGCTACGCACAGCCCATAGCCCAGGCGCGTGCCCAGCCGGTCTATCAGCGGGCCGGAGACGCCGTTCATGATGGTATAAGCCAGGAGGAACGCGAAGACGACGCGCGAGTATGCCACGTTGCTCATGTGGAACTGCTCGCGCAGCACGGGCGCGGCAACGGAGAGCGTCTGGCGGTCCAGATAGTTGACGACGGTCGCCCAGAAGGCGAGCGAGATCATGCGCCAGCGGAGAGGAGAAGGAGATTGCAACTTCCGATTGTAATGCAAAGCAGGTCTGAAATACCGTTAACGATGCCCGATTCGTGCTAGCATCGAACAGTTCGTATGACCAAGCGCCAACTCACGCCGTTTTTAGTCGTCGGAATTCTGCTGACGCCTTCGGCCCTGGCCGGGGCGGCGCCGGATTCGTGGGCCATTGCCACCGCCGAGACCATCATGAAGCGCAACCCGGGCACGCCGGCGGACCGGCTCGCGAGGTGGTCGTATTGGAAGGGATATACGCTCTACGGTTTCGAGATGCTCTGGCGATCCACCGGAGACCAGCGATACTTCGACTTCATCAAGCGCCAGATGGACCCGTTCGTGGATGAAATGGGCAACCTCACCGACGTGCGGCTCAACAGCCTCGACAACATCATGGCCGGCAATATCCTGGTGGCGCTCTATGAACACACCCGCGACGAACGGTACCGCGCCGCTGCCGCCCAAATTCGCAAGGTCTTCAACACCTACCCGCGGAACTCGGACGGTGGATTCTGGCACAACCCCCGGCTGACCGGCGAAATGTGGATCGACGGCGTGTTCATGGGCCAGATGTTTCTGATTCGCTACGGGAAGTCGATCGGCGACCGCGAGCACTGCTTCGACGAGGCCACCAGGCAGATCACCATCTTCGCCAAACACGGCCTGAAGGGCGAAACCGGCCTCTACTACCATGCCTGGGCCGAGCAGCCCGAAAAAACCCGCTGGGCCGACCCCAAGACAGGCCTCTCGAGCGAGGTTTGGAGCGAAGGGCTCGGCTGGTATGCCCTGATCCTTGCCGAAACGCTGGCGGTGCTCCCGCCGGACCACGCGCGCCGGCCGGAGGTGGTGGATATTCTCAAGCGCCTGGCCGCCGGTCTGAAGCGCACTCAGGATCCCAAGACCGGCCGGTGGTTCCAGGTGGTCGACAAGGGCGACCAGCCCGACAACTGGACCGACACTTCCGGTAGCGCCATGTTCACCTACGCCATCCAGCGCGGCATCGAGCTCGACCTGCTGAAATCCAGCGACTACGCCGCGGTGGTGGACAAGGGCTATCGCGGCATCATCGCCAACGCCAAGATCAACGACGAGGGGCTGGTGGATATCTACGATGCCTGCGACGGCCTCGGCGTGCAAGAGAATTACGGGCGGTATATCAATTACAAGAAGACGGTCAACGCCAAGGAAGCCGTGGCGGGCTTCCTGTGGGCCACGGCCATCGTCGAAAAGCCGGCCGGAAAGTTGAGGAAATGAAGCCATGACCGACTGGCGTCGCGTGCTCGGAGACCGCATTCCGCTCTACGGTCACCGCAACTGGATCGTGGTGGCCGATTCCGCATACCCCACTCAATCGCGCGATGGAATTGAGACCATCCTAGCCGGCGCCGATCAGGTGGAAGTCCTGGGAGAGGTTCTTCGAAGCCTGGCCGCATCCAGGCACGTCAAACCGATCGTTTACACCGATCGGGAGATGCAGTTCGTCGAAGAAAGGGACGCGCCGGGAATGTCGGCCTATCGACAGCGGCTCTCGGAGTTACTGAAGGGCCTCGCGGTGAACGCCCTGCCGCATGAAGAGGTCATCGCCAAGCTGGACCAGGCCGGCCAGACCTTCCGCGTGCTGATCATCAAGACGACGATGACCATTCCTTACACGTCGGTCTTCGTGCAGCTTGATTGCGCGTATTGGAACCCGGACGCCGAGCGCAAGCTGCGGGCGGCCATGGCCGAGGGGCGCGGCGATTAGCTGCGCCCTCCCGTTGACCCCCCGCAGATCGCCTGTCGCTGCATAAAAAGACCATTCAGGTCTGATTGGCTTGAATTTGGCCGCTCGCCGCTGGAAACTGGATGAAAATGGGCGTCAATATCGGTCTGGACATCGGGGCGATCAGTCTCAAACTGGCCGCCTTGGGTCATCCGGGGGACCGGCCGATCCTGGAGGCCTTGTCCGCGGCGCACCCGCAGTTCCGGATGACGGAGATGGGCGCACGGCCGCTGGTCCTTTCCGAATACCGGCGCATCGCCGGCAGCCCAATCCAATCCACCTACGACCTGTTGCAGGAGTTCTACGAAATCGTCCCCGAGACCCAAGTGGAAGGCATACGCGTAACCGGGTCCGGCAGCCGCACCATCGCCAAGGTTCTGGGCTTGTTCTTCGAAAATGAGTTCAAGGCCATCGCGCGGATGATGGGGACAGTCTACCCGCAGGTGCGCACGGTGTTCGAAATCGGCGGGGAAAGCTCGAAGTACATCCGGCTGGATAGCGGCAGCATCGTGGATTATGACCGGTCGGGCGAGTGCGCGGCGGGTACCGGGTCGTTCCTCGACCAGCAGGCGCTGCGCATGCAGTACTCGGTGGAGGAGGTCGGCGAGCTGGTCTGCACGGCCCTGTGCGCGGCGCGGATCGCCGGGCGCTGCTCGGTGTTCGCCAAGAGCGACATGATCCACGCGCAGCAGAAGGGTTACTCGCCGGCGGAGATCCTGCGCGGGCTGTGCGACGCCGTGGCGCGCAACTTCAAGAGTTCCATCGTGAGGGGACGGCCGGTGGAGACGCCGGTGGCGCTGATCGGCGCGGTTTCGCAAAACGCGGGCGTCAGCGGGGCGCTGCGCGAAGCCTTCTCTCTTTCCGCCGGCGACTTGCTGGTGCCGCAGGAATATGCCTGGTGCGGCGCCATCGGCACCGCCATTCTGGAGGCCCAGGAGCCGCGCAAGCGGTCCATCCTGGAGATCCATCGCCTGCGCCAGCACGATTCCGAAGAGAAGGTGCAGGACACCCACCCGCTTTCCTCCGAAAACGCGGTGCAGTTGCGCGACCGCGTGGGCGTGTACGTGCCGCCCAACGATGAACCCATCCCGGCGTACCTGGGGCTCGACATCGGCTCGGTCTCGACCAACGTGGCGGTGATCGATGAATTCGGCACGGTGATCCACGATGTCTACCTGCGAACCGCGGGGCGTCCCATCGAGGCCGTTCAGCAAGGGCTTGCGGAAGTGGAGCGCATCTGGGGCAGCCGGCTGCGGGTGTGCGGCGTGGGCACCACCGGCTCGGGGCGCGAGCTGATCGCGGAATTCGTGGGCGCCGACGCGGTGAACGACGAAATCACCGCGCACAAAACCGGCGCCATCCACGTGAGCAACACGCTGGGCGGCGAGCCGGTGGATACCATCTTCGAAATCGGCGGACAGGATTCCAAGTTCATCTCCATCGAAAACGGCGTGGTGGTGGATTTCGCCATGAACGAAGCCTGTGCCGCGGGCACGGGTTCGTTCCTGGAAGAGCAGGCCGAGAAGCTGGGGATCAGCATCAAGGACGAGTTTGCGAAACTGGCCCTGGCGGCGCCCAGCCCCACGCGCCTGGGCGAGCGCTGCACAGTGTTCATGGAGCGGGACGTCACCGGCTGGCTGCACAAGGGCGAAACCGTGCCCAACCTCGTGGCGGGCCTGTCCTACTCCATTGCGCTGAATTATCTGAACCGCGTGGTGCGCGGGCGCAAGATCGGCAACGTGATCTACTTCCAGGGGGGCACGGCTTACAACGATGCGGTGACCGCAGCCTTTGCGAGCCTGCTCGGAAAGAAGATCACGGTGCCGCCATACAACGGCGTGATGGGGGCCATTGGGATGGCGCTGATTGCGCGGCAGTGGCACCAGGCGACGGGCGCCGCCAGCCGCTTCCGCGGATACGACCTTCACAAGCTGCGCCTCACCACCCGCGACTTCGTCTGCAAGGCCTGCGCGAACCTTTGCGACATGAAGGAATTCGTCATCGAGGGCCAGAAGAGCTACTGGGGCGACAAGTGTTCGGACAAATTCCGTAAGCCCTCGGCGAGCGGGCGCAAGCCGGTGATCGAGGATTTGTTCGCGTACCGGGAACAGTTGCTCGAGGCTGGCGATACCAAGACACCGGCGGCAAAGGGGCGCCCCCTGGGCCCGGCGCTGCGCGTTGGTCTGCCACGCGCCATGTCGATGATCGACCAGCTCCCGTTCTGGAAGCGCTACTTCGCGGAACTGGGCATCCAGACCGTGCTTTCGCCAGTGACCGATCCGCGCATTTCCGCGGCGGGCATCGACATGGCGGTGGCGCAGCCGTGCTACCCGGTGCAGGTGGCCCACGGCCACGTGCTGGCGCTGGTGGAGGCGGGCGTTGACTACATCCTGATTCCCAACATCGCGGACGCCGAAGCCGGCGCCGAATCCTGCCCCTCGCACTACTGCCCGTGGAACCAGACGCTGCCGTGGGTGCTCCGGTCCGCGCCGGCCCTGGCGCCGCACCAGCACAAGTTTCTGATCCCGACCCTGCATTTCCAGCTTGGCCCGGCGCAGGTGAAGAAGGGGATGGCGGAGGCCATGCGGCGCATCGGCGTGACGCGCCGCGCCAGCGACCGCGCGGTGGAGGCCGCCTACGCGACGCAGCGCGAGTTCCAGGACAAGCTGCTCGCCGCCGGCCGGCGCGCGCTGGCCTCGCTGGAATCCACCGGCGAGCCCGGGCTGGTGCTGGCGGGACGCGGCTATAGCATCTACGACCGCGGCATGAATTGCGACATCCCGCGCAAGCTGCGCCACCGCTACGGCGCCAACGTCATTCCGCTGGATTTCCTGGTGACCGGCCGGGAGCCGCTGGCGGGCATGCACGCCAACATGTTCTGGGCCTCGGGCCGAAAGATCCTGGAAGCGGCCCGGATGGCGGCCTCCCGGCCCAACCTGCACATGGTCTACATCACCAACTTCAAGTGCGGGCCCGATTCCTACATCAAGCATTTTGCCCGCGAAGCCGCCGGCGCGCCGCTGCTGGTCCTCCAGTTCGACGGCCACGGCAATGACGCCGGCTACATGACACGCTGCGAAGCGTATCTCGACAGCAAAGGAATCCTGCGATGCTACCAATCGTCGACGGAGCCGCCACCGCGCGGGCCACAGCCCCTGCGCGTGAGCATCCACTGAGCGGCAAGCGCATCTACATTCCGCCGATGGCTTACGGCAGCGCGCGCGCGTTCGCGGCGGCCTTTCGCGCCATCGGCCTGGAGGCGGAGCCTACGCCGCCCTCCGATGGCCGCACGCGCGAACTGGGCGCCCGCTACACTTCGGGCGACGAATGCTATCCGGCCAAGGTGACGGTGGGCGATTTCATGAAGGTGCTGGAGCGGCCCGCCACAGACCCCGCGCGCGTGGCGCTGTTCATGCCGACCGCCCAGGGCCCCTGCCGCTTCGGCCAGTACGCACCCTACCTGCGCCACGTGCTGGACGCCAACGGGTACCAGTCCGTGGAGATCCTCTCGCCCAGCAGTCAGAACGCCTATGCGGGCCTCGGGGCCCTCGCCAAACCGTTCGTGCGCACGGGCTGGCGCGCGCTCCTCTGCGCCGATCTGCTGCAAAAACTGCTGCTGATGCACCGCCCGTACGAGGAGCGGCGCGGCGACACGGAAACGGTCTATGAGGAATCGCTGGCCGACCTGTGCCGCTCACTCGAGGAGACTCCCGTCGAGCCGGGGGTGCAGCTCCAGTCGCTGCGCGATTCGATGGTTCGAAGCCGCGACCGCTTCCGCAAGCTGGCGGCGCGGCGGAGCGGGGTGCCCGCTGGGCCCCGGCACCCGCTGATCGGAATCGTGGGAGAGATTTTCTGCCGCCTCAACACGTTTTCGAACGAGAACCTGGTCGAGTGCCTGGAAGAATACGGCGCCGAAGCCTGGATCTCGGACCTGGTCGAGTGGATCTGGTACACCGATTCCGAGCGCTTCCGGAAGCTCAAGCTCGTGGGACGCGTCTGGACGCTCGAAGCGCTGGGCGCGTGGGTGCGGAGTCGCGTACAGAAGCGGGACGAGCACGTGCTGGTGGAACCATTCCGCGAAGATTTCGCGGGCCGCGAGGAACCCGACATCTACGAGATCCTGGAATGCGCGCGCCCCTACCTGCCGCGCGAGGGCGCCTTTGGCGAGATGGTGCTGAACGTCGGAAAGACGGTGTACCTGGCGAAGAAGGGCGCCGCCGGGATCATCGACATCAGCCCCTTCACCTGCATGAACGGGATTGTCTGCGAGGCGATCTATCCGCGCGTCAGCCGGGACCTGGGCGGGATACCCATTCGCAACTTCTATTTCGACGGAACGCAATCGGACTTGGACCGGGACCTCGGCGTTTACATGGAGCTGGCGCGGAGCTACCAGCGCAAGCGGGCGTAGGGGCGGTTACGGCGGGGCCTACAGCTTCTTGAAAAGCTTGTCGAAGGCGTTGCGCGCGTCCTCGGGGTTGCGCGGGGCGGGAGGGCCCACGTCGATAGGCACCGGCGGCGGCACGTTGTCCGTGCCTTCGCGGGCCACCGTCACCCGCGGCGTGAACAGGCTGCAATCGTTGGCCTTGTCTTTCGGGGCGATGCGCACCGGGATGGGCTTGAGACATTGGAAACGCATGGATGGCTCAAAGTGGGAACACTGCTTGCAGCAATGCAGCTCGGCGTTGCACTTCGGGCAGTTGCCTCGGAAGTCCACGTCGGGGGGGAGGGCCGTGGCGCAGTTGAAACACCGGGACGCGGCGACGTGCTGAACCAGACGCGGCAGGCGGGGGCCGGTCACGTCGATGGGAGGACGGGGGCCGATGGGCCTGGGCCGCTCTTCGCGGTAGCCTCTGGAATCGCGGTCCGAGTCCATGTACCCAGGTTGTCTGTACTTGCGATCGCTGTCCATGGGGAAAGTTGCTCCGTAACTAGAGGGACAAAAGAACGTTATTTCGAAAAAAACAGCTATGAAATCAAAGCGCCCGGGTGCTTAAAATACCGATCCATCCCCACGCGGACGTGCGGGAGTCCGGACCACGACCGTTAGCGTGGATTTACCGGAAGGGTTCTGCGGGAACGCCGGAACGCCTGACCCAAACAGGTTCGCGACCCGCCAATGCTTCAAATACATATGTACCACGGATCGAAGTCTTTTGCACCCCCCTTACCCTATCGAACTCCACTTCAGCGGGCTGGTGCAGGGGCGCGTGATGGGATCGTCGAAATGGTTGGGGCTGACCCGCAGCGCGTAGCCCAGACGACCCGTGCGTTCCGGAACGATGTCCTTGCCGAAGATCGCCACCGATCCCTGCTGCTCCAGCGCAGGCAGCACCATCACCTCGGTCTCTTCCAGGTGGCCGTTGCTGTCCACCCGCCCCATCACCATTTCCACGCGCACGTCGTCGGGTTTCAACCCCGCCAGATCGATGGCCGCGCGCACCGGAACGGCTTTGCCGCTGGTCACCAGGCCGGTCGGCCCGGGCCCCGCCTCCACGAACCTCACGCGATCCCAGACCTCGCCGATGCGCGAGTTCCAACGCGCCCTTTCGCGCACCAGGCTGTAATCTCCCTGGAGGATGCGCATATGCGCCGAGTGCGCCGGCTCGTACAATTCGGTCATGTACTCCCGCACCATGCGGCGGCAATCGAAATGCGGGCTGATGTACATGAGCGACCGCTTCATGCGGCGCACCCACTCGCGCGGCGTCTGCTCGCGGCGTTCATAGAACATGGGCACGATCTCGCTTTCGAGCAGGTAGTAGATGGCGCTGGCATGCAGCGCGTCCTGGTCTTCCGAATACGGCTCCCGCTCGCCGATCGCCCAGCCGCCCGAACTCTCGTAGGCCTCGTCGAACCAGCCGTCCAGGATGCTCAGGTTCAGAACGCCGTTGATGGCTGCCTTCATTCCGCTGGTGCCGCAGGCCTCTTCGCCGCGCCGCGGATTGTTGAGCCACAAGTCCACGCCCTGCACCATCTCCCGCCCGACCTTCATGTCGTAGTCTTCCACGAACACCACGTGTTTCCATAGGTCGGGATCGCGCGAGAGCTGCACCACCTCACGGATGTAAGTCTTCCCCGGCTGGTCCTTGGGATGGGCCTTGCCGGCGATGACAATCTGGACCGGCCGGTCCTTGTCCAGCAGAATGCGCTTGAGCCGCTCGACGTCGCGGAATAGCAGCGTGGCGCGCTTGTAGGTGGCGAAGCGGCGCGCGAACCCGATGGTGAGAGCGTTGGGGTCGAGCACTTCGGCCGCGCGCCGCACCTCCGCCGCCGAGGCCTGCCGCCGCACCGCCGAAGCGCTCTGGCGCACCCGAACGAAATTGACCAGGCGCCGCTTGCGCCGGCGATGAGCGTCGAGCAGCTCCTCGTCTGGAATGTCCTTCACCTGTTCCCAGATGGTGGCGTCGTTGAAGCGCTCGCGCCAGTCGGGCTGCAGGTACTGATCGTATAGCGATGCCAGGTCGCCGTTCAGCCAGCTCGGCAGGTGCACGCCGTTGGTGATCGAAGTGATGGGCACTTCCCACAACGGCAACTGCGGCCAGAGGTCGTGGAACATCTCCTGGGAGACCTGCCGGTGCAGGCGGCTCACGGCGTTGCGGTAAGCCGAAGTGTTCAGCGCCAGCACCGCCATCGAGAAGCGCTCCTCACGGTTGCAGGAATCCCGGCGGCCGAGCGCCATCAACTGCTGAAAGTCGATCCCGACTTCGGCGCAATACCCCGAGAAGTAGTGGTGCATCAGGCCGGTGTCGAACAGATCCATTCCGGCGGGAACCGGCGTGTGGGTGGTGAAAACATTGCTGGCGCGCGCGGCTTCCAGGGCTTCCTCGAAGGTCAGTTTCTGATCGCGCATCAGCACGCGCACCTGCTCCAGCGCGAGGAACGCGGAGTGGCCCTCGTTCATGTGATAGACCGTGGGCTTCAGCCCCATGGCCTCCAGCGCCCGCATGCCGCCGATACCCAGCACGATTTCCTGGCGGATGCGGGTATCGGTATCGCCCCCGTAAAGCGAATCGGTGATATCGCGATCCTGTGGCAACACGTTATCCGGGATGTTGGTATTCAGCAGATAGACCGTGATGCGGCCCACATCCAGTGTCCATACCTGGATGTAGACATCGCCGGTGGGCAGCTTGACCGTGACCTTCAGATCCTGGCCATCGGCCTTCTTAACGGTGGCCAGCGGCAAGGTATAGAAGTCGTTCATGGGATAGCGTTCCTGCTGCCATCCGTCGGGGTTGAGGAATTGCCGGAAATAGCCTTGCTGGTACAACAAGCCGAGCGCGATCAGCGGATAATCCTGATCGCTGGCGGATTTTAAATGATCGCCCGACAGAATTCCGAGACCACCCGAGTAGACCGGCAGGCACTCCGTGAGACCGTACTCGGCGGAAAAGTAGGCGATCAGCTTGCCGTCGGCGGGCGGCGGGCTCTTGCGCACGCGCGCATCGTAGGTTTCGCATGCCGTGCGGTACAGGGCCAGGTAGCGCGCGTCGGCGCCTACCTTTGCCAGCGTGGCTTGGGGGACACGGCCCAACATCAAAACCGGGTTATAGCCGCACTCCCGCCACAGAGCTGGATCGAGGCGGCGGAACAGCGCCCGCACAATCGGTTCCCAGCCCCAGAGGAGGTTGTATGCCAGCTCGGCCAGGCGCGACAGTGACGCCGGCAAGGCCGGGCGGACCAGAAACTCCCGAATCGGCTGAATATGAAAAGGCATACAGGAGGAGCTACCTCCAAGATAGCAGATCCGCATCCGGGGTCCGCCTCAACATGCCTCTCCACGCCCGGAGGTCCGGGTGCGTCATCTATGATGGTAGAAGCTTGAATGCGTCTCCTGGGAATATTTTTGTGGCTTGTGACCGGCGTTGCGTCCGCCGGCGAATATGCCGTGTTCGTGAGCGGTTCCAGGCTGCATGTCGACCGGCACGAGGCCTCCGGCGGCAAAGTTCGGCTGTACAACGCCGGTGGCTATATTGAAATCGACACGGCGGCCGTGCGGGGCTACGAAGCGGAGGAATACGTGCCGCCTGCGCCCGCGCCAGCCACCCCCGCCCCGGTAGCGCAGCCGGCGCCTTCGCCGGCGCAACTGGCTGATGCGGCGGCAGATAAGTACGGTCTGCCGCGCCGGTTGGTGCGCAGCGTGATGGCCACCGAGTCGGACTTCCGGCCGCGGGCGGTTTCTCCCAAGGGAGCCATCGGGCTGATGCAATTGGCGTCTTCCACGGCGCAGGAGTTGGGCGCCGACCCGCGCGATCCCGCCCAAAACGTGGATGCCGGCACGCGCTACCTGCGGGACCTCCTGGAGAAGTACGGCGGCGGCCTGTGGCATGCTCTGGCGGCTTATAACGCCGGCCCGGGCGCGGTGGACAAGTACCAGGGCGTTCCGCCCTACCGCGAGACCATCCACTACGTCAGCAAGATCGACAAGGATTTGAAGAAGGCGGACGGCGTTACCGACTGACGGCGTCCATCACCGCCGCCAGGGCGTGAATGGTAGAGGCAATCCGCACCGCAGCCAGAATGGTTTCCTCGCCGATGCCTTTTTCGCGCAGCACCTTCTCGTGCGAATCGACACACGCGCCGCAGCCGTTAATCGCCGAAACGGCCAGGCACCACAACTCGAAATCCACCGGATCGCTGCCATGGCCGCGGATCACCTGCATGCGCAGGCGCGCCGGCATGGCGCCGTATTTTTCGTTCGTGCTGAGATGCCGAAACCGGTAGAAGATGTTGTTCATCCCCATAACCGCGGCGGCGGCCTTGGCGGCGAATAGCGCTGGTTCGTTCAGGTGCCTGGCCGCTTCCGCCAGCACGGCGTCGAGCACCTGCCGATTGCGGGACGCCATGGCGGAGCACACCGCCGTGCCCCAGGTTTGCTGCTCAGTCAGTTCCGTCTGCCGAAGCACGGCGCCCAGGTTGAGCTTCGGATCCTTGGCGTACTCCGGGCAGGAC
>Ga0187850_10002753_pt1 | contig 15782 bp, 22 predicted proteins | sample June2016WEW_4_15_FD_132436 | JGI IMG/M metagenome (GOLD analysis project Ga0187850, IMG submission 132436) | Peatland microbial communities from SPRUCE experiment site at the Marcell Experimental Forest, Minnesota, USA - June2016WEW_4_150 | ecosystem: Environmental > Terrestrial > Soil >... | reverse complement strand
TGTTTGCTCTTTTACGTATCTGAGCGCGTCGCCGTTTCTTTCAACAGCCTTCAGGCAGATCGCTTCTGTTTGCTCTTTTACGTAGCTGAGCGCGTCGCCGTCGTATTCAACAGCCTTCAGGCAGATCGCTTCTGTTTGCTCTTTTACGTATCTGAGCGCGTAGCCGTCGGATTCAACAGCCTTCATCGCTTGATCCCCAACATAATTAATTATTTTTGATTCAACACCTTTTACTTTTAATAAAAAAGTTTTTAAATTCATAAAACCTTCCTTTTTTGTTTTAGTTTGAAACATCTATTTAATTTGTTAAGTAAAACCCTGGGACAATTAACAACATATTATCAAGATGTAAAGGATACTTATTAATGAAAAGGACGAAAATACATAACGAAATTTAGAACTGCTGCCGAAAAAGAGTATACAGCCTGATTCCACTCTTTATAAAGACACGCCGAGACGCCTGCCATAAAAAACACGCATACAATAAGGGTAGGAAAAGCGTATCTCATAGATGTTTACCTCCTTTCTTATAGTTGAATATACTATAATATACTATTAAATAGTATAATATTCAATATTTTTTTGTTCGATCTTGTTTCCAGGATCGCGGCGGGTGTTATGCAGCTTGTTTTAGATGCCTGGCTTTAAATCCTTCCAGGCCTTCACTTTCAAAACCGGTGAGAAATTCAGGGGTGAACGTTTCATCGCCGTACTTATTCCACAACGTTGAAACCTTCATTCTAAAATCGTTTCTCGTTTCATCAAGAACATTTTCAAATACTTTTTTATCATTAAACATATATCGGCATTTAAAAAAGTGATTCCGTAGTTTTCGATATTCTCCCTGATAGATTGCAGTCTGAGCCATAAAAGAATATCGCCTAATATTTTTAAACCGCGTACTCATATCATCGGAGCTTTTAAATAAAGCCCTGTCCGCTTTGCTTACTCGACTATACCTGTTTGTGTTCCATTTTGCCGAATAAATTTCATAGCATTTTGAATCCATCTGGTTCACATATTCCAACCGCCTCAGCTCTCTTTCCGTTACCGACATAAAGCTATCAGGATTTCTTTTATCGCAACGCATGAGGCCGATGGTATTAAAAAGTCTCCTGGTCCCGCGCCGTTGGATCAATTCCACGTATTGCGCTGCGCTTAAAACGTCCGTTCCCTTTTTAGATGAAAGAAGCGTCGAATATTTTAAAACTTCCTGGGCTTGGGCTGCGACGCTTTCCTCGAAAGTATTGCACTCGCGGCCATTAACATTTCTTCTGTATTGGATAGGTCGCACGTCAAAGTTAATACCCTCTCCCCCTGTTGATTCGTACCACTCGAAATTGAACTTGGAAACGTGAATTTTTTCTTCCGAAGCTCCGTTTCCAGAAATTCCAACTCCTGTTTCATTTCCTCTTTTCGGCACATAATAAGGACTCCCCTCTATCCTAATATCTAACGGTTCATTAGTAAACAATAAAAAATGATCGTGCGTATGCCATTCTCTTGAGCCGCTCCCTTCTTTAATTTCTATGTTTGAAATTCCAGCGACAACTTTTGACCATTCGCCGAGCGACCTTCCAATCTCTCTCTTCTGTCCTTTTTTCCTCATTTTTTTTTCAGCGTTTTTTAATGTATCTATATGCTCTTTTAAACCTGGTCCATTCCGAATTGTCGCAGTTGCAAGATAAACACCGGTGTATTCTTTAGGCCATTCGCTTTTCCAGTCTCCACACTCAGGACTTACGCCGAAACGACGGACCGCTCTTTTTATAGGCTCTGAAAATAAGGACCTTCTCCGCTTCGAGACACGATCAGCGCATACCGGACATACAACTGGATTATGGCAATAATTAGCATTGTGAATTTTCACTTCTCCGCTATCGTATTTTCGCAATTCCAGGATAGAGGCGCAAGCGGCGATTGCATCCAGCTTTTCGTATAAATCCCTCTGAGTATAAATATCCTGGTTATTCAAACAATCGACTTTTGATACTTCAACATCTAAAGCGGTTATGCCTTCCACGTCTACTATTTGCCTCATCTTTTTAGAGACATGCGAAGCGTAGGATTTCAGCTTGTTATTCTTTTTTAAAATATCTGAAAAAATTTGTTGCATTTCAAAATTCCCTTAAAGTATTATTCAGTTATCGGGTTTAAAAACAAGGGGCGGGTGGGACTAAATCGCTTATGCGATCCCACCTTTACCTTGTACTACGGCGGCGGCCCCTATCTTAACGGGTGGGGCCGTTTCAATTTCTACCCTGTTTTAACCTTCTCCTCTTTACCCTTTCCCTTGCCAGCAGTACCTTGCTTTCCCTGGGAAGGTGTCGATGTCGCACCTGGCGCTGTCTGCTCGATCCTGGCCGGTTTAACGCTTCCTGGAACGTTTTTTCCATTGGTCCCTGGTATATCCGGCGTCCTGGCGATCCTGGCAGGCTTCTTGATTACCATTTCCACGCCGAATTGTCGCATGTAGCCTTTCGCCTTATCGTCTCCGAACTCTTTACGAAGCGCCGCGCCGATCGTTTCTATTGCCTTCCGGTCCTTTAATAACTCCTGGAACCTGGCATCTTTTTTAACCTTCTCGACCACTTTAGGAGGGACCATTCCGAACATTTCCACAACGTCTTTTAAACCTCCGACAATATCGCGTATTATACCGCCGTATTTTCCTATCTCTCCCGTTTCTTCTACCGGCATGGCCGCTCCTCCGTCTGGTGTGAGTCCGAAACGTTCTTCCAATCCCCTGGCAAATACTCTTTCGTAAATAGTCGATTGTATAGCCATTGCTTTTTTATAAGAATTTTCCATCGTGGTAAGCATACCCTCGAAAGCCGCCAAAGGGTCCTGTTGTAATACTTGATGATTACCGCCTCCAGCATACGCAGACTTTAAAACCTCAGTAACCGAAGTTATAAAAACAAGGTTCATTTTCATTTGATCCGAAAGGTTCGGATCGTTCGCGTATGGCATGATCGTTGTATTTTGTTTTTGTAAAGGCGGGAATACTATCGGGTCAACATCGAGGGTAAACGTTTTTGTTTTCTGCTCCCCTTTTATATACCACACAAAGGCGATCGAATACCGACCGCCCTTGAATCGTTGCGCAATATCGAAAGGGTCGGGCTCTTCGCTCTTGTATTTATGGACCAGGTTTTTTCTCTCCGTCCCGTCCTTTTCGTCTATTTCCTTTCGATAGACATATACGACATACTCCCCGTGCGTGTCCTCTCCCAACTTCGCCGCGAAGTTGGATATTTGAGTCACCGGTAAATTTTCTTCCGTGTCGGTGGACACGTTTTTCCTATCGTCTTTTTCAGACATTTTCCCGTCTCCTTTTTTGATTGTTTAAAATCACATAAAGCTACTATTCGATATTCCAGGAGAAGATTTAAAATATTTATATAAAAAATATCCTAAAATTCCGGCAACGAGTAGCGCCGTAATGGTTATTCCACCAGGCGATTTAAACATATTTATGAGATCGGTTGCTCGTGCCCCTACTTCCGATCGCCACGTCGAAAAAACAGAACTTCCGAGTTTCGACGCGACCGCTGGCCAGTTTTTGCTTTTAATAAGATTAATGGTATCAGGAGCCTGGCGGAATTTCGTTTCTCCCCAGTTAAACATCATATCGACAAGCGCGAGCTGAATATTAGACGGGTAAGTGTCGAAATCAGGAAAGATATTTTTTACCGACTGAATAGCGTTCGCTCGATCGTTGAGATAAAGCGCCTGTACTCGATCCTCAGAAATAACATCGCCGGCGTTTAGATTGTCACCTGGTAAAACCTTGTGGCCTATTCCAACTGTTAAATTTCCCAGGCCGTCGTCATATACATCATAACGCTTTCCCTCATGCTTTAAAATAAGAGCATCTAAAGCGCCATAGTCCATAGCCGCTACCGTTTCTTTTTGCTTAAAGCACCAATTACTAAGGCGGCGGCACCACCACCAAAGACAGCTAAAAATGGCCATACTTTTTTAAGGATCACCGGAGCTATGATACCGAGCACGTCGATTTCAATGTCCGGCCTCGCTTTCATTGTCAGCTGAGCGTCTAAGAAATTTTGAAGCCAGGTTATTTGATCTTGCGTTAATACGATTTTTATACTTGAATCCCGTTCGATCAATTCGGCATTGCCGCCCGTCACCTGGTCAATGACCGCCTTTAATACATTCGCCTTTAATCTTGTCGTAAGAGCAACGGACATTTAATCCCCTTTTATCGGGTTTAAATCGAACTACTTTTTTATGGCTGCTATGCTGTCCCGTTTGTTTGAATAATATTTCATCCACCAGGCCGCACGTGCTCCCCAGTAGGTGCTGTCACACGGGCAATGGATGATCGTTTCATCCGTGGATAATATTATTATCCTCGGCTTAGTGCTGCATGTCGTTAAGCATAGCATTAACAGCAGCAACATCATTACAGGCCAGAGCGTCCGCGAAATTCTGTTCATTGACTTTCGCCTTGTTGTGAGGATCGGTGACAACGGCCTCATGCGCGTTATAGATCGCCAAAAGGCCGCTGATTATGTCAAGTATTGTCCTTATAATCGCAAGCATAACCACTCATGTTTTAATGATTTTAGATTGCAGGAATGACGCTTTCTGCATGAGAGATTTATTTCCGGTATCATCGAGAATCTTTGCGCCGTCCGTCAATAAATCATTCCATGCTTTAATTGCTTCTGGGCTTTTAATATCCGCCTTGATAACGTCCGCCGCCTCGATGAGCGCCGAAATAATCAGCTTGAGATCGTTTATTATGCCGAACAGCTTTGAAAATGTTCCTTTGTTTTTAAGCCAAGTAACTAACGACGCTCCTACCGCCGTTGTACCGAGTCCCATAATTGCCTGGAGCCATGCCGGTAACTTGATGGAAAGCGCCTCTGCATCTTGCGCAACGGTATTCTGTGCGAAGATAAAAGAAACAGAAGCAATTACTGCAGCAACGAACAGGACCGCACACAACAAAACATTAAAACGTTTCATAATGCCTCCGATTCGGTGAAAGTGGTTCGATATAAAGAATTGCCCTGGTTTGGCGATCGCAAATAAATGGCGATTCCGTTGAAATTTCGCCAACCGGCAGCTCTGCAGCAACGGCGCCAGCCAGGTCGATCGCTTTTGATGATTTGACTTTCATATTTGCCATAATGTACAACTTCGTTTTGTGGATCCGCGCAGGTCCTTTTTATTCCTTTTTCTTATCCATCTTATCGGGTTTAAATGTCCTTCAATTTGAAATTATTTATACTATGTTCATGGGTGATCTTTCTGCCAGGCTTTAATAGTATCAAGATCATTAAACAACCTGGTTAATCCATTAAGAGCATTTTCATGCCGTCCTATGGCGTTATCATGCTCGTTCACTTTTGTCGTTATGGTAGACATTTGTGAACCGTAATTATATCCCACAATGGCAATGCCGGTTATCATCGCAATCAAAATGCCAACAAGCCATTTCCACGGAACGAAAATAGACCGGCATTGTTCCGGTATTAAGTTGCGGGAATCCATATCAACTTAAATAGTCGATGCCTTTATTAATGAAGTTTAGCGGGTATTTTTGACTTTAAATAATTACATTCTTTTTTTAATTCTTTTACTGCCTCAATAAGCAACCCTATACAATCGGCGCTCTGTTGGCCATCATGCCTTTTTCCTGCAAGTAATTCTGGCGTAACATCGGCGATAAATCCTATATGCAAACTGTTCTTTTCTGTTGAATCTGCCTTGTAATCAAAATTCACAACTTCAACACTGTCGAGTATCTTAAATACATCATAACGATTCGATATAATATTTTTTTTGATTGCCAGGCGGCTTGCATTCGTCCACACTGATCCGTCGCAATAAGCACCGCCTGATCCAACATTGACCACATAAGTAGTATCTACTGTATGTATGCTCATCTTACCTGTAACCTGTGCAAGTTTTTTTAAATAAATAACCGTATCACTAACAATAGCTATTGGTGTACTGATTGTTGATCCGCCAGCGAATTTCCCTATTATCAAATACCTGCATGGATTGGTAGCCGATCCAACATTTTGTATTCCAAAAAACGACGTGTCAATAATAATCCCAAACTTTCCCGATCCGAATGCTCCGTCATTACTTTGATTGCCGCATTGATAAGATGATGTTGTTCCGGCTCCGCTTGGGAATATTCTGATATACATTGGTTTGTCTGTATTGTCAGCCCATATATCAAGAGCCTGACCTGATCCTGCAGAGCCAGATTTCAAAAAGGAACTATTTGTCCCTGGCTCATTTATTTGAAAACCGTTAGAGGCACACCGCGAAGCAATTACAGACTTATAAACACTATCAGGATTTATTCTTACCCAATTATAGCTTGAATCAGCAACAAAAAACTGCGAAGGGTTGGTAGACACGTTTTCAACAATTATCCCGTATGTACGCGCCTTCTGCGCCAAAGTATTCCATGCCCCTGTTGTCGCAGGGTTTCCAAGATTAATAGATCGACCATTTATCATTGTTCTTGTGCCCGAATCAGTTACGCCTTCTGGAAATTGCCCGTTAAGAATATTTTCATAACCATAAACGATCACATCGGTTTTGCATCCAGAACAATTATAAAATTTATTCGCGGACAAATGATTATAATTTCCCGTTATTCTGACCGGCGTTATCGTTCCTTTCTGAATGTTTAAAAATGTATTTGAAACAATCGAATTGTATGAACCGGAAATTATAACGCCATCACTCACCAAAGCATCAACATCGCTATTCTGAAAAGTATTGTTTGATAAAACAGAACCATGCCCGGCCATTATTGTATAATTTGTTATTTGTTTTGAATTATTAAGATAATCATTCCCGTAGACCATATTTCCGTTGCCGCTGTCTATAACACATATCGACGAAGCAAGAGAGAACGTGTTCCCGTAGATTTTATTGCCAATACTACTTACTGTCAATACTATACTTTTAAATGTAACATCTGCCACCAAATTACCGGCGTCGCCGCCTTGAAATTCCCCGTTACACACGATATTTTCGCAACCTACTATTCTTACCCCTACCGAACCGCCCCCCTCAAAATACCACAAAATAGGATGATTAATTACCGTCTGCTGTTTAACATTCCAAAACCCAAAATTGCATTTTTGCAGATGCACATTCTCATATACATGGCTATCGCTGGTACTGTCTGTATTTATGCCGTATGTAAAACTCTCTATATAACAATTTTCTATGTTCGCAAGTCCTACGGGAGGGGCACCACCAACGGTATTAGGAATAAATTTTATTCCCGATTTGCCGTTATTGTATCCACTCCCCTTAATGGTGATTTCTCTCCAAAACGGCCCTTGTGATCGCCACGATGTATCTGTATTGCAAAACCCATCTACGTTTTTCGATGAAAAATCTAATATTGGACGGGGATGAAAGTTAAATGTATCCTGAGAAACTAATAGAGCATTTTCACCTATAAAAGCCGTGGCGTTTCCATAAAAAATTGTAGTGTCAAGGATTAGCGTATTGTAAAGGTAAAGCGTTGCGCTCCGCTCACCAACGGTATCCAGGGCAAGTTGAATATTATCACCATTTTTTATTGTCTTTATGTTTTGTGCAGATAAAATATTCATCACCCTCATACTTCCATTCATAATTTCCGGCGTCGCGGGTGACCCTGATAATAGCGTATCAACTTTAGAATGAAGCGCAAAAATATCTATTGACAAAACAACGATAATTAACAAAATATTTTTCATTTTATCCTCTTTATGGATATATGTTTTCTGCAATCGCCGTGATGCCGCTGTCTTTCTGTAATTGTATGGTTGCTGGATCAGCGACAAGAATAAATGCTTCTGTGCAACCGGCAACATGAGGAGGAGCTGCAACAATGGGAACAAACCTGATAAACGATAAACCGGCCAATTGAATGCTGCCTATGGTGATCTGCTTTTTATTGTTCGAATCTCCAGAGTCCTCGATAACAAGTAAATCGGTATTTGCCGGTGTTCCCTTTACCGTGAGAGCCGCTATTTCTCCTGGATTCGTCGTTATAAGAGACCCATCGGATACTTTACTTTGAATGTCTGCGATTGTGTCAGCTGAATGTGCAACTCCTCCTATAGCGTGAGCTGTAGGGGTCCTTGGGTCTGATAGTCTGGTATCACTACCACTACAGGCGCTCTGCGCACTGTTCCCAAGCGTTCGCATTGATGGGGTAGCCGCTAAACCATCCTTGTTTGCCGCAGCTACCTGTGTATCAGTAATACCTAATGCTTTAACTTCTATTTTATGCCCCGCTGTTATGTCCAGCGTCGAATTATCAGTTTTAGAATCAAGATACCCTGCCGCAGGATCGCCAGCATCGGCTAATACCATGTGATCGTCAACAACTCCAATAGCAACCGGTATTAAAGCAGTGCCTCCAGGATTTACGACAGGAATTTTCCCGCCTTGTCCGGCCAGGCTGAATCCGTCGTCAAGCTGTGAAAATTTTGTCCGTGGGAAACCAGGATTTCTTATAGGTGTACCGCTTGGGATAGCTGCACGTGGCATGGTTTTTATATTGACGTTAAAGGGAAATTATGTTTTACCTTAATGAACGGCACTATCGGCAATACAAGGCCATTCAAAGCCGAGGGAACACCCACCATTGAAACATATTCCGACGCCGCAATCAGACCGCCGAAAATTGAGAACTTCTCAGCGTTCAATAAATTGCCGCCTTGCGCGGGAAGGTTCTGCACGTCCATGAAAATATTTATGGACATATCGTAATTTTCAATAGGAATATTTACGCCTGAATTAGAACCCAAATTTTTAAAAGGATAAGTATACCCTGTTGTTTTGCCTTTAGCAAGTATTACGATAGACAAAGGAGGCAAGCCGTTGACCTCGAAATGGCGCTGGGAAGAAAAGGGATACGCGAACCCTGCGGAAAGGACCTCGAAATTGTCCGCCTGCTGAAAATAATTATTTATTCCACCGGACGTATAAAATATGCTTGCAACGGCATTTGTCACGAGAACCTTTATCGGTCCGGTCGTGTCTACTGTAAATTTCGGGCAATTAGCATAGGGAACGGTCAGCAGGTCGATAATTTCAGTTGTCATAATAAAACCCTCTTATCGGGTTTAAATTTATTGCACTTCTTTTTTATAGTCGTCAATGAATTTGAGATCCTTTATCTCGTAAATGGAAAATGAGACCTGGGCGAAAATCTGCGTTATCCCCACCAGGTCCGCAACCTGGACAAGCTCGGCCTGAAAATCCGCGAGTAACTCCGCGTTAGCGTTTGAATTTAAGTGGAACGAATCCACGGCCAGATTTTCAAAATAGCGGAACAGGCGGAAAGGATTATGGAAAATACTTCTCCTGCTCGTCGAATCCCTTATTGTAAGCGTTGGAGCGGTCCCCTGCTTTATTGCGGAAAGAAACGTCCCTTCGTCGATCGACATTGAAAAATTCAACTGATGGAAAAAATAAAGATAGCTTGGGTTGAATTTGAGGCCCAGGGGAATAGCCACATTAAACCGCGTTCCGCCTACTTTATAATTTGTAAAATCATATTCCCCTACGGTCGGGTTGCCGAAAGCACTCTGAAAAATACCTCCGACAACGGCAAGAGCGGAGCCAGGCGGTATCCGAGTTATCAGAGACATACTACCCTCCGTACTTTCTACCGGTTATCATGCAGCCTATCACTATACCAACAGGAGCGCCGGTAATTGATACCTCTATTGTATCGCCTTTTGCGCTTGGATAATGTATAAGCGCCGGTCGAAGCCTCATTCCCTGGGCGTCTTCGTTTAATACTCCCTGTGTGAACCGCTGAGACGGAGAAGAAAACAACTCAGGAGGGATCGGGATTGGTACAAAAAGATTCTGCGTAGACTTGAAATTTGCGGTTGCTTTTATCGGCAGCTGAGAACGTCCGTTTACATCAGCCGGAAACGTGATGCAGATTTCCCGCAAAATAAATTCGAGAAACTGTTCGATTCTGAAATAAAAAAGTAGTTCGGGACCTGTCTTCGTAGCTTCCTTATAATCAAGCCACGGTATCCCGTCCGGTATTACCTGCTCCAATGGAAACATAGTTCCCTCACTTCCTAATGTTTAGGCGTGAAGGATTTTTTGTTTGTCTCGTGGAGCGCCGTCCCTACATTGCGGGATCGGATTCCGTAAAAGCATATTCCCCACCGGTTTTTCCACCCGCCGGTCGATACGTCGAAATCCGTCTTAACGCTTACCGTTACCGTGTCGTTGGCCGCAAAGGGGAAAATATAACCATAGGGATAGAAAAGTTGATTCGGGACCGGTCCCTGGTCCGCGTCGGCGAGTGCATAGCCTCCTGTTATCAGCTGAGGATCGGCGGGATTTACCCGAACACGTCCAGGAGTAAAAATAATGTTCATGGGAACATAATCGCCGAACATTTGCAGCGTAGACGCTCCGGCCTGGATTTTCATTCTTAACGGACAGATGCCCAGGTCCTGCAAGGTCAAAGCAGCTTTAACTCGGAGCGACGTATAAAAGCCGGTGAATGAGAGAACCAGGAAATCGCCCAGGAGTGAAAGCGGGAGCGGTGTATCTTTTGTCTGAGATACGGAAGGGTCTACGATGTCCTCGACGTATAAAGGTTGCATATACTGCGAGGAACGCAGATTGATAATTTTGTTCATGTCCAGCTTATCGTGAATAAACTTGAACAGATTCATAGAAATTCCTTTCGTTTGATTGGTTTAATAAGACCTGGGGGGAAGGAAACGGGATGAACCCCCCAGGCCTTACCCTGGAAATAATACGATATGCCCTTAACCGTGTCAACTTTTTACAGCTGAGCGGTCAGCCTTCCGATTGCCTCCACGCGGAGGTAATCGCCGTCAAGTGCGGCATTTGCGCCTGCGTCCTGAAGGATGTTGACCATCCACTGGATGTTCTGGTCAACCTCAATCTTCTGCTTCAAACGCACAATGGTCGAAGCCTGCCACTTTGAAAGGTTCTGACTGTTGACCGTCACAGCCGGAGCCGTAACAATCTGCACCTGGCCGCCGACCAACGAACCGAGATTGCGCTCGTATGTCGGTTGCTTGTTTGAAATCTGCAAGTTTAAAACGGTCCTGTTGATCCAGTCCAGGAAAAGCTGCTGCGTCGCGTCGGCTGCCAGCGCATGTGCGTAGTAACAAACGCGCAATGCGTGGATGTCAAACGCCTGGCCCTGGGGCAGAACCTTATACGGGTAATTGGTCAGGGACCGCGCCACCGTTGTAGCGTTGGAGAAAAGAACAAGCGGTCCGGTCAGGTGTGCAAGGACCAGCGTGTCATGGTATACCCACGGGTCCCTTATTTCGATGCTTCCCGAATACGTCCGGCCTTCAAGTTTTGATGCGGCCAGCCGCCGCCTTGCGGTGTCAATCTGTTTCTGTGAAAGAGGCATAATCCACCTTTCTGTTGATATGATTAATTCCGTCTTGCATTATAGCAGAGGACGGGTTTTTACTGCAATTTCTTTTATCGGGTTTAAATCAAAAATTTTTATGCGTCCTGTCCCTCGTCGCCCATGACGCTTTCTTCTTCTCCTTCTTCACCGACAGCCACCGCACCGATGCGATCGTCTGCTCCCTCGACTTCTTCTTCACCGACAGCCACCGCACCGATGCGATCGTCTGCGCCTTCGACCTCGATCTGGCGTACTCCCTCCCCTTCGTCGCCATGCGTCGGAAGATATACCACTTCGTCGTCTCCTGCAATCGGGATCATGCTCGGCCAGAGGGTTTTTGCCTCTGCAATCGACGCTTGCAAAGCTACGCCGATCAGAGGCATTTTAACGAAACGGTTTTTTACCATGAGGGAACCGCCGATACCGATTGCCGCTCCGGTCCCATTCATCAAGTGCGGATTTTTGATCGGGGACCACTGCTTGACCTTTGCGCCGAGCGCCATACCTGCAATAATCAGCGCAAGGTCGATAATCGGGGAAATGATCCGGCCAGGGGTGATTGAGCCGAGACGGTGGACCGGCCTTGATACGATTGCAGGGGCGCTCATGTCCGCGCCAAGCAGATAATGCTGCACCGATACCTTTTTCCCTCTGTGATGATGTTTTTTGCCGCCGCCCTCCATTCCTTTCATACCCATCGTGCGATGCGTGGAATAATGGTGAGCTGCATGATACGCCTTCCATCCTTTTTTAAAACCCATCTTTGCAAACCTGGACGGTAATCCTGCCATAAGCGAACCCCTTTCAGTTGATTGGAAAGTTTTTTATGAAATCATAATACTGTATTTTGTAGCTCCTCGCCTTACTCCTCGCCATGTCTTATTATTATATGCTGCATTGAGATCACGCATAGCTGCATCAATTGTTGGATGAACTCGCCCTTCAAAAGGTAAATTTCCATCAGAAGCCACACTTACGAACCCGCCATCAACAGGTTCTACTTTAATTATCATTCTTTTGCCTTCGCCGCTCATTGAAACATTTTTCCTTTTTGAAAACTTATACCACAAAAAACCGCCGCCGATCAGGACCGCACCAACGGCGAGTATTGGAATAACCTTTGAAACATTCGCAACAATACCAGGGACCGCCGCTACCGTTTGCTCCGTTGACGTTACCAGGGATTCCGGCAGGCGTATAGGAGCGGTTATTACTTTTCCAACACCGGTTTTTTCCAGTTCCTTTGCTCCCTGTTCCCAGTATTGCGGCCACTTTGTAAAGTCTAATAATGACGGTGTTGATGTCGGCGCTGGCGTCGCCGCCTGGTCGTCACCGCGTAAACGGCGATTCATCACCGCGACAATCGCCTGCTTCGGATATGCCTTATACTGTTGCATGTTTCCGAGGCCTCATGGCACGTACTAAAATTGTAATAAGAATAAGACCTCCTGCCGTCGCACCGCCTACGATAGCAGCTTTTTTCCATGAAAATTTTAATGTTGAAGATGGCACATTCACGCCTATTTTCCCCTGCTTTTGAAGCGTGTCAATAGCAGTGTTTACTACCGAACCTCTCTTTGTCGGGTCAATATGTGAAAGAGCGTCAAGGGCGGACTGCGGAATACCTACCGCCCGGGCGAGGCCGGTAGTTATCTTGCTTGTAAATTTTCCTATTTTTTTCAGGCCTGGCAGAAATGCTCCGAGGACTTCCATATCATCACCGCTCAGCCGTCCGTCTTCGTATGCTCCCATGATCTCGTCAAGGGCCGCTTGTCCGTCCTCTCCTGCAAAAACCTTCTTAACACCACGAGCCGCGAAATACTGAGGCGTGAACTTCGGATGCTTTTTTGTTGGCTTTTTACGATGCAAGCCGCTTTTCATACCGTGCGCGGCCATGTATGCAGGAGTAAACCTGATACCTCTTTTAGCCAGATTCCGCATCCTCGACCAAAACGATCCGAGGCTTTCTTCTTCGTCACCATACAGCGCGAGCAATTCCACGCCGCCCATGTCCTCTTCACCTGAAATTTCATGGACCATAAATTAACCTCCGACTATTTCATAGTTTGTTACACGTTTTTTAGCTCCCAGGATATTATGCGGATACGTCGCATCGGCATTGATCCAACCCTTGCCTGTATTAAACTGCGTAAAGACGTGACCTATTTTGCCGTCCGGCCTGTTTGAAGATAAGACAAAACGGAAAGAACCCCGCCCGAATTTTAAAAGCATAAATGAGGCCATCAGAATACTCTTTTTTTTGCAATCAAGAGAAGGAAAAATTGTCAGAAGGTAAATCGGACGCGATACAACTTCTCTTTGCGGCATATCCCTTGTATAAGGAATGTTTTTAACGTGGTTGTAATACTGTGGAAGGTTCATTCGCATAAGTTTAGGGAACCGGTTTAAATCCCCTGCAAAATGATTTACCGCGTATTTAATTTCCTGCACCGTCCTGTATTTTGTCCGCAACGGCCATGCGTGAAGTACCATACGCGATAAATATTACATTAAGCGGCAAGAAAAAAAAGCAAATAAATAAATAAAAAAATTCCTGAAAACCGAAGTTCTCAGGAATTTTCAAAAACCCGAAAATGCCTTGTTTTACCTTGTTTCGGCACTTTGTGCCTTGTTTTACCTTGCTTTCATAGCAGTTCAAGCTGCCTTTTGTTCTTCATATTATCCAAAACCAACGACCGAACATAGGCCGCAATCGTTGGGAACGGGCTTTCACGCCGCAACCGATCCAGGTTTTTAAATTCATGGGGCTTTAATAATATCTGCACCCGTTTCGATAATCTGTCAAAATCCGGTTTCTTGTTTTGCTTCTCTTGGTTTGACATATTGCGCTTTTATCCTTTCCCTGTATTTTTTGTTGTGTTCGATTAATGCTTTTCTTACGTTGTCAACATCATTGGCAATAGCCAGGACTGCACCGGACCGGAAAACAAAAAGCGTACTGCCTGGTATTGTCTGTTGAAAGTGAGTAATGTTATCGGGATTAATCCACACGGAGTATTTTTTCATTATTCCACCCTCAACCGCCCTGTGAGCCGTGCATTTAAAAAAAAGGCCGTCGAAAGCTCCGTTGTTGATAATATCCGGTAAGCCTTCAACCAGGATGAAGGGAGTATCATTTCCTACATTGTGAAGCCGCGTTCCCTCCTCTACCTTGTCCGGCTTCTCCTGCTTGTACCAGGACAAAAAATCAATAGCGTCCGAAACGATAAATAATTCTTTTTTCGTTCCGGCCTCTTTTGATCCGTAAATATTTAATCGGTGGAAAAAATCCATAACCACCCCTTTCCTGTTATCGGGTTTAAATGTGTCGTTTTATATAACAGAGTAATTGAAATCAATTCCCTTCCGTGGCTTCTGGCATAAATCTCTATTGACAATATTAAAACTCTCGCGGTCCGACCTGACAAAATATCTAACGGCGCATATCTCGGATTATCTTCCGCGTAAAGGTTAGCAACCCATTGATCTTCATTTTTAATACACCTTGCATACAGAAATTTTCTTTTTTCCATTTTATTCACCACTACCTTTCAATACTGATTCGTCTATGTGCCAGCTTGAAATTGTTTTTCTCACCACTTCCTGTGGCTTTAGGTCCTCAGTTTCATAAGTATAAATAATAAATTTATTATCGCTTTCCCTTAACAGTTGAGTATGGTTTTTATTACTCTTTATAATTTCAGTAAAGCCGCGTCCGCTCACCGCTAACCAGGCCGCTTTCATTTCTGAATTGCCTAATTTTAAAAACTCCTGGTAGTCTTTTGTAATATTATCTAAATCAGTCTGCGTCGCTGGCATCATTTTCATCATCTCCTTCCCCTGGAAGTAATTCCGCGACATTGCGGCTAATGGAATGAAGCAATCGAAAATGTACGGCTAACTCCTCTTTTAAATATCTCTGATCGTCCATTACACAAATAGAAAACCCCAACACAATAACCAACAGCACCAGCAGGACAAAGACAATAAAATAAAGCATAGAACCGCCTCTCTTGTTAAGTGAATTAAATTTGATTAATTAGTTTTTTTTAATATTTTTTTTGTTTTTGTCTTTATTGAAATAAATATTTTTTTATCAACGTAGCTGAGCGCGTCGCCGTGGGATTCAACAGCCTTCAGGCAGATCGCTTCTGTTTGCTCTTTTACGTATCTGAGCGCGTAGCCGTTTCTTTCAACAGCCTTCAGGCAGATCGCTTCTGTTTGCTCTTTTACGTAGCTGAGCGCGTCGCCGTCGGATTCAACAGCCTTCAGGCAGATCGCTTCTGTTTGCTCTTTTACGTATCTGAGCGCGTCGCCGTTTCTTTCAACAGCCTTCAGGCAGATCGCT
>Ga0187850_10002751_pt1 | contig 15783 bp, 17 predicted proteins | sample June2016WEW_4_15_FD_132436 | JGI IMG/M metagenome (GOLD analysis project Ga0187850, IMG submission 132436) | Peatland microbial communities from SPRUCE experiment site at the Marcell Experimental Forest, Minnesota, USA - June2016WEW_4_150 | ecosystem: Environmental > Terrestrial > Soil >... | reverse complement strand
GGTCTCCGCCGCCTGCGCCACCTCCCTGGTCGCGCTTTACAGCGCCCTGCAGATGATCCGCAACGGCATCATCGATGCCGCCATCGTCGGCGGGAGCGAGGATAATCTCACCCACCTGCATTTCCTGGAATTCTCCGCCTTGGGCGCACTTTACGGGTTGTCGGGACGGCCGCGGCCGCCTCACGAAGCCTCCCGCCCCTTCGATGCAGAACGAGATGGAATGGTCCTCGGCGAAGGCGGGGGCATGATTGTCATCGAGCGGGAAAGCCTGGCTCGCGCGAGAGGGGCGCAGGTCCACGCCGTCATCACCAACATGGGAGCGAGCAACAACCATCTGGGCATGGTGGAGTCCTCCAGTGTCACCCAGGAGATCGCCATCCGCAGCTCTTTCCGGGGGATACCTTATGGGCCCGATGCCGTGGATCTGGTGGAATGCCATGCCACGAGCACCCGGCAAGGGGACGTGGAGGAGGTGCGTGCCTTGAAGACGTTCTTCAATTCCTCCCATCGCACGGTGCTCACCTCATTCAAATCCCAGATCGGACACACCTTGGGCGCCTCGGGCGTTAACAGCCTCATTCGAGGAATCATGGCCATGAAGGCGGGGGTTTTCCCTCCCACCCTCAATTATAAGCATCCAGACCCGGAAATCGCCCTGGAAGGATCGGGTCTCCTCATCGCCCCGGAGCCGCTTGATTGGAAGGGCGACCACCAGCCCAGAAGGTTTCAGGTCAACGCCTTCGGGTTCGGCGGTTCCAACTACGTGGTCCAGGTGGAGCAGGCCCTGGATGGTGAGGATACGATCCTGGTCTCCCCGGGCAGAGAGGCGCGTCTCGCCGCGGAGACAACCGATGGCCCGGCGGCGCTTCAGGGCGTCTCTTTCTTTCGGACCGAGATGGCCGGCCGCAACTGTCGGATGGCCGTTGTCGCACCCTCTGCCGAAGAAGCCCTCACGATTATCGAGCGCTCCGCCTCCCTGGCCGAAGCCGCGGTCGCCTCACCCAAAGCGGCGCGTTCCTTGGTGCAGCAGGGCCTTTTCATCAGCCCCGAGGATCTGCCAATCTTACCGCTCGCTCTGGTCTTTCCCGGACAAGGGGCCCACTATGCCGGCATGGGCCAGGCGCTCTACGAGTCCTTTCCCGCCATCAAGGAATGGATGGATCGAGCGGCCGCGGCAGCGGACTTCGACCTCCTTCACTTATTGTTTCATGATCGGGAGGAGAACCTTCAGAAGACCCGGTGGCAACAGCCGGCCCTGTTCACCGTGGAATACGCCATGGCTCGATACCTCACCACTCTGGGTATCCACCCTGTGGCCATGGCCGGCCACAGTTTGGGCGAACTGACCGCCCTATGCCTGGCCGGTGTCTATTCCTTGGAGGACGGGTTTCGCATCGTGAACCAGCGGGCCCTCTGCATGGACAAGGCCGCTGCCATGCACGGGGACCCCGGCGTCATGGCGGCCACGGACGCTCCCCTGGCGCTGGTGAAAGAGATGATCCAGGGACGGAAGGATCTCCACATTGGCAATATCAATTCACCGAACCAGGTCATCCTGAGTGGCAACACCGGGACGGTCAAAAATCTCGGTGCCCGACTGAAGGAGAAGGGATACCGGTTCACCCTCTTGCGCGTCAGCATGGCCTTCCACTCTCCGATCATGAGGGTCATCCATGATGAGCTCGAGGCGTTCGTTGCCTCCATCCCATTTCATTCCCCGCAAATCCCCGTCATCTCCAACACAACCATGGCGCCGTATCCATCGGATCCCGGTGAGATCAGGCGCATCCTGATGGCCCACCTGGAATCTCCCGTCCATTGGATGAATAATGTCCAGACTCTCTGGAATGACTATGGCATCCGGCACTTCGTGGAGGTGGGCCCCGGCGACATATTGAGCGGTCTCATCGCCGACACGCTCCCTGAACCGCTATGCTTCCAGACCTGCCTGCCCACTGCGGAGAGCTACACGTACCAGACCGCCCTGGCGCAGCTCTTCGTTCACGGGCATCTGCAGATTCGGGGAGAACCACGGTTCATCTCCCTCCCCTCATCCCGGAAAGCGCCCGCGTCTCACCGCCCCCCCGATCATTCCCCGGCCATCCCGGACGGACCAGCCGCCCCGGCCCTTGCTGAAGCGCCTGAGCGTCAGGACCACCTGGAGGCGGTTATTCGCATCATCATGGATGCCACCGGATTCAACCGGGACGAAATTCAACCCGATATGGATCTCAGAAGGGACCTCTCCGTCCGCTCCAGTCGTTTGCCGATCATCATGGATGCCGCGGAACGCCAGTTCGGGATCACCATCGAATTGGAGGAATTTATCCATGTCCGCACCGTAAGAGAAATCGCCCAGCAGATCTCCGCGATCGTCGCCCGGCAGGAAGGCGCCGGCGCGCGGCCCGCCGCCAAGGCGGCTGACACCGTCGCGGCGCCGGCCGAAATCCCGGAGCCATCAGTGGATGAGGCGCCTCTGAAGCGGCTTGTTTTCAACCTCGCCCCGGTGGAGCCGGCAGCTTCACTGCCCGTGGAATTAAGCCCCGGCGAGGCCGTCCTCCTCCTCTCGCCGGACCAGAATGACGCACTGGCCGGGAGTGCAGGGGACCTGCTCCGCCAGGATTACGGCGTTGACACGTTTCCCCTGCCATTCATGCCGGAGCACTTGGGACCGGGCGAAAAGGGCCACGACATTCTGACTGCCGCGGGAGTCGCCAGGACCTCGGAGAAAATTTCAGGGCTTGCCTCCCTCGCGGGGCTGGTCATCACCCTGCCTCAAGCCGGGTCGGAACGGTTGGCTGGCATGGCGAATATTTCGCGGCTGCTCACCGGGCTCTTTCAACTCCTGAAGTCCTTTCTCCAATCACCCACCCGGAAATTCGTTGTCCTGATTCATCGCCGTGAGGATGTCGATACTCCTGGCCGGCTGCTGACGGAGGGGCTGCTCGGACTGTTCCTGAGCGCCGCCCAGGAATATCCCGCGGTCCAGTTTCGCACGCTGGAAATCGGCCGGGATACCGACTTGCGCCTGGCCCTGCGCGCCGCTCTGGACAAGGGCTGCGCCGCGGTGGAACTCATTCATCGCGAAGGCAAGGTCTTCACCTCGCAGGTGCACCTGGCCCCCGCAGTCTTCAGCGATCTGCCAAGGCTGGAGTTGAATCCCGGAGACGTGGTCGTCATGTCGGGAGGCGCCACGGGGATCAGCGCCCACCTGGCCCGCAGTTTGGCGCCCTTCGCGCCGCGCTTGGTTTTTCTTGGCCGGACCCGGCTGGAGCCGCACCCCGAGCCTTTGTCGGCTGGATCTGCCCCTGACAAATCCCGGGCCCGCGAGATTGCCCGGACCCTGGCGGATTTGCGCGCCTCAGGAATCGAGGCCACGTACCTGGCCTGCGATGTAACCGACCCCGAGGCGGTTCGGGTTGCCCTGGGCGAGGTGGCCGGCCGCTATGGCCGGATCGACGGCATCATTCACGGCGCCGGCGTCCTCCGGGACGGTTTCCTCGACCAAATGACTCCCGAGGATTTTTCCCTCGTCGCGGACGTTAAATTCCTGGGAGCCTGGAATCTATTCTCGGCGGCAGAAGGGGCGGGTTTGAGGTTCTTCGTGGGCCTTTCCTCGGTGGCGGCCATTCAGGGAAATCCCGGCCAGACCAACTACGCCGCCGCCAACCGCATGATGTCGGCGCTGCTCCGATACCTCCACCACAAGAACAGCGCCATCCGCTTCAAGGCGTTGATGCTGCCCCCGGTCGAAGGGGCGGGCATGGCCGAGGACCCGGAAGTCCGGGACATGCTCAGACGCCGCAGCGTGGCCTACGTCCATGTCCATGAGCTGGCCGGCCTGTTCTGCCGGGAACTCTTCGTCGCCCCGGCCGACGACGATTGGGTCATGTTCATCCGGACGCTGCCATCCGTGAAGACGGCACCGCTCGGTGATATCAGCCAGCCCGCGCTCAATGGACAAATGGCTGGCGGCCCCGTGGCCTTCAACCCCCGGGACTTCCCCATGATTGATGGCGTTTCTGGCTTGGACCTCCGGCGGGAACATTTGGAGGCCACCAGAAGCTTCTCCCGGCAGAACGATCTGTGGATCGCGGATCACCGGCCACTCAAGTCCCTCGCCCATCCTCTGGTCTCCGCCACCATGATGATCGAGACTTTCATGGAATCCGCGCGCATCCTCTATCCCCACCTCCAAGTGCGGGGTGTGTGCCAGATGCATTTCATGGACATGATTTCCTGTCCGCCTGAGGTTCCCCGGTTGGCTCGAATCTCCTGCCGCCGGGCCGGCAACGATTCCCGGGAGGTGGTCTGCGAGGCCTCTCTGTCCGTGCAAGAGATCTCTCCCACGGGCCGGCTGGCCGACCGCTTCATCCCGCACTGCGCAGGCCAGGTGCTCCTCGAGGGCGGGTGGGGAGAACTCGCCGAGTGGTTCCAGGATTTTCCGGTCCGTCCGGATGAACTGCGGACTCCGCCCGTGAATCATGAACAGGTGCTCAAATGGTACGAAGACGGTACCGGACTCGGCGGCAGGTATCGTGTGCTGGAGGCCATTGACGGTGCCGGTCCGGGGCTGATACGGGGTCGAACCATTTACCGTGAGACCGATGATTTCGCGCATCTGCCCGCCGCCCGCTACCAATACTCTCCTTACCTGTTCGAGGCCCTGATGCAGTTGGCCGGCTTCTACATGCTGACCATGGATTCACAAGATCGCCGCTCGCTGGTGCCCTCCGGGGTCGGCGAGATGCGGTTTCTGCGTCAATGCCGGTCGGGCGAACCGATAACCTTGGAAGCCCGCCTCCGAGTCCAGGACCAGGAGTCTGTCGCTTGGGATGCCCGGGGACTTGACGATCAAGGCCGCACCATCATGCAGGTTCGTACGCTGCGCCTGCACTGGATTTCGCCATGACACGCTTCGAACAGATGGGGACAGCCGTGGCACAGGATCGCCCGGAAGTGATCGTTCAGACGGTGCGTCTCGTTCCTTGCGGGGGCGTCGTTTTCTATGCCTCCGTGCCGGGGAACTCTGCAACCTCCACTGTCGGTGCGGCCCGTCGGACGGAAAATCGTCGCCGGCTCGTTACCATCCTCTGGGAACATCTTCGAGCGGGGGAGAGTTCTCCTTGGCAACGTCCCCATTTCTCCGACCGGGTCGCATTCCCGATTCAACTGGTCCACGATACGCTGGGCCGGCCCCAGCTCCAGTTGGGAGAACACCCGGGGCCGGCCATCTCCTTCAGCACGGCGGGCGAAGAAGTCTGGGCCGCCCTCTGTGGCGACGGGTCGGATATCGGCATCGATGTGGCCGGCAGCACCGAATTCCAGGAAGGCTACCCCCTGCACCGGGTCTTCCACGAACAAGAGCTTCAACCGGCATTGGAGTTGGCGGGCGGAAACCTGGCCCGGGCCGCGGCGCTGCTCTGGTCCATCAAGGAAGCCGTCGCCAAGGCGCTGGGCTGCGCCTTTCATCTGGTGGACCCGCGGGACATCCATGTCCAGCCATCGGCGGTAGCGGATGACGGGCCGGCTTTTTCCGTGCGCTTGTCGGGGAAAGCCCTGGTGCGCTTCCCCATGGCCGACCGCCGGCCCATCACCGTCCGTTCGTTGCCTCAGGCCGGGACGTGGCTTTCCATCGCTGCGGCAACTCAAGCACATCAGTCCCTGCCTAAATAAACCGTTCCGGTTTTTATTAAATCTGCGGAACCCGGATGCCGTCTGAATGATTCACCATGCCAAAGGCGAATGGCAGCCACCAGACGACGCAAATCACCCCGATGTTGAGGATCACCATTTTTGCGCGAGAATGATTCATTTGAACCCACCGATAAAATGTTGCTGGCTCATCGGGAGAGAAGTTCGCTGACGGGCGACATCGCCGGGACGCGGTCGCAAACGACTTTGATTGAAACCAGGATCGGCACCGATAATAAAGCGCCGGGCACACCCCAGAGCCACATCCAGAAGATCAACGAAACAAAAATGACCACTGGATTGAGCGTGAAACGGCGTCCCAGCAACACCGGCGTAATGAGGTTCGCTTCCAACAGATGGAGCACCAGGTACCAGGCGGGCGGCAGGAGTCCCTGCCACAGCGTGTCGAAAGCAAGCAGACCGACGGTGGCCAGCAGGATCACGCCGGTGACGGGGCCAAAGTAGGGAACAAAATTCAGCACCGCCACGAGCATTCCCCACATCGCGGCGTTGGGCACGCCCATGAAGTAGAGTCCCCCACTCACGACGATACCCAGGCCAATATTAATCAGCGAAACGGAGAACAGATAATTGGAAATGTTTTGCTGAATCTCGTGGCTGATCTCGACCGCACGCTTCTTGTCGCGAAAAGTCGGCATCACGTGAACCAATTTCTGCAGGAACAAGTCGCCGGAGGCCAGCAACAGGTAAACCAACACCAACGTCTCGCCTATGCCCACCAGGAGGGTTCCGGTCCAGTTAAGGATTGAACTGGTGCCACGGCTGTCTTTGATCTCCACCGTAGGCGCTTTCTTTTGTTCTTCTTTTTTTTCTTCGTCGGTCGCGCCCAGGTCGCTCACCGCCGCCGCCGCCTGGCTGAAGTGTCTTAAACGCGGGAAGTTTTTCTGAACCCGTTGCCGCAACTCGGTCATGTGTTGCGGCGCTTCATTCATCCACGTCAACGCTGGTCGGCCCAATTGAAAGAAACCAACCCCGACGGCAGTCACCAGGAAACAAAGCACGACGGCGGCGGAGAGCGGCGGCGGAATGTGGCAGCAGGACGACCAGCGGATGAGCGGTTTCAGGGCCATTCCCGCCACACAGGCCAGGAAGACAGGCAAGACCACGGGACGGGCGAAGTAAAGAAAGGCAATGACGCCGAGCACAATCAAGACGATTTGCACGGGTGTCGTTTTAGTCGCTGCGGCGGCGCTCGATGGAACGGGCAGTGGTTCGCTGCCGGGCGCATTTTTATCCGGCACATCGAGTGTCCCGGCTGAGGAGTCGAAAGGCTCATGCGCCGCTGACAGTTCATTTGGCTGTTTCATGCCGGTGTTTTCATTGCTCAAAGTTGTATTGATAGAGCACACCCACACTGTGCGCGCCTTCGTGGCCGTCACGTAGCGCATTGAATCCGTAGCCGTAGCGCAGGATCACCCGCCACACCTCACTTCGTGAAGTGAAGGAGAGACTGGGGCCCACACCGGTGTTCCAGTGGCCGGGCTGCTCGAACCAGGGTAGATAATCAACATACGCACTGGCGGCACCCAGGCGGAGTTGCCAGCGATGATCGGCGGACAGCGGCGCCACGTAAGTTGCGCTGAGGTGCACGAACCGCTTGGCGGAAAGCTCCTGGTAGTAATATCCGGGCAGCGTCAAAGGAAACTCGGCGGCCAGCGGCAAAACCCCGCCCAGTCGCCAGGCGCTGAAACGATCCGCATCGTCGGATCCGCCGGCCGTCATCGCAAACGTGAGTTGGTTTCCGGTGTTGGTCCACGCGTAGCTCAAACCGGCATAGAGCCAGTAGAGATCCGTCGTGGGCTGGACCTGCCGAGGATCACCACTGAAGCCGTAATTACTGTCGTCAAACCGCCACTGGCGCTCGAACCAGATGGACACTTCCATCGCCAGATCGGCGTAAAGCATCGGCTCCTTGCCCGCGAAACGCAGGCCCGCGCGAGCAAAGGTGCTCACGTGGTCGTCGGGAAGTTTGAATTGATCGTCGGTTTTGTCCGTTGCGGAATACGTCGAGTAATGGGCACCGCCTTGCACTACGACGTTGAGCGGGATGAGGTAAGCGGGGTCGATCAGGTGGTAGAGATTAAGCGAAGCGCCACCCCCATGACCGTCGAAACTCTCGCCTTTGAAGTAGTGGCCCTGGCGCACTTCGTAATAATTTTCGCCGTAGCCGCCGCCGTTAATGCCAATGCCCACATCGGTGTGAGGGGAGAGAAGCTGGCGGAAGCCGATCTCGCCGTCGAGATAGACCGGGGCCACGGCCAGACGGAGCGCCATGTTGGTGCGCAGGAACTCGGGATTGTTGTAGTTAATAGTAAACGTAGAGCGATTGGGGGCCTTGGCCAGACAGGGACTGGTCGTAGCCGAGTTGAAGGAGGCTGCGTGGATACGGATCAATTTGTGCCAGGCCCATGGAAGCGCTGCCCAGCACCAAGCCGACTGCCACGGGAAGAGTTCTTCGGAGCGTAACCACAAAAGGTCGGTGTTAAGTGCGCGAGTTGGGCTCCTTGTTTTCTTGATCGTGACCTTTCGTATGAAACGTACGAAACGCAAGCCAGAGGGTGGAAACCATGCCTGCGCCTTTGAGAATGGTTTGTAGCCAGGAAGGTTTCACGTCGGTGCTCCCGGACTTGCCGCGCCGGAAGGCCGCCAGACCTGCTATCAGCACCGCGGCTGACGAGGCGATCGAACCGAAGGATTTGGCGCGGTCGGTGAGCGTGCGAACGCCCGCCGTCAGCGCGGCCATATCCCCGACCAGTTGGGCGCGATTGAGTTCGCTTTCCGCGATCAACAATTGCTTCCGCGATTCAAGCGGATTCATTCGAGGGTTTTTCCCAAACATGCGCAATCCTTTCTAAGTTGATCGAGAGTTGCGGGAAGATTCTTCCAGTTGCGCAGGAGCACAGTGAGGCGCCGGTAAAGAAAGACCGCCGCTGCCCCATAGAAGCCGGTCAGCGCCAGAAGCACTGCGACGGGCGAGAAGTCCCAGAACAGGACCACGATCGTGCCGGTGAGCGTGACTCCAGCGAACAGACCAAAGGCCGCCACGCCGAGGGCCAGCAGGATGGCGCGCAGGAGGCGCACGCGCTCCTCTTGCACTTCCACCATCAACAATTCGAGGCGATTTTCACCGATGGTCAATAGCCGTCGCGCGAAACGTTTCGACGAGGCGGCAAGTGGCCCGCAACTGTCGTTGGCGGTTTCCATCACGGGATCAGTCGCAGTTGCGGGAGCACCGTCGAGCGACCAGGAAGCCGATGAGCGCACCCACACCGAGCGCGATGCCGATGGCTTGATAGGGATGCTCGTGCACGGCCTCGTCGGTCGCCTTGGCGCCTTCGACCGCCTTCTCGCGAACGTGGCCATAGATTTCCTTGCCGCGTTCCAGCGCAGCGGCGAGACGCTTGCGGGCTTCCCCGACTTTTTCTCCGGCCACGTCGGCGGTGGCGGCCATCAACGCGCGCGCATCTTCGGCCAGTTGGCCCATGTCATTACTGATTGCTTGTGTTTGTTTGTTCATATTCTCTGTGTTTTCTGTTTATTTGCGTTTTTCAGTGGTAAATTTTCCGCGTCGGCGAGATGGGCTGCTTCCGGCGAGCTCGCCACCTTCAAAATCGAGTTTCTCCCGCCAAACGGGTTGGGCACGGTTTCTCTGGCCAGCGGGTCGGGCATCCATTGGCCGTCCACTACGAGGCAGTATTCGTAGGTGCCGGGCGCCAAAGCCGTTTCCTTCAGCCAGCAACCGCCTCCTGCGGGATGCAGAGTCTTGGCTTCGGGCTGCCACTGGTTGAAAGTTCCCGCGACGCAAACGGTGGTGGCCGTCGGATGAGTGAATTCAAAGCGAACGGGCACGAGTTGGGGGCCGGCACTCCGGGAGTTGTCATGGTTATGGTTGTGTTTCATAGTTGGTGATTCATCGGGATGGTTGACTTTCGATTTTGGAAAAAATGTTCCATTTCACATCGCCATAATGCACCCGAAGACCTCGCAGAGATTATGAGGTGTTATCTTCCGTGATTGTCCCCGTGCTCGTGGCGCTGGTCGCCCTCCCGATTTTCTTTCTGGCCTTGATTCGAGCCGGGCGGCGCCCAATGTTTCGGATACTTCTGAACCACCGCCGCGTGGTGATGTACAGGGGAATCGTGGAAGTCCATCCTCACTGACGGTGAAGCCAGCAGCACGTCAACCGAGACACCACGCGGCGCTGGCCGCAAAACCCACGCGCTGCCTTCCCGGTATGCGTATTGGCGCCGGCTGCTGCTGTAATAGACCTCATAGTTGGGGTAATAAACATAGTCGTCCTGCACGGCGAACGCATACGGTTCCACCTGAACCCCGGCGCGCGGCCCATCAACGTAACCCACGCATCCGGTCAGCGTTACCAGGAGCACAGCACCCAACACGCATCCGGCTTTGTCGGCTTTGAAGGAAAGTTTTTTGCCATTCATGGAATGAGAATAATCCAAAAAAACATGCCGGCGCTATGGGGTGTTACCCTACCGAAACCATTTTGATTCAGACGTGCCATTCGCGCCGCTTGGTTTCCGCCAACCGTATCTGTCCGAAAAGCACCGTGATCATCGCCGCGAGATCACGAAAGCATTTTTTTCAACTCGCAATTGAGCAGCTGGCAAACCTCTTCGGGCAGTTCATTCCGGTTTCGTTTCTACTCGCTGTCAACGTGCCGACAGCGGTGCTCCCACTGTCGGCGTGTTGCCGAATGCACCTTTCTCAATTCGATCACTCCTTGACGGTGATGTTGTTTTCGACGTCTTTCACGCCCTCAACTTTTCTGGCGAGGTCTCCGGCCCGGTTCTTCTGATCCTTCGTGTTGACAAAGCCGCTTAACTGGACCACGCCCTTGAAGGTGACGACATTGACGTCTTCGTACTTGTATTGAGAGTCCTCCCCCAGCGCTTTCTTGACATGGGAAGAAAGCCCGTGGTCATCAATATATTCGCCCGTGCTTTGCTTGTAGCGGCTGCCGGTGGTGCAGCCGGTCACGCCCAAGAGTAATGGCAGCGCGCCGACGCAGAGGATCAACGCCAACACCTTAAGGGATTGGCCCGTGTTTACAGATGTGTTTTTCATACAGTTTCTTTTCGTTTGTTGGTTGTTTGTTGACTGCAAGAGGCCGATTACCAGCCTCCATACAACTACTTTTTGCCTTTGTTCTCGTGATTTTGGTCCGCCGGGTTCGGTCTGTTTTGTTCGTTTGCGGCCGGGTTTTCCCTGGCTGGTTGCTGCTCTTTCCTGTCCGACGGCTGGGCAGACTTTTCCTGTTTTTCAAGCTGTTTGTCGGCCTTCGGCTGGGTTGGTTCCTTAATCGCCGGGGGATGATTGCCTTCAGGCCTGGCCTCAGGCTTGGATTCCGCAGCGGCGGGAACGGACTTGCGTGTCTCGCTCTGCGTTTTGCTATTCTTCGGGGCGGGCGCTGCCGACTCATGCGTGGCGGCGGCTGGTTTCTCAACCTGCGGCGACTCGTGCGCCGCAACCGTTTTCTTTTCGGGGGTTTCAGCCTTGCTGCGAACCGGCGTCTGGACCTTTTTCTCACCGGCCGATACCGGTGTCCGTTGCCTGGCGACGACCGGTGCTTCCTCCTTGTGGCGCAGTTCCTGAACCGCGACCGCCTGGATCTTTCGCCCGCTTGCCTTTTCGATGGCCGCGGTGGCCGGAGCTTCGTTGATCACGGTCTTGTTGATGATGGTGGTGTTATTGACGACCACTTTGGAACGGCGAACGGGCTCCATGAAATGCCGTTCTTCGACAAAGACATACGCTCGTGGCGAGATGACTCTCACGTTGGACGGGTACAACGGCGCCCAGCCGATGTATCCACCACCGCTGTGCCAGGAAACCCAGGCCGGGGCCCATTGCGTCTGCGGGACCCAATACCAGCCAAATTGTGCGCTCAAATTCCAGCGACCATAGTGATACGTGGCCCAGGCCCACGGCTCATCGCTGACCCAATACCAGCCGGCGTCGGTGCGTTGCCAATAACCTTCGGAATAAGGGCGCCAATCGGCCTCAACCCGGCCCGGAATCCAGCAGCGGCCGTAGGAGCCGACAACCTCCCATCGCCCATACGGGGTGAGCGGCTCATAAAAGTCGCTTTCGGCGCGAATCTCCACCGATGGCAGCGGCACACTCACCTCCACCGATACCGACGGTTGTCCGTAGGTTGTGTATCCTGTCAGCGCGCCCAAGAACGCAGTGCATAATGCAAATCCGATTTTACCGACCAAGCGCTTGGTTTTATTCATAAAAATTTCCTTTTCACCTCAAGGCGCGATTTTGTCGCTCACCCACTGGCGTGCCTGGTTGAAACCGTCCTTCGTCGCTTCATAGGCTTTCTGGAAGCCGGCTTTGACACTGTCCCAAGTGGACTCGGTGGCGTTTTTGGCGTCATCCAGTTGCTTGTTCAACTGGGCCGCCTGGTCGCGCAACGCCTGGAGTTTAGGTTTGGCCTCGGCCTTGACCGCGTCGCTGGAGCTGTCGATTTTGGCAGCGAGCTGGTCCAAATCCTTGTTAAGAGCGTCCAACTGGCCCTGCATTTGTTTAACGAATTCAGCCTTTTGCGCGAAGGTAAAATCCTTCATATCCTGCGCGGCCTGTTTTGTTTCGGTTTTGACATTCTCGATCTGCTGGGAAGTGGTTTGCTCCTTCTTGCACCCCACTGCAAAAGCGGCGATGGAAAGGAAGGTGATGATCAATGTTTTATTTTTCATAATTATGATTTTCGTTGTGTGTTTAGTTTGCTGTTGTGCCTGCTAGTTTGGCGAAGTTACGTTGCCGGGTGGTTTTTCGCTATGGGGTAAAACCCTACCGTGCGTTATGGATGGCGCTCCCCGAAAAACTGATCCAGCACCGTAGTCGCGGGGCAGGCACGATACAAAAAAGGCCGTCGTGAAACGGCCTTCGGATGCGGATCTCACTGGACCGCGCTCTCAGGTGCTCATGATCTTTCGACCGGCAGGACGATTCTTAACCATCCCTTTCCCACCCCGCCCCTTCGCCGCGCGCCTTTTTGCTGCTGTCATTCTGCCGCCTCTGCTTTTCTTTGCCATAGTGAATCCTTTTTTGTTGTTGCGTTTTGATGTTTATCGTTGTGCGGTACGTTACGCTTGGGGGCTCGCGTTGCGCTATGGGGTGTAACCCTACCATGGATGATTGGAGGCGTGTGTCACCGACTGGCCCAGTCGGCGGAAGATTTGAAAAATGAAATAACCCCGTGACGCTGGCGCCGCAGCAAGCGAACCGGAGTTTCAGCCCCGTGCGGCTGATTCAATCTTTACTGGAGAACCATTGACTCGTTAGCAACACGGACGATTCTGCCATCTCCCTCGCCGACACGATTGTCTCGCATGTCTCGCAAGGGCGTGGTAACCGGCTTGCCCAAGCGAGACTCCAACAGCCTCGCAACCAACTGACGACATTCCTCCCGCTGCTGGTCCAACTTCTTGCGATAAGCCATCCCGAGGCCCACAAAAACCAGCAGACAAATCAGCGATGCCACCCCCAGCGCGCAAATAAGGTTCACGATGAATTGCGGCGCGCTGTAGGGAAAGTTCTCCACCAAGATCACTGGATAGCCAAGGCCAGCCACAACGAGCGCAGTCAAGATGGCCATCAGCCACACCGCGCGTTGCACACAGCGCTCGTCGCGCTGAATCTGAGTGATCTTTTCCTCCAGTGCCTGGTGTTCAGTGCTTTCGCCGTAGCGAAGGCAATGCCGCAGAAACTCCGTATGTTTTTGGTGTTCACTCATCATCGTTGACGCAGTTTGGGCGGGCGCAAATGGCGTTGCAGGGAACTGCTGTCAGGGGATTTTCCGGATCGTCTGACCACTGCGCCGATTTTCAGTCCAAGGGTTTTCACGGATTCAAGCGCCGCTGGGCGCGGTGATGTTGCCATTCACGAAGGTTCCGCGTCAGCCCCATGAGAAAGAAGTGGGCGGCGGCGGGGTTACGACACAGGCAGGCCACATGCAGCAATGCACGGCCCAGGGGAGTCCTGGAAAAGTTGGCGGCGTTCATGGGCGATGGGATTTGTGCGCGTCTCCGACTCGGAGCGCCAGTGGATGCATTGTTTTCATCATGCGTGTTTCTTTCTATTGTTGCGTTTTTGGTGGTAACGCGAGAAGCATGCTACGCGCCGGCCGGGCCGTTTGCCATGGGGTGTTCACCCCATGTGAAGCCTCACGAGTCACAGCCCCAGCCCCCGGCAGGTCTTGCGAAAGTGGTAGCCGTAGATGGAGAGGGTGACGGCCAGCGGGAAGTGGGAGGGGCGGCGGAAGAAGGTCCAGATCAGCAAGCCCCAGTATTGGAAACGTTCGCGACCCAAAATGCCGAGACGGACATTGGCATGGAGGAACGCCATGAAATATCGCCAATTCAATGAGCCGGCGATTTTCGGTGGCGTGTACTCGCGCAGAAAGGTGCGGATCCGCTGGTAATATGGCCCCGGTGCATAAATGTGTCCCATCAGGTTCCTGTAACCCTCGCGCAACGTCTCCCGATTCATCCGCGGAATGAAGTTGGTTGTCCCATCCAGATTGTTGCCGGTTGTCCGGCCGATCAGGCGACCTTGGACGTTCAGCCGCTGGTGAAGCTTCGTGCCGGGTACGGCTTGCAGCAGGCCGACCATTGCCGTGACAATGCCGCTTTTCTGGATGAACTCGATCTGCCGCGCAAAAATCGTGGGCGTGTCGCTGTCGAACCCAACGATGAACCCGCCCTGCACCTCCAACCCCGCGCGCTGGATGCGCTTCACGTCGGCGACCAGGTTGCGCTTCTGGTTCTGGCGCTTGTTGCACTCGGCCAGGCCCGCCTCCTCCGGTGTCTCGATGCCGACAAACACCTGGTTGAACCCCGCTTCGACCATCAACCGCATCAATTCCTCATCGTCGGCCAGATTGATGGACGCCTCGGTGTAGAACGGGGTGCCGCGCCGGCCTTTCTGCCACTGGATCAGCGCCGGCAGCAACTCCTCCTTAAGCGCGCGTTTGTTGCCGATGAAATTGTCGTCCACGAAAAAGACCGTCCCGCGCCAGCCGAGCCGCCAGAGATTGTCCAACTCGGCGATTACCTGCGCCGTTGTCTTGGTGCGCGGCCGATGCCCGAACATCGCGGTGACGTTGCAGAACTCGCAATCGAACGGGCAGCCGCGCGAGAACTGCACGCTCATCGAGGCGTACCGCCGCACGTCCGCCAGCTCCCACAGCGGCGGCGGCGTCCGGCGGATATCGGGAAATTCCGACGAGGCATACACGCGCTGTGCCGTGTCGCGCTCGAAGTCACGCAAAAACTCCGGCAGCGTCACCTCTGCCTCATTCAGCACGAAATGGTCAACTTCGGGAAATTGCTCGTGGCCCAGGGTGAACAGCGGCCCACCCGCGACGATCGTCTTGCCCGCTGCGCGGCAACGCGCGACCAACTCGTGCGCCGAGTCCTGTTGGGCAATCATCCCGCTGATAAACACGACATCGGCCCAGGCCAGATCCTTTTCGCGCAGCTTCCGCACGTTGACGTCCACGAGCCGCTTCCCCCACTCCTTCGGCAGCATCGCGGCCACGGTCAACAGACCGAGCGGCGGCAACGCAGCCCTCTTCCGGATGAATTTCAAGGCGTGTTTGAAACTCCAGAACGTGTCCGGAAACTCCGGGTAGAGCAGCAATACATTCATCGCATGAAAACAAGCCCCGGAAACCGTGCGGTGCTATGGGGTGTTTCCCCGCCGGAAGTTTCCCGGAGTAAAGGAGAGACGGCGGAGAGTCGCCAGACGATGTTTAATCCCACACGGCTTCTGACGATTCCTAAAGTGGTGAAAAAGGAGCCAGGGCGTAAATCGCCGTTGGCCCCAGGTTCTCTTGACTCGGGAGGGCGTGGCCTGGCTTCGCAAGCTTGCCGAAGTTTGCCCATCGTCGGTCGCCTAATTCGCGTCGCTACGCGCGCTTTCTTTGTCGTGTTTGGCCATCTTCTTGTGCCAGTCGTCGAGCAAGCGCGCCGCAGTATCGCGGCCACCCAGGCCGAAGGCCAGAGCCACCGCGACCGCCACGGCCCCGATGGCCAG
>Ga0187850_10002744_pt1 | contig 15822 bp, 11 predicted proteins | sample June2016WEW_4_15_FD_132436 | JGI IMG/M metagenome (GOLD analysis project Ga0187850, IMG submission 132436) | Peatland microbial communities from SPRUCE experiment site at the Marcell Experimental Forest, Minnesota, USA - June2016WEW_4_150 | ecosystem: Environmental > Terrestrial > Soil >... | reverse complement strand
GGATGCGGCGCGCCAGCTCGGGCGTGAGGTTGAGCTCGGGCAGGCGGATGCGGCCGGCCTCGAAATCGACGCGGCCGGAGATGGTGTCGGTGAGCGAGCGGACCTGCTCGTGGATTTCCTTGGCCATGAAGTGGCGGTACTCGCCCTTTTCCGCGGAGACGGGGTCCCAGGCGATGGTGTGCGCCTGGTATGGGAGCGGCTTGCCGTCGAGAGTCTGAAGATCGAGCCCGCCGCGCGTGACGACGGCGAGCTGCCGGGATTCGAGGAAGACGACCTGGCGGGTGTGATCGAGGATGGCGGGCATGTCGGAGGCGACGAACATCTCGCCGTCTCCGAGGCCGATGACAACGCCGCCGGCGTTGCCGATGCGCGCCGCGACGATCTTGTCGGGCTCGAGCGCCGACATGACCACGATGCCGTGCGCGCCCTTGATATGGCTGAGAGCTTCGCGCACCGCTTCGACGAGGCCGAAGCCGCGCGCGAGGTAGCGCTCGATGAGGTGGACGATGGTTTCGGTGTCCGTCTCCGACCGGAAGACCGCGCCTTCGGCGGTCAGCTCCTGGCGCAGCTCGAGATAGTTCTCGACGATGCCGTTGTGCACCACCACGACTTTGCCGGTGTTGCCGATGTGGGGGTGGGCGTTGCGGCTGCTGGGCACGCCGTGGGTGGCCCAGCGAGTGTGGCCGATGCCGATGTGGCCGTGCACGGGCGATTCCTGGAGCAGCGCAGCCAGGCGGGAGAGCTTGCCGACCTCGCGGCGGACCTGGATAGAGCCGTTTTCCAGAACGGCGAGGCCGGCCGAGTCATAGCCGCGGTATTCGAGTCTCTTCAGGCCGTTCAGGATGATGGGAGTGGCGTCCTGAGGGCCGACGTAACCAACGATTCCGCACATGGGAATCCCTCCTTCGAATGCTATCGACCCCACTCGCCGTGGCTTTGTCCGTCCGGTTGCCCGGGCGGTGTTCCCCGCAGCGTTCGTCGGAGGGAAAGAAGCGGGTGGTGGAGCACCCGGAGGGCATCCGCTGATCTGTCGATTTTCCCAGGGCGGTACTGCCCGATCCGCCCCAGTTGGCCCGCCTCACGGAAGGCGGGAACCCTCAACCTCGTCACCCATCGCCAGCCCAGGACGGGGCCAGCGCGGGCCATGCGCTGCCTTTCCCAACGTTACGCTTCGAGTGTAGCACGGCGGGGCGGGCGGAAAGCGGGAATGCCTTCGACGGGAAACTGGTGAATGAGTGTACTGTCACGGGTTTCTTGACAGGGGGGGCGCGGTTCCGGTAGGCTCCGGGGCATGGCCTTCAAACTTGACCCTGAAGCGACTGTGAACCTCCCCTGCCCCTCGTGCGGGGAGAAGAGCGAGCAGACTATTGCCACGATTGGGATGTCGCCGCGCATCCGGTGTCCCACTTGCGGCGTCCTGTTCGCGGTGGACGGCAAGAAGATCATGAAGAGAATCAAGGAAGCTCAGGAGGCGATTGAGCTCCAGCGGCGGAAGCTGGGCCACTGATCCGATGAAAGCGCTGGTGAAAAGCAGGGCCGAGCCCGGGTTGTGGCTCGAAGACGCGCCGGTGCCGGAGATCGGCATCAACGACGTGCTGATCCAGGTGAAGCGCGCGTCCATCTGCGGCACCGACCTGCACATCTGGAACTGGGACGACTGGGCGCGGAAGACCATTCCCGTCCCGATGGTGGTGGGGCACGAGTTCGTCGGGGAGATCGCCGAGGTTGGCTCGAACGTGGCCGACTTCTTCCCCGGCGACATCGTGAGCGGGGAAGGGCACGTGGTCTGCGGGCGCTGCCGGAACTGCCTGGCGGGGCGGCGGCACCTGTGCGCGCGGACCAAAGGAATCGGCGTGAACCGTCCGGGCTGTTACGCCGAGTACCTGGCGCTGCCGATGACCAACATTTGGCGTCACTCGAACGGCATCCCCCTGGACATCGCGGCGATCTTCGATCCGTTCGGCAACGCCGTGCACACTGCGCTGACCTTTCCGGTGCTCGGCGAAGACGTTCTCATCACCGGCGCGGGTCCGATCGGCATCCTGGCGGCGGCGGTGGTACGCCACGCCGGCGCGCGCTTCGTGGTGATCACCGACGTGAACCCCTACCGGCTGGAGCTGGCGCGCAAGTTCGGCGTGACGCGCGCGCTGGATGTGCGCACCGAGCGCATCGCCGACGTGCAGAAGGAGCTGGGCATGCTGGAGGGCTTCGACGTCGGCCTGGAGATGTCGGGCAACCCGTCGGCCTTCCGCGAAATGCTCGTGAACATGTGCCACGGCGCGAGAATCGCCATGCTCGGCATCCCGCCGGGGGAGAGCTCGATCGACTGGAACACCGTCATCTTCAACATGCTCACCATCAAGGGCATTTACGGGCGGGAGATGTACGAGACCTGGTACAAGATGACGGTGATGCTGCAATCGGGGCTGGACATCAGCCCGATCGTGACGCACCGCCTCCCGTTCAGCGAGTACCAGCGGGCGTTCGAGGTGATGCTCTCCGGCAAAGCCGGCAAAGTGATTCTAGAAATGTGATGAACACCGGACACCGGGTGCTGATCCTGGGGGGCGGATTCGGCGGGCTCCATGCCGCGCGGGCGCTCAAGCGGGCGCCGGTGGATGTCACGTTGATCGACCGCAGGAATTTCCACCTGTTTCAACCCCTCCTGTACCAGGTCGCGACGGGCTCGCTGTCGCCGGGCGAGATTGCAGCGCCGCTGCGGAGCGTCCTGAGCCGGCAGAAAAACACCCGCGTTCTGCTGGGTGAGGCCGTGGACATCGACCCGGGGACCAGGCGGGTCACGCTGCGCGACGGCGGGAGCTTCGAGTACGACTCGCTGATCGTGGCGACGGGCTCCGAAAGTCACTACTACGGACACGAGGAGTGGCGGGAGTGGGCGCCGAGCCTGAAGAGCGTGGAGGAGGCCACGGCGATCCGACACAAGATCCTGTACGCCTTCGAGGCGGCCGAGCGGATGACGAATCCGGAAGAGCGCCGTGCCTGGCTGAGGTTCGTGATCGTGGGAGGCGGCGCAACCGGCGTCGAACTCGCCGGGGCGCTGAGCGAGATTGCGCGGCACACGCTGAGGAACGACTTCCGGTTGATCCGTCCGGAGGAGGCGCAGATCCTCATTCTGGACGGAGCGCCGCGGGTTCTGCCGAGCTTCCCGGAGGATCTGTCGAGGAAGGCGGAACGCTCGCTCATCCGTCTGGGGGTGCGGGTGCGGAGCGGTGTGCAAGTAGTCGCCATCGACGGCGAGGGAGTGACCTTCCAGACGCGCAACGGGAGCGAGCGGCTGGCGGCCAAGACCGTGCTGTGGGCTGGCGGCGTGGGCGCTTCCGAGTTGGGCCGGAAACTCGCCGAGCGGACCGGGGCGGAAACCGATCGGGCCGGGCGAATCAAGGTGAACCCCGATCTCACGATTCCCGGGTACCCGGACATCCGTGTCGTGGGCGACCTGGCGCTGGCCTTTCGCCCGGATGGAAGGCCGCTGCCAGGCGTGGCGCAGGTGGCGATGCAGCAAGGCGCGTATGCGGCGAAGACGATCACACAGCGGCTGCACGGGGCGCAGGAACTGCCGCCATTCCGGTATTTCGATCAGGGGGACATTGCGGTGATCGGGCGCGCGGCCGCGGTGTCCAACCTGTTCGGCGTTCACGTCTGGGGATACGTTGCGTGGCTGGTCTGGTTGTTCATCCACCTGATGTACCTGGTGGAGTTCCGGAGCCGGGTTCTGGTGTTCATCCAGTGGGGATTCCAATACGTGAGCTTCAGCCGCGGCGCGAGGCTGATCACGGGCGGATCGCCTCCGCAGTCAGGCAATTGAGTCGAGGGCCTGCTCGAAGTCGGAGAGCAGGTCGCGCCAGTCCTCGATGCCCACCGAGACGCGGACCTGTCCGTCGGTGATGCCGGAGAGTTTGGTTTCCTCCGGGGTCAAGCCGGAGTGGGTGGTGGTCTTGGGGTGGCAGACGAGCGTTTCCACGCCGCCGAGAGAGACGGCGTTGTGCGCTATCTTGACCGCGCGGAGGAAGGCGAAAGCGGCGTCGCGGCTGCCCAGCTCCATCGAGAAGATACCGCCGGGGAAATCGCACTGCGCCAGGCGGATGCGGATTTGCTCGGCGTCGTCGAATAGCGAGGGATAGTGCATGCGCTGGACGCGTGGGTGGGGGACCAGGCTCTCGGCGATGCGCTGCGCGTTCTTGCTTTGCCGGTTCATGCGCAGAGCGACGGTGGGGAGGCGGCCATCGAGCATCCAGCACTCGTCGGGCTGGAGGATGTTGCCGAACCCGATGCGGCGCCCGCGCATCTGGGCGATGAGCGCGGGATCGCGGGCCAGCGCGATGCCGGCCAGCAGGTCGCTGAAGCCGGACAAATACTTGGTGGCCGAGTAGAGGACCAGGTCGGCGCCGAGCAGGAGGGGGTGCTGGAAGGCGGGGCCCAGGAAGGTATTGTCGACCATGACTAGCGGGTGGTCGGGGTGGCGAGCCGCGGCGTTGGACGCGCGGCGGATGTCGGTCATAGTCATGGTGGGGTTGGCGGGCGTCTCGATGAAAACGATGCCGAGGTTGGTGGCGGCGCGGATGGCCTCGTCGAGAGCGGCCATGTGACCGGCGGGAACGCCGCACACCGTGATGCCCCAAGGCTGGAGGAAGTCGCGGATGAGGCCCATGGTGCCGCCGTAGAGGGGGACGGTGTAGACGATGCTGCTGCCGGGGCGCAAGAACGTGAGGAAGGCGGTCATGATGGCGGCCATTCCGGAGTTGAAGACCGCGGCCGCGTTGGCGCCGGCCTCGAGCGGCGCCACCTGAGCCTCGAGGATCTCGGCGTTGGGATGGTTGATGCGGGAGTAGATGAGTTCGACATTCTCGCCCTCGGCGGGCTGGGCGCGGCCGCTGGCGAGGTCGAAGGCGCGCTCGGCGGCTTCGGGGGTGGAGAAGACATAGGTGGAACTGCGGAAGACCGCGGGGCGCGCGGAACCGACCGAGAGGGTCGGGTCGAAGCCGCGGGTCAAAACTTCGGTGGGGGGGCGGAGAGCGTGGTGCGGCATATTCACCTCCGATTCGAGTGTAGCGCCGCGCGGGGGTAGTGGATGAACGGTAGCGGGTGAGTTTGAGAGGCACGCCGGATGACCATCGGGCGGGCGGTAAACCCAACGGCGTCAGGCAGGATCTATTCCTGAGGACAGTCAGGTAAGCTTCCGTTAGGCTCAAGCCCGGTGTCAAGGCAAAGTAGAAAGTTCCGGTTTCTGGAGATAACGCGGTCCGGTTGTCTTGGCACTCCGGCCTGCCATTCCCTTCAATTGGCAGTGTCTTGCATCGCGGCCACCCGTCAAGGCTGCCCTTCGGCGCACAAGTCCCGCGCGGCCTTGACGGGACCTGGCCGCGATGCGCGGAGACACTTTTCTGGGAAGAGGGAATGGCAGGCCCCGTCCTGGCGCAGCGTTGCCAAGCGGAACTTTCTACTTTGCCAAACCGGAACTTTCTATTTTGCTCCGACATAGGCTCAAGCCCGGCATCGCTGAATCGTTTCCAGTGATACAATCCAGACCATGCGAGTTCGCCTCTTGATGGCGGGAACTCTCCTCTGTTCGGCGCTCCTATTCGGCCAAAAACCGGAATACGATTTTTACGGGGGCTTCCGGGCCTTCATGTCAGCGTTATGGGTGAAGAACCCATCCATCACCTCCGGTCAGATCCTTGAAGCATACACGGCGAAACTGAAGAGTGAAGGAGTCCCGGACGTCGAAATCGCGCGGCGACACCGGCTACTCACCACAGAACGAGCGCAACTGGAGGCAGACCGCTGGGACCGCTTCTATCAGAACAGCAAGAACAAGGAAGACTACAACGAGAGTCCTAATGCCTTCCTGATGGCATTCGTCGCGGACCGGCGGCCGGGAGTAGCTCTGGATTACGCGATGGGAACGGGGCGGAACGCTTTGTACTTGGCAAAGCTCGGGTGGGAGGTTTACGGATTCGATCATTCCGCTGTTGCCGTCGCGATGGCCCAAAAACGGGCCAATGAGCTGGGGCTCAGATTACATGCGGCTGCTGTCTCAGACAGCGAGTACGAGTTCGGCAAAGAGCGCTTCGACCTGATCGTATTTAGTTGGGCGATGCCGCTCACAGACGTGAGGAAGGTGGTTGATGCCCTCAAGCCGGGAGGTGTCGTTCTGATGGAGTGTGCGGTCGACTATGTTGGTCGCAACGGAATGTTAAAGCTGTTCGACGACCTGCGCATCGAACGCTATGAGATCCTCCGCACTGTTGCGGACTGGTACGACCGCCGTGAAACCGAGACCCTGCGCCTGGTGGCAACGAAGAGATAATCGCAAAGCACAAGGACGGGAAGCGACCCTAAACGTTGCGGCGTCACCGAGGATTAACGGTCTCCAGTACGCCGGATCGAGTGATCGATCACTACCGGCCACAACTTCCGGATGCGCCGTGACTCGACCACGATGCGGAATTCTGCGGCCGATTCGGATTAGGTGGAAAGGTATGCGAGCACAGTCAACGCAATGAGTGCGGCTCCGAGTCCAGCAAGCCATCTCGGTCGAGGGAACTCCTCGCGTAGACGGGATGGACCCGGGAATTGGGAAGACAACAAATTGACGGAATTGCGAACACCGTCTACGATCCCCTGGAAAACCCCGGGAACGACACCGAATACGATTAGGACCGCCCCGGCCAACACGCCAATCATGAGCTGGCTCAAACCGATCACATAACAATCATATCCCCACCGGCTCCGCGCGAGTGCGGTGCACCTGCCTCCACCGCTTCAGTCCCGTCGGTCGGCTATCCGGAAGTCATGGTCGGGACCGCCGCGGAACGAACGGGTCCCCGCCATTAGTCGCGTTGTGTTTAGCGAACCCCTTGGCCTACGGTTCAGACTGACTCACTACTGGCTGAACGCTTCCGGGTTCAGGAGATTCGGGGGGCGGCGGCCGGCCAGGGCGGCGAGGGCGTTTTCGGCGGCGAGCAGGGACATCTTGCGGCGGGTGTCGATGGAGGCGCTGCCGATGTGGGGGGCGAGGACCACGTTTTCCAGTTCGAGCAGGAGCGGGTGGACGTGCGGCTCGCTTTCGAAGACGTCCAGGCCGGCGGCGGCGATGAGGCGGTCGGCGAGAGCCTGGGCCAGGGCGGCTTCGTCGATGACCGGGCCTCGGGAGGTGTTGACCAGGATGGCGGAGGGCTTCATTTCGCGCAGTTGTGCGGCGCCGATGAGCTTGCGGGTGGAATCGTTGAGCGGGACGTGGAGGGTGACGAAGTCCGACTCGCGGAGCAGTTGGAGCTTGTCGGTGAACTCGAGGGAGAGCTCGCGCTCGAGGGCTTCCGGGGCGCGGCGGGCGTCGTGGTAGAGGACGCGCATCGAGAAGCCCGCGGCGCGGCGGGCGACAGCCTGGCCAATGCGGCCCATGCCGAAGATGCCTAGCGTCTTGTGATGAACGTCGCGGCCGGCCAGCAGGTCGATGGTCCAGCGGCGCCACTTGCCGGAGTGTACGAAGCGGTGGGCTTCGACGATGCGGCGGGCGGCGGCGAGCAGCAGGGCGAAGGTGAGATCCGCGGTGGTGTCGGTGAGGACGTCGGGCGTGTTGGTGACCAGGATGCCCTGGCGGGTGGCGGTGGCCAGGTCGACGTTGTCGAAGCCCACGGCGACGTTGGCGATGACGCGCACGCCCTCGAGCCTCTCGATGCGGTCGGCGGTGAACTTGTCGGTGAGCTGGCTGACGATGCCCTGCTTGCCGCGGCTGCGGGCCTCGAGTTCATCGGGGGAGAGGCCGTCGTCGGAATCGACGTAATCCACCTGGGCGTGCCGCCGGAGGAGTTCGACCGCTTCAGGGAAAATGCGCTTGGTGACCAGGACCGCGGGCTTCATGCGTCGCGACCATCATACAATATAGCACTGGCCGTGCGGCTGGGCGGCTCACGCCGCATTGGCGCGCTGCAAGGAGAACGATGGAGATGAAGAACCGGGTGGTGGTGGCGATCGACGGGCCGGCAGGGGCGGGCAAGAGCACACTCACGCGGCGGGTGGCCGGAAAGCTGGGGTTCGTGTACATCGACAGCGGGGCGATGTACCGAGCGGTGGCGCTGGAGGCGCTGCGCACGGGAACCGATCTGGACGACGAGGCACGGCTGGAGCGTCTGGCGCGGGAAGCGCGGATCGAATTCGAGCCGGGCGGCTCGCGGGTGCTGCTCGACGGGGAGGATGTGAGCGCGGCGATTCGGGCGCCGGAGATTTCGCCGGCGGCGTCGAGGGTGTCGGTGTTCTCGGGCGTGCGGCGGGCGCTGGTGGAGAAACAGCGGGAAATGGGCGCGGCCGCGAGCGTGGTGATGGAGGGGCGCGATATCGGTTCGGTGGTGTTTCCGGACGCCGAGGTGAAGATCTACCTGGACGCCGACCCGGCGGTGCGCGCCGAGCGGCGGGTGCGCGAGATGGAGGAAAAGGGGCAGACGCTCGAGGCCGCCGAGGTGGAACGCGAGATCCGCGAGCGCGACCGGCGGGACTCGACGCGGGCGGATTCGCCGCTTGTGCGCGCGCCGGATGCGGTCTACGTGGATACGACCTCGATGAGCGTGGAGGAGGTGGAGCAGGCTATTCTGGAGATCGTAAGGAAACGGATTGACGATTGAAGATTTTGTCATTGACGATTGCTCGGGCGTGCCGGCGGAAATCGTCAATGAGACAATCGTCAATCGACAATTGGCTTTATGACTGATTTGCTCATTATGAAGTTCGGCGGGACGAGCGTGGGCTCGGCGGAACGGATCCGCGCGGCGGCGGCGATCACGGCGGGCGAGAAACGGCGGCGGCCGGTGGTGATCGTGGTTTCAGCGATGTCGAAGGTGACGGACCTGCTGCTGGAAGCCCTGCGGCGGGCCGAGGCGGGTGACAAAGCGGGCGTCGAATCGGATATCGAGAAACTGCGGAAGCGGCACGTCGAGACGTGCGACGAACTGTTGCCGGAACAGGAGCGGGCGCCCGCGCTCGAGGCGATTGCCGTCCTGCTGGCGGAGTTCGAACGGATCGCCAGCGGGATTTGCCTGCTGGGCGAGGCGCCGCCACGGTCCAGGGACGAGGCAGTGGCCATCGGAGAGCGCCTGTCGGCGCTGCTCCTGGCGGCGTGGTTGAACAGCCAGGGAACGCCGGCGGAGGTGGTGAACGCAGCCCAGGTGATCGTCACCGACGCGGTTTTCGGAAACGCGACGCCGCTGATGGAGCCGACGCGGGAGAAGGCGCGGGCGCGGCTGCTGCCGATGCTCGAGGCGGGCGTGCTGCCGGTGGTGACCGGGTTCAACGGGGCGACTGCGGATGGGCGGCCGACCACGCTGGGGCGGGGCGGGTCGGACTTCTCGGCGTCGATCCTGGCGGCCGCGCTGGATGCCAGCGAGCTCTGGATCTGGACCGACGTGGACGGAATCATGACGGCTGATCCCCGGCTGGTGCCGGGGTGCGCGGTGCTGGGCGAGGTGACCTACCGCGAGGCGGCGGAACTGGCCTACAACGGGGCGAAGGTGCTGCATCCGCGGACCCTGGCGCCGCTGGTCGAGAAGCAGATTCCGGTGTGGAGCAAGAACAGCTTCGCGCCCGAGAAGCCGGGGACCAAGATCGTGCCGCGGATCGAAGTACCGGGCGGCGCGCGGGCGGTGACTTCGATGGCCAGCGTGGCGCTGATCTCGATCGAGCCGGCGAACTCCGTGCTGAACGGGGCGCAGGTGATGGGGCGGGCGCTGGACGGGCTGGGACGAGCCAATGTCGAGGTACTGGCGTTGTCGAGCTCCTCCTATCGCCAGAGCTTCTGCTTCCTGGTGCGGGAGAGCGAGCTGGCAGCGGCTATGGAGAGCCTGGAGGGGAGCCTGGCGCTCGAACTGGAGCATGGGTACCTGCGGCCCGTCGAGGTGGATGAGGATGTGGGGCTGCTGGCGGTGGTGGGCGAGGGGATGCGGGGGACGCCGGGCCTGGCCGGGCGGATCTTCACGGCGATCTCGCGGGAGAACGTCAACATCATCGCGATTGCGCAGGGGTCGAACGAGTTGACGATCTCGATCGTGGTGCGGCGGGACGGGCTGGAGAAGGCCGTGCGCGCGGTGCACGCCGAAACGCACATGGCGCTGCGCTAACCGCGCGGCAGGGCGGCTCATGCCGCAATGGCAGTAGAAGGGGGTCCGGGCGCTAACCGCGCCGGCGCGCTCCGCACGCAGGCGAACCCTGCTGCTGACCATTTTGTTGCTCGTCGTGCCTTTCTGTGTCTGCCTGCTGCTGCACGACCCTGGACCGGGCGAAGCTCAGCAAACGGATTGGGTTGCTGCCGCCAGACCTCCTGGGAGACCTCGATGACGGCTTGAAGGCGGCTCTTGATCTGGACTGATCCAAACGCGTCTATCGCCAACAGAAGTCCGAACTTGGCTCCCCGCCCTGGACACGTTTCGAACTTCTCCCGCCGAAAGTGCACTTTGCTCGAACTGATTGCCGGCATTCGGAATCAATGGGTTGCGCCAGTCGCTCGGGCGGCCATCCAGTCTGGGTACCCGAGGCCGGATGCATCTCGAACTAATCATCGAGAGCCGCAACTTCCGAGCTCTCGATCACTGGACTGTAATCAAGCGCCCTCGGTCGCAAGGTGTTCTCTGGTCGGGCTGACTGGGACGTGTTTGGCGTCCGGTGGCCGCTCACTTTGCTAACAGCGGCGTTGGTGGGTATTGTCGGTGTGAGTGGTAGAGTCCATCAAATCAGCAGGCGGGACCGCGCTATCTTGAACAACTCGTCAAAAGTGACAACGGAAACGTCCGAATACGCGGTCATCATTCGCCTCTTCTGCCGCTCGTCGGCCAAGTTGGGGTCTCTGCCGATAACGCCAATGAGCCGAGGCCGGTAACATCGAATCCCATAGGCGTCCTGCACTCTCTTCGCCAGGCGTTCATCCTCAAAATAGGCGGCATACTCGCGGAGTTGGGCGACAAGCTCGTGCACCGCAGATGCCAGGGCCTTTCGATCTCTTCGGCCCACGGCGATGCTACCTGTCGGCAGCTTGAGATCGAGGATGTCGCACCAGGGACGACCGAGGGGTTCAAGTATGAAATCGGGTCGAAGACTCGTTCCATCCTCGCGCGCGAGAACAACTTGGGAATACACGTTCCGATAACCCATCGCCTCGAATACCGTAGGGTGGCATTCGAGGAATCTCTGTATTTCCGACTCCGTCGTTTTCGGATTGCGCACGAGATCTTCAAATCTCGATAGTTCAGGCCTCAGCAACCGATCCGTTCGTCTAGCTGGAACTCCAGGGCGACCGAGTATTGTCTCCTTCCCGGCCTCCACCGTGTTCAGCGCGCCGGAATGATATGGGCAGACATCGACTGTGCCGGCAGTTGCGTGAAGAGTGAAGTGACCCAACAAAGACCGCCGAGCGTTTGTGTCCATGAAGTGCTGGAGGTACCGTCGCTGCAGCACCTCGGTGCCGCCAGGATTAGACGGCTCCAAACGGAACCCCTCAAGGCACGAGTCCCAGTGCCTTCGGAGGCGCGAAATGTCTCCAAAGAGTTCAATTATCGTAGGATCGCGGGAAACGATATAGTCCCACTCCTGTTCTGTCGGAAGATCTTGACTTAGTCCATCCGCAAGCAATCCCCAAGTGCCCTCAGCTACGAGTTCGTTGTGGAAGTCCTCAAATGGCAACAAGTGTAGCGGCGCAAACTTGAGCGGGATGCTCCGGTCAGTAACAGGGAAGACGTCGACGCTGCTGCCGAATTCGCTTTGCAGGAAGGCGATATCTCTGCTCGGTGCAATCAACTGTGCACCGTATTCACTTAGTACTTCAAGGGCTTCCGGAATGTCATTGTAGATCGTCCGCAACCCTCGGAGGTCACCGAGGACCTGAAGCCCGGGGTCTAGAGAGTGGGCTGCTGCAAGAACGGACTCAAGTGTTTCGCGCTCGGGTAGCAGGGCGCGGTCCTCTCTCAAGGCGATGATGAGGAACCGATCTTCGATCGACATCCTGAGCCTGTATGCCATTCGTACTAAAGATACCTCTGTTTTGGTCCAGGAGGGGCTCAACGGCCGTCGGAACTCTGGCGTCGCGTCACTTCCTCCCGCTCCCCGAGAGTACCCAGCGGGGCGGATTCTGAGAATTCGGCGGACTGGCGTTCAGGCACCCGGTCGGGCTTGTTTTGTCCGGCGGCCGCGTGTTCTGGTTACGGCGCACCCGAAAACGACCCGACGATTCAACCACATTTTCCCAGGTGGACCAGTTCGAGACTGCTCTGAGGCGCCAACGGCGCTCGAACCGGCAAGTTCAAGAAGCAAAAGAGCAAAACCAGGAAACAGCGAAACTGGGGTGGCTCCCCGACATGAATTCGAACTGCAGTTGGCACGCGGCTGGCAGGTTACCGTCTGCGCTGCTGGGCATGTGCCGGCACCCGCTTCATCGCGATTGCGCAGGGGTCGAACGAGTTGACGATCTCGATCGTGGTGCGGCGGGATGGGCTGGAGAAGGCCGTGCGCGCGGTGCACGCCGAAACGCACATGGCGCGGCGATGACCGCGCGGCAGGGCGGCTCACGCCGCAATGGCGGTGGAAGGGGGTCCGGGCGCTAACCGCGCCGGCGCGCTCCGCACGCAGGCGAACCTTGCTGCTGACCATTTTGTTGCTCGTCGTGCCCTTCTGTGTCTGCCTGCTGCTGCCAATGATTCCCGCGCCGGAGGCTCCTCTATGGCTCGTACACGACGCCGGCAAACAGGATCGCTCCGGTGGACGTATCGCACAGCAGCAAGGCAAACGGCCGGTCGAAGACCAGCGTTTTCTTCTCCACCCTCCGTGGCGCCGCGCTCGTTTCCACTACGATCGCCGTCGCCGCGGCGGCCACCGTGCCCTCTTCGTCCACCTCCAGCCGCGTCTTGTGCAGCACGTCGCCGATATAGAACAGCGGCGAGCCCAGCGGGGCAAACTCCGCTCCGGGAAACTGGAAGGCGATCCCCATGCCCATTTGGCCGAGCGGTTCTTTGAGGCTGGCGCTGAAATCGAGAGTGAACTTCGGCAGCCGCAACTCCAGGATGAACGGCTCGTAGCCGTGAATCAGCTTCTCCATCGAAACCTTCGCCAGCGCCTCTTCCGGGCTCTTCCCCGGCGCGGGCAGGATCGCGCATAGCGCCATCCCCGACCGCTGGTACGGCAACACCGCCGCTTCAAAGCCGTCGCCGCTCCGGTAGGCTCCGTGGAGCCCCGCCTGCCACATCAAGGGAACCTTCTTTTGCGTGCCGTTCACCAGGTGAAAGGTCCCGTCCTGAGTTGCCTGCTTGGAAAATGGGTCGCGCCACCTGCCCTGGAAATACACCGCGTTGGTGAGGATCGCCTTCGACGCCGCGACGATCTGCGGCGAAACGATGCTGGAGATCTTCTGGCGGGTCTTCTGCTTGACCCAATTGTTGATAACCTCGGCCGCACCAGGCTTCCGGAACTCGAGCGTGATCGCATCGGCTTCATACAGGTCCCGGCATCGCTGGACGAAAGCCGCCGCTAGCGGCATGCTACGGTCCGACCACAACGCGTTGGCTATCGAAAGCTCGATGCCGTCGTGCGACCGAAACGCTTTCGACAGCGCCGCCGCCGATTCGTGCATCGCGTCTTCGCTGACGCCCGCAGGCACTTCCAGAGTGCGCCGCATGGCGGAGCGAGTCTTACCGGCCGCGCCGTTCTCCACCATAGCGAGCGCCAGAAAAACGCTCGATGGCGACACGAACACGTTCTCGTGCCGCCGTTCCGTCGCCACGCGGGCCAGCAGTTTCAGTCCGAAAGCGTTCTGTGCCTCCGCCGCGATCTTCGCCTTGTCCACCAGCGCCTGCACGCCCTGCATTCTGTCTCCCCCGTTCCCGGCCGGCTGCGCAATCATAATCGGCAGCGGCAGGGCCACAAACACGCACAACCATCCGCGGACTGCCATTCTGACATGCATGAGATGCCTTTACATTATCATGCGCCCGCCGCAAATAGAGCTGAGACGAATCCCATCCCCGAGGCACTACCTAATCAAAGCGATGTCCTCCATGGGCGCCCTCTGCGGCGCCCTTTCTATTTGTGGACCAGCCCCGTGTCCGCAAACCCGTGACAGCCAGCGTCGGGGCAACCAGGACAGGGCTGGAGCCCTATCCTACCGACGGCTTGCGCACTTCCACTTGCGCGAGGTCTTCGAGGAAGGTGACCAACGCCGAGTGGTCCAGGTCCCCGCGGCCGTTGTTCACGAGCGCGATCAGCATCTGCTGAACCAGGCTGGTGAGCGGCAGCGGCACCTTCATCGACTCGGCGGCCGCGAGGGCGTTGCGCAGGTCTTTCTGGTGCAGGCGGATGCGGAAGCCCGGCTGGAAGTTGCGTGAGATCACCATGGGCGCCTTGCCGTTGAGCACGGCGCTCCCTGCCAGTCCACCTTTGACGGCCTGGAAGACGACTTCCGGATCGAGGCCGGCCTTGGTGGCCAACACCAGCGCCTCTCCCATCGCGGCGATGTTGCAGGCGACCATGATCTGGTTGGCCAGCTTGGTGACGTTGCCCGCGCCGACCGGGCCGGCGAGCGTGGCGCTCGATCCCATGGCCTGGAACAGCGGCAGCACTTTGTCGAACGTTTCCCGCTTCCCGCCCACCATGATGGCGAGCGTGCCGTCGATGGCTTTCGGCTCGCCGCCGCTGACCGGGGCATCGAGGAACTCCACTCCGTGCTCCGCGCAGGCCGCGCCAACCTTTTGCGATACCAGCGGGCTGATGGAGCTCATGTCGATCAGGATGGAGCCTGCCGGCGCGCCTTCGAGCACGCCACGGGCGCCGAGCACCGCGGCCTCGACCTCCGGCCCATCCGGCAGCATGGTAATGGTGACCTCGCCGCGCACGGCCACCGCGGCGGCCGATTCGCCTCGCGCCGCACCCGCCGCCGCCAATTCCTCCACCGGCGCGGGAACGATGTCATACACAAACAGCTCGTGACCCACCTTGAGCAAGTTGCGGGACATCGGCTTGCCCATGATCCCCAGCCCTACGAACGCAACTCTCATTGAGCGCTCCTTTTGAATACTGTTCGCTTATCGCGCCGGACCCTCTAGCCCGGCGTCTGCCCGCAGACTGGGAGGGCCGACGTGGACGTCGGCCCGCGGACCGGAGGTCCGCCCCACGAAGACAAAGTGAGCCGGGTCCGTTTCTCGCGCTCGGCCAGTAGATCAACCTAAACTGCCTCCAAGTCTGCCAGGCGGAACCAGCCCGCGGGCCGCGCGGCGGAACGGTTCTCGAGGACCTCGCAGACTTCTCCGCCGGGGTCGCCGAGCGAGGAGAGCACGATGGCCGCTCGGGAGAAATCCTCCTCTTTGGTGTAGCCGCTCACGGTTACCACGCACTGCATTCCGGCGCCGGCGGCGGCCTCGACTCCGTTGTTGGAGTCCTCGACCACCACGCACTCCGCGGGCGAAACCGCCAGTTCCTTGGCCGCCAGCAGGTAGATGTCGGGCGCGGGCTTCTTGGCCTTCACGCAGTCGCCGGCCAGCACGAGCGCGAACCGCGCCGCCGTGGCATCGCCCATCGCCTGGCGCAGCACGGCGCGCACGGACTCCTCGGCGGACGTAGAAGCCACGGCCAGAAGCCAGCCCGCCTCGAGCGCTTCCTCGGAGAGCCGCCGGACGCCCGAGCGCGGCGGGATGCGGCCGGAGAGGATGATCTCCTTGTAGATGGCCGACTTCCTTTTGTGCCAGGCCGCGATCAGCTCTTTGCGCGCGGCCTCGCCGGTGGGGCACTCCGGCCAGGCTTGGAGGAACGCCGGCTCGAGGAACAGGCTGGCCATGCGCT
>Ga0187850_10002741_pt1 | contig 15848 bp, 11 predicted proteins | sample June2016WEW_4_15_FD_132436 | JGI IMG/M metagenome (GOLD analysis project Ga0187850, IMG submission 132436) | Peatland microbial communities from SPRUCE experiment site at the Marcell Experimental Forest, Minnesota, USA - June2016WEW_4_150 | ecosystem: Environmental > Terrestrial > Soil >... | reverse complement strand
GTTGGAGTCCTGGTTGGCGGCCAGCAGGTAGGAGCCGGTCGGGTCGATGGCGAAGTTCCGGGGAGTCTTGCCCTGGGTCGGCACGTGCTCGACGAGCTTGAGCGAGCCATCCGCGCCAATGGCGAATACCGCGATGATGTCGGCGCCGCGATTGGAGGCGTACAGAAACTTGCCTTTGCGGTCGGCCTCGATCTCGGCCGACCCGTTGACGCCGTGAAAATCCGGCGGCAAGATGGAGGCCGTCTCAAACGGCCGCAGAACGCCCCGTGTCTGGTCGTAGTGAAAGGCCGTTACCGTGCTATCGAGCTCGTCGACAGCATAACCAAAGCGGCCCGAGGGATGGAAGGCGAAGTGTCGCGGTCCGGCGCCCGGCTTGACGCTGACGAAGGGCGGGTCGGCCGCCTCGAGAGTGCCTTTGTTCAGGTCCGGACGATACACCAGAAGCTTGTCCAGCCCCAGGTCCGGCACCACCACAAAGCGATTGTCGGGGGAGAAAAAGACACCGTGGGCATGCGGTCCCGCCTGCCGCCGCGGGTTCACGCTCGACCCGCTGTGTTGCACGAACGCCGTCACTTCCCCGAGTTTGCCGTCGCCGCCGATGCGGATGGCAGTCACGCTGCCGCTGTTGTAGTTGGCCACGATGGCGAGTCGCCCGGTCTTGTCCACCGCCACGTGGCACGGCCCGGCGCCGCGCGAGACCACTTGATTCAGAAAAGTGAGCTTGCCGGTTTTCGGATCGATGGCGTACGCCAGCACCAGCCCCGTGGGCTGTCCTTCGTATTGCGAGATTTCGCCGACGGCGTACAGAAAGCGATGGTTGGGATGCACGGCGAGAAAGCCCGGGTTGCTGGTCGCCGCCACCAGGCCGATCGGAGTGAGCTTGCCCGTGTCACCCGACCAGCGGAAAGCGCAGATGCCTTTGCTGGTCCCCACATTCGTGTACGCGCCGATGTAGGCGAAGTAGTCCTTCTTGGCCTGTCCGGCCATCGGTCCGGCGAGTAGCCCGAGAGCCAGCGCCAGAGTGAACATCGGTCTCGACATCATTCTCATGTAACTCATGTAAGGCTCCTATTCATGACCGCTCGCTTTCTTCTCAGCCTCTGAGCGCCCCGCCCTTGCGCTCCACCGCCTTAGGCCCCCAGGCGCCGGGCACGAAGAAATCCTGCCACCCCAGCTTGCACTCGTTCACCATGCGCAACCCGTATTCGCAGCGGCCCAGGTCGGCTGGGCCTGTGTTATTCGTTCCGAACGTGAACTTGCACCCGGCTTCCTTCGCCGTGCGCACGAACCGCGGGCTGGGCAGGCGATAGCGATCGTTGAGCTCGATGGCCACTCCGTTGCGCGCGGCGGCGCCGACGACCTGCGTCATCCGTTTCTCGGTCCAGAGCCGGTCGTAATCTCTCGCAAGCAGGGCCGGCAGGAAGGTCGGGTTGGCGTAAATATCGATTGGCTCCCGTTCCAGAATCCCCACCGTCCGCTCGACCAGCGTATCCATGAACTCCCCGGCACCCGCGATGCTCCCCACTTCCTCGGGAATCCACAGGCGCATGCGCCGTCCGCGGTTGTCGGTCCATGTCATCGAGTCCGAGAAGGTATAGTCGCACAACGCCACCGCCCGCCGGGAGAACATCTGCGTCCATTCCCGGCCCTCGCCCTGCATCGCTATGAACACGGGCTGACCCTTGAGACCATCCACGAAACTTCGGACGCCCTCGTCGTTCTCCGTGGGGAACCCTTTTCCGCAGTTCACCGCGATTCCATACTGGATGCCGTCTTTTCGCGATTTCGCCAGCGCCTCCTCCAGCGTCAGCCCGCCCTTCAAATGAACGTGGAAGTCCACCATGGGGATGTTGTGGGTGCCCATGGTCACGATTTGCCGGAAGACGTCGTCTACCACGGGGGCGGCTCCTGGGGTGGGAAGGTCATCCGGGAGCGGTCGGACGCGCACGCTCCGAAACCGCGCCTTCGACCCGTCATTGTGGCATTGCAGCGCAAAGGTGCCGCGGTCGAGGTAACGCTGGCGTTGATCGCCCTCCGCTCTGACCGGCGGCACCGGCTCGGTGTAATCCACCAGCAGCGTGCCGTTGAGCCGCACCTGAATGTTCTTGCCCCGTACCGCCGTATAGATCTTGAACCACTGGTCATCGGGAATGAGTTGCTTGTAGATGTTGCGGAGGCCGTAGAGCGAACCGGTCTTCTTTCTTTCGCGGTACGTGCCTTCGCCCGTCGCCGTGTTGTCGATCTGGACCTCGAAGCCTTTCAGCGGGAAGCCCGTTTCCTGGTAGGTGGTGTGAAAGAAGATCCCCGAGTTGCAGCCGGGGCGCGCGAGCGCCGCGACTTCGATCTCGAAGTTCCGGAAGTTGGCGCCGCGCACCGGACCCGTGTAGAACAGGTGCGACCTCGGCCCGTCGGCCACCAGCTCGCCATTTATCGCTTTCCAGGAACCCTGGTTCTCGCTCGGGCGCCATCCGTCCAGGTCGCGCCCGTTGAACAGCTCCACCCAACCGTCGTCCGCGGCCGTGAGTCCCGCGGCCGCCATCGCTCCCACGAACGCCCGCCGTGTCAAATCGGCATTCCACATAATTGCTCCTCAGATTCTGCCGAACTCTGCTACTGCCTCTTTCAGGTCCTTTCCACGGGCTCCCGAAATAGTGTCCGCTCAGGATTCACCACCAGCCAAGCGAGAGATCCCACCACGCCCAGGGCTGCCGCCACCAGGAACGACGCCGCCCAGCCAAAGTGCGCGGCCACCAGCGGAGTGAGCGAAGCGGTCACGACACCGCCAAATTGCCCGACCATATTCATTACGCCGGAAACGGTTCCGGCTGAAGGGCCGGCGATGTCGGCCGTCACCGACCAGAAAGAACTCTGCGACAGATACAGGGCGCCAGCGCCTCCCGCCAGCACGATGCTCGCCACGCGCGCATCCCCCGCCAGCGTCCCCAGCGCGATGAACAGCGCCGACAGCCCCATGCCGGCCACGGCAATCCCGCAGCGACCCGTGCGTTTCCCATAGCGCTTCGTCAGGCCGTCGCTGATCCAGCCACCTAGGGGTGAGCACGTGGCCATCGCCACAAACGGAAGCATCCCGTAAAAGGAGCTCGACTTGAGGTCCAGGCCGCGCACCTTGCTGAGGTAAATGAAGAACCAGGTGAAGAAAATGTAGGCGGAATAGCCATAACTGAAATAGCTCAACGAAACCACCAGCACCTCTTTGCTCTTCAGAATCGTTCCCCACGGCACCGCCTTTGCCGAGGGTCCGGCCGGCTGGTCCAGCAGTCCGGACCGGATGTGGGAGGCCTCTTGCGGGGTCACCCAGGGATGTTCCTCGGGCCGGTCCCGCGCCAGCAAATACCAGACCGCGCCCGCCGCCAGCCCGATCACCGCGCTGATCCAGAAGGACCAGCGCCAGCCCCAGTGCAGCAGAATATAAGTGATGAGGGGCGGCGTGATGCCGGCGCCCGCGCCCACGCCGGCGAAGATCAATCCGTTAGCCACCCCGCGCTCTTGGGAAGGAATCCAGCTTGCCACCAGCCGGTTGGAAGCGGGATAAACCACAGCCTCCCCCACTCCCAACGAAAAGCGCACGGCCAGCAGAATGATCAGCACACCGGAAATGCCCGTGGGCGCCAGCGCCGTCAGGGCTGTGAACACGGCCCACCACAGGGTTCCCAGCGCGACAATTCTCCGCGGCCCGAAACGATCGGCCAGGCGGCCTCCCGGCGCTTGGAACAGGGCATACCCCAGCACGAAGGCGCTGAACACCCAGCCGAGTTGGATATGGCTAAGCTGGAATTCCTGTTCGATGTAGCTGCCGGCAATGGAAATGTTCACGCGATCCAGGTAGGCGATGGCGCTGATCGCAAACATCCATACGATCAAGATCCACCGCGTCCGGCCGTGCGCCGGGTTGGTCATAGACCTCATATCATACTCGGGTTCTCTGCCGTAATGAGTCTTGACCGCTACTCGCTCCAATGGAGCAGGGCCGCTGCGCCAGAGGCGGGGTGCCCTCTGGGCCGCCGCCCTGCCAAGGGCTCACTGCTTGATCACGGTGCCATCGCGGCGCCGAACCTCGCCCCAACCACCGTTCAGGTTGTTCCTGCCGGCGGTAAAGGGGAACTTGGCTGCCGCCTTCTCATCCACCTCGATGCCCCAGCCGGGCTTCTCGCTCACCCACAGGTACCCGTCTTTCATCACCGGGCAGCCCTGGAAGATCTCCTGGGTGCGGTCATTGAACGGCGAGTACTCCTGGATGCCGAAGTTGTGGCAGGCCACGTCGAGCGTGACGTTCGCCATGTGACCGATCGGAGACACATCGCCCGGACCGTGCCACGCGGTCTTGACGCCGTACATCTCGGCGAGGATCGCGATTTTGCGCGCCGGCGTGAACCCGCCCGCTTGGGAAAGATGCACGCGGATGTAGTCGATCAGCCGCTCCGCGATCAGCGGGATCCACTCGTGCGGGCTGTTGAAGAGTTCGCCCATGGCGATCGGCGTGGCGCAATTCTGCCGGATCTGCCGGAAGTAGCCGAGGTCCTCCGGCGAGAGCGGGTCCTCGACGAAGAACAATTTGAACTTCTCGACGTCCTTGCAGAACTGCACGGCCTGGTTCGGCAACACGCGCTCATGCATGTCATGAAGCAGCTCGACCTCCTCGCCCAGCTCCTGCCGGCAGACCTCGAGAAGTTTCAACGCGCGGCGGATGTAAAATGCTGGCTCAAAGACCGGTTTGTCGTGCAGCGCTTTGACCTGCGTATCGCCGCTGCGCCCGGCCCCGTAGGCGGACATTCCGGGAACGCCCACCTGCACGCGCACGTTGCGAAACCCCTGTGCCAGATAGCGCTTCGCCGCCTCCACCACGTCCTTGAATTCGGGGCCATCCGCATGGGCGTAAGTATCGGCGGCCTCCCGGCACTTGCCGCCGGCCAACTGATAGACCGGCATGCCCGCCTGGCGGCCCTTGACGTCCCACAGCGCCATGTCGACGCCGCTGATGGCGTTGTTCAGCACCGGACCGTTCCGCCAGTACGAGCTGGCGTAGCAGGATTGCCAGATATCTTCGATCCGGTCCGTGGTCTTGCCAAGCAGGAACGGCTTCAGATACTTCTCCACGGCCGGCTTGACCAGATCGGCGCGCTGCGTAAACGTGGCGCACCCGTAACCGTAAAGGCCGTCCTGGTCCGTGGTGACTTTGACTACCGTGAGCCGCACACCGGCGGGTTGGCATTCGATCACGCCGATGTCTTTGATGCGAGGCGCACCCGTGCCGCGCGTGGCGCGCGCCACCGCCTCTTGCGCGTGTTGTTCGCGGGGGCTGACGAGGCTCAGCAGCCCGGCAGCCCCGATCGATTGGAGCAAATTGCGACGCTGCAAGTTCATGACTATCTCCCGTTGTGTCATTCGAAAAGCCAGTCCAGGTTTGAGCGCTGCTGCGCGCCGGATGTCCGGACCACCTGCAAGTTCCGCTGGAACCGCGCCAGCTCCTGCTCGTATTCCGGCAGGCAATCCCGCCAGTGCGTGTACCGGTTGGGCGCGCCCAAAAAGGGAATGCGCCGCGAAGCGCTGTGCACGCTGCACGCCTGCCGGTAGGCCGCGTCCGTGAGCGCCACCAGTTTGCGATACTCCGCCACGCTCTCTTCGAGCAACGGCAATGCGTGATTCAGATCCGCCACGTCCCCGCTATAACCGTAGCGCAGCACCAACGCCGCGGCCCGCGTTTTGGCATCGTAGTACCGCATCATGGCGGCGATCGCGCGCGTATCGTTCAAGAAGCGTAGGAACTCGTCGCGGTTCCGGGTCACGCCCGGCTCGGCCGCTTCGGCGGCCGCCACCGCACGCGCCGCCGACTCCACCACCTCCCGCGCCACCTGGATGGGCGTCTCTCCCTGGTGCGGCTGCTTTTCCCACTCGCGTTTGACCCATTCGTCGAGCCGCTCGCCGGGCGGCGCTTGCGCCGTCCACAGCAGCGGCAACGGGCTGTAGCGCGCGGGATCGATGAGCTGCGTCATGAGCATGCCCAGGGTGAGCGACTGGCGGTTTCCCTCTGTAATACCGATGCGCGGCAGCAACCGCGGCGCGCACACCCCCGAAAGCTGATAGGCGTCCAGAATCTTCGCGCCGGCCTCGCGCGTCCCGTACTTGGCGGCGATGCGCCCGATCCAGTATTCGCGCTCCGCCGCGGCCGCGCGCCCCGGGTTCCAGGCGTATCGCCCCCAGGCCTCGAACCAGATCCAGTCGCGGTCCATCTGGAGCACCGGCGGATTGTCGGCGCTGACCGGCCACTCCCAGTACCGCAGCGGATACACGTGCAGTCCCTTCACGCCCATCCGTTGCATCGATTGCATACACCGCTGGATGAATTCGGGCGACCCCCAACGGAATGGTTCCAGGTTCGACAGCAGATGCACGTTGACGATGTGCATCGAGCCCAGATTGACGAGCATCTGGTGCATCTTGAGGATGTCGCCGCGCACCTCGGTCCAGGTCAGCGACTCGCCGTTGTACTTGTGCATGGTGTAGATGTTCCGGTACAACGGCAGCGCCTGTCTCATGGCGTTCTCGATATCGGTTGCGTGGGCGCGGACCACGATGGGCGGCTCCCTGGTGATGCCCAGCGCGCGCATGCCGTCCTGGACGCCGGGGATGATGGTCTTGGTGAGCCACTCCGGCCCGTAACGCGGGCTCAGCGCTTCGCCCAGCGTGATCAGAAGTCCGGCACTCGGATAGTTACGGATGAACTCGGAGATGCAATAACGGGTGTACTCGCTCGCCAGTTGGCTGGGAGCGCTCTGGTGGAACGGGACGCCGCGCGCCTTCGCCAGGGCGTGCGAAATATGGATGTTGTAGAAGCCCTGGACCACCCAGATGCCGCGCTTGTCCGCTTCCCCGGTGAGCCAGCGGAACATGGCGATGTTGCGGTCAAGCTGCTCATCCGTCAGTTCCCGCGCCTCGGGGTACTTGGGCAATTTCAAGAGCGAGGTAAACGGATGGCCGTTCCACAGGTAGAGCGTGTTCATACGGTTCTCGAGCAGGAAATCGAGGTAGCGAGTCCACAGCCGCTGGTCATAGAAGAACGGGAAATCTTCGGGCGTGTAGCGGTAGTCGTAGACGGCCCCGTCGTAAGTCACCTCGGTTTTCTGCATGCCGATGCAGGTCCCGCGCAGGACGAATGCCGGATGATCGGTGAAATCGAGATCCGCGGGCAAGCGGCCAGCCTCTTGAATGCGCCGGGCGAGTTCGAGAGAGCCGTACAGCACGCCGGAAGCGTCGCTTCCCACAACCAGCCAGGTGTCGCGGACGCGGCGGAGGCGGAACGCTTCGGCAGTCCCCGCCGGAATTTCCGGCAGGTCCGGAAATTCCGCGAAGAGAGGCGATGTCCGCATTGCGGCGACGATCCGGTCCTGCCCGGTGAGCGGCTGCACAACCGCGCGCAGCCGCGCCGCGCCGAACAACTCGCGCGGCGTGGCGTGCGGGTCCGTGATCACCTGCACCGAGGCTCGCCCCGGCGCCGCGACCGAAGACAGGACGAGAGCAAGCGTGGCGATGTGCATGCTTTCACAATAAGCCAGCGCAGGCGGAGTCTTCCACATGCCCACGCGGAACTGTGAATCTGATGAAATAGACGGATGACCCTACGGGCGGCCCTCTCGACCTATCGTACCGGCCGCCATCGCGTCTGGATCACCACCGCCTTGCTGTGCGCGCTGTCCGGGTTGGCCTGGCAGTTTCTGATCGTGCATTCCCGGTACGGAGGTAATTGGACCGCGCTCTTCTGCACCGGCTCGAACTACCCGGTGCCTCCCGCGCTCGCCAGCGAGAGGGTCTATGTTTTCCCGAACAGCGGCGGGTACGACGGACAGATGTACCACTACGTGGCCCACGATCCGCTGATCAGGACTGACATCCGGCGCTACTTGGATGTCCCACGCCGGCGCTACCGGCGAATCCTGCTGCCCGCGATGGCGTTCCTGCTGGCGTCAGGGCGGCAGGCATGGATCGACCCCGCTTACATTGGAGCGAACCTGTTGTTTCTGTTCTTGGGCGCGTGGTGGCTGAGCCGGTATCTCGATTCATTGGGACTGCGCGCGCGATGGGCGGCGCTGTTTGTTCTCGCGCCGGCTGCGTTGATTTCGCTCGACCGGCTCACGGTGGACCTGGCATTCACTTCACTGTGTATCGGTTTCGCCCTGTATGTACGGCTAAAGCAGGATGCCAATGCGTGCGTGGTACTGGCGCTGGCCTGCCTGAGCCGGGAGACGGGGTTGGTGTTGGCCGGCGCTGCCTGTCTGTCGCTGGCGGTGGAGCGCCGGTTCGCGAAGGCGGCGGCGTTGGCCACCGCGGTGGCGCCAGCGGCGGCGTGGTACTTGTATGTAAATTTGCGGACGCCGGACTATTCGGACGAGCGGCTCGGGCAACTGATTCCATTCCAGGGAATATTCGAGACGTTGCTCGACCCGAAGACCTATCCGTTCAGCGGAGCCGTGAATGCCGGGCTGGGGTGGCTGGACCGGTTGGGTCTGCTGGGGTTCCTGCTGGCGGTGCTGCTCAGCGTATGGCTTGTCCGGCACAACGGTTTCGGGCAGATGGAAGCGGCGATGGTGCTATGGAGCTTCGTCGGGTTGTGCATGGCGCGGAGTTTCTGGGAGGAATGCTATTCGGGAACTCGGGTGTTCACACCGCTCCTGCTTTACGTCATGCTGCGGGCTGTGCCGGCGGTGGGCTGGAGGGCCATGGCGCCGTTGCTGATGGCGACGCCGCGGGTCGTGCTCCAAGTGGTGGCGCCGCTGCTGCCCACACTTAGGTCAGGGCGACTCTGACTGCGATTTCCGCGCCTGAGGCGCAATGCCGCCTTGCCAACGGTGTCAGAACTTCAACTTCAGTCCCATCTGGATCTGCCGGCACGTGTTGGCCTGGCTCGTGATGGTGCCGAAAGCCGACGACGTCGGGCTGACGTTCGCCGCGGCAAACTGCGTCCGGTTGAAAGCGTTGAACGCTTCGAACCGGAACTGCGCGAGCATGCGTTCCGTGATATGGAAATCCTTCAGCATGGACAGATCCACGTTGTTGGCCGCGTCCGAACGCGAGTTCTGGAACATTTGCGGGAATGTCCGGTAGTTCTGGCTGAGCTGAGCCGCCGAGGCCCTCTCGAATCGCGTGACGTCGAAGGACTGGGCGAGATTGCGGGGCTGCATATTGAGATTGCCGCCGTAGTAAATGACATTGCCCCACGACAGCGCGCCCCCGCTCTCCCAGGTATAGACGCTGTTGAGTATCCAGCCGCCGATCGCCAGATCCAAGGCCCGGTTGGCGCCGCCCAGGAACTTCTGCCCGCGGCCGAAGGGCAGATTGTAGCTGCCCGTGATGACGAAGTGGTCGGGGTAGTCGCCGGAGGTGGGGCCGTAAGAAAGCTTGTAGTCGCCCGCGTTGTTCTGGAAAGAATTCAACTGGCGCGAATGCTGATAATTCACGGTTGCCTGGAGGCCCTTCGCGAACCGCTTCCGGAACATCACGGACAGTTCGTTGAAGGTGCCCCAACCGGGGTTGCTGTTGCTCTGCGTGACGCCCGTAAACTCCGGGAACGCCTGAAGCAGCGTAGCCACCGGGATGGTGGTACCGTTGATCGTGCTCCCCGGCAGCAGCCCGGCGAAGGGGTTCGCCACCACCGCGGCCAGCGCATTGATGGTGGCCTGGTCGCGAACCGGCGAGCGGCTGAGGAACGGCAGCAGCGGCGTCGAAGAGATGGCATTGCCCAGGGTTCCGTGAACCTGCTTGTTGCCCACGTAGCCCACCTGCAACATCATGTCTTTGCCGATCTCCCGCTGCACGTCGAAGTTCCAGCGGACGCTGTATGGGTTCGTGATGTGGGAGGTGTAGAAACTGATGGTGTTGCCAAGGTTCGAGTTCACGCCAAGGGCTGAGCCGACCGGTGTTTGGATGCTGCCTCCGGGATAGGGATTGCTCAGCGTGGCGTACGGCGTCACGTAGCTGTCGTTGGTCGGCACCAGGTTGGTGGTCTGGCTGAAGCCCGTGGTCGGCCCGGTCAGATAGGCGCCGACACTGTTGTTGAAAACCCCAGAGCCGGCGCGGAAGACGGTCTTGCCATGGAATGCGGAGGGCGCCCAGCTCAGGCCCACCCGCGGGCTCGGGAAGAAGGCCGGCAGGGAATAGCCCGAACGGTCCGAAGACGAGGCGTAGGTCACCCCGCCGAGCGCCGAAAAAGCGCTGGCCGCAAGCTGTGACATGGGAGCCTTTGCGTAAGCCGCGGCCGCGGCCTGCGCCACCGAGTTGACCGCCGTTGGATTGAAGCCGTTCACGATGTGGTTGTACCGCTCCACGATGGGGGTCTCATGCTCGATGCGCAGCCCCACGTTGATGGTCAGCGTCGGCGTCACCCGCCAGTCGTCCTGGAGGAAGTATCCGAACAGATAGCTGCGGTAAGCATAGCCCGTGTTGACGTCGAACTGGCCGGCGGTGGGCAGGCCCAGCAGGAACGATGCCATCGAGCCGCCGAACGGCTGAGCCGATGCGCCCGTGCCGGCAATCATCCAGGTTGTGCCGAACGTAAACGTGCCCGCCGAGTAGCCCGGGCTGAGGCTGTTGGCGTCGTACCGCCGGAAATCGAAGCCGGCTTTGAGCGTGTGGCGGCCCGCAACCTTCGTCAAGCTGGTAAACCACTGGATCGACGTGAAGGGCGTCACGGAGCCGGGAGAGGTGCTCAGGCCCGCGTAGTTGTCAGAGAAGGAAATGCGCGGCATCGCCTCCCGCAGCGAATAGGTCGCCATATAGCTCGGCAATCCGAGCTGCGTCGGGTCGAAGCCGGCGCTCTTGATAAAGCTGCTCGAGTAACTCCGCGTGAAGCCCAGGCGGGTATCCATCAGCAGGGTGGGAGTGAACGTGTGAACGTCGTCGAGAACGCCGCCCCAGATGTCCAGGCCGCTGTATTGGCCGGTGGCGAGGTTCTGGAAGATGTCGGCCGTCGACTGCGTGTAAGAGCTCTCGTGCATGTTGAAGAAGAGTTTGTTCCGGGAGCCGATGCTGGCGTCCGCCCGTCCCACCCACGAGGCGAAATTGTTGATGCTCGGGTTCGGCACCACGTAGTTGTTTTCGCCGTCCGCCTTGCCCGGCTGATTGGGCGACGGGAAGTATTGCAGGTAGGCTTTCGCAACCGAGTTGATCCGCGACGCCGGAATGATGTTGCCCGCAAACGGCTGGCGAGTGATCCGGCCGCCGCTGAGGACCGCCGTCGAGGGATCGTAGAGTTGGAACCCCGAGCCCGCCGCCAGCAGCGCGGAGAAGTCGCCGCCGCGTTGGGCCACCGTCGGCACCGCCGACGTGCTCACGCCCGGGCTGGAATCCTTGAATCCTTCGTAAGCCAGGAAAAAGAACAGCTTGTCCTTGCCGTTGAACACCTTCGGCACCCTGACCGGGCCGCCCACCGTGCCGCCATACTGGTTCGAGCGGGTAATCGGCTGTTGCTGGCCCGCGGCGTTCAGGAAGAACTGGTTGGCCGCCAAAGCCGAGGTCTGGTTGAATTCGTACAGCGAGCCGTGGAACTGGTTGGTTCCACTCTTGGTGGTGATGTTCACCGTGCCGCCCAGCGTGTCGCCGTACGCTGCGTCTACCTGGTACAACTCGACCTTGACTTCGTCCACTGCGTCCATGGACGGACTGAAAGCCCCCGCGCGGGCCGCGCTGCTCATGTTGGGCACGCCGTCCAGCAGGTATTCGTTCGAGCCGGCGTTCGCGCCGCCCAGGGAGATATCCACCGCGCTGCCCGTGTCGTACGGCTTCACCTGGTTGAGCAGGTGCTTCTGCTTGGGGATGACACCCATCGCGTTGCGCGCCAAGGCCAGCGGGGTATTCCCATTCATTGGCAAGTTCGCGACTTCCTGGGTGGTGATGACCTGGCCGGATGATGCCGTCACGGAACTCACCAGCGGCGACTCGGCCGTCACCGTGACCGACTCGGTGGAACTCCCCACCTCGAGCCGGATGTCCTCGGCGATGCGCTGGTTGGTTCCCACCTCAATGCCCGAGTGCACGTACTTCTTGAACCCGGCGACTTCTACGGTCACTTCATAAGGACCCGGCGCCAGGAACGGCACTGTATAGTTACCTTCCGCCCCCGAAACCGTCTCGGAGCGCGTGTTCGTGTCAGTCTTGACGATCACAATCGTGGCGTTGGGGACACCTAACCCCGAAGGATCGGTAACCCTGCCCATTAACGTGCTGCGGAACTCTTGCGCCGATGCCAAGCCTGCAAGCGCGGCAAGCGTGACGAATACGAGAAACCAGCGTCTCACGTGACCTCCTTCATGTTCCGTAAGGAACAAACCTCTATAGGCTAGATTCTACGCCTTTCGGGCTTGCCAGTCCAATCATTTATGGGGCTCCGCATAATTATGCAGCCCCCGGCCATGGCTTTGAGCTAACCTATTGGGCAGGTCCCCCGATTCGGATCTAAACGGGGCGCGCAGCCGCTCCCCTGCCGCGCCAGGAGTGATTCTGCATGAAGACCATTTTGGTGCTGATTTGCCTTTTGACTTCCGCCGCCGTCGCGCAGAAGTTGCCGGATCTCTATCACGGCGAGACCCACGGCGATCCGCCGTTTCTCTCGGAAACCGGATGGCGTCCACTGCTGAACGGACGCGATCTCACGGGCTGGCACTCCGAGAACCAGGCCCCGCACGAGTGGTTCACGGCGAAGAGCGTGGTTTGGAGACGGGTTTTCTCACCCACGCAGCTCACCGCCAGACCGGCTCCCGGGGACCGGATCGTCAATGGCAAGGTGGGAAAGACGGCCAACCTGGTCACCGACGATAAGTTCGGCAGCTTCGAGCTATATCTCGAATTCCTCTTGGTCAAGGGGTCGAATTCCGGCGTCTTCTTGCACGGCCTGTACGAAGTGCAGGTCTTCGACAGCTTCGGATCCACAGGTCCCATGACGGTGGGCGATTGCGGCGGAATCTATGAGTTGCCGGAAGGTGGCGGCGGCTCTCCCCCGGCCAGCAACGCGGCCCGGCCGCCCGGAGAATGGCAGTCGTTTCGCATCTGGTTCCAGGCGCCGCGTTTCGACCAGTCGGGCAAGATGATGGCGAAGCCCAAGGTGCTCCGCGTGCTCCTGAACGAGATTCCGGTTCAGGAAAACGTGACGCTTTCCGGCCCGACTACCAGTCATATGAACATTCCGGAAGCCGCCAGAGACCCCATCATGCTGCAAGGTGATCACGGCCCGGTCGCGTATCGGAACATCTATATCAAAGAGTTCGAATAGGAAGCCGTGGGGCGGCCTCTTCCCAAACCACCGGGCCAGCTCACTGCACATCCACGACAAAATGGGCAAAGGCCTTTTTGCCTCCGGCGTCCTGGGCCTTAAGCCCTTGCAAATACAGATCGTGGAAGGAGAAGGTCTCCGTTTCGTTGTATGCCAAGTTATTGACTGCCGTCCATGTGAATCCCTGTACAGGATCGCCGGAAATGAACTTGTCTGTCACGTAGTTATCATCGCTATAGATGGTCGCAAATTGATCGTAAGCCGTGGAGTTTGACAGCCAATGCGCGTGCATGTCCGCCACCTCAGACCCGAGGAATACCTCCCAATTATGGCCGATCTCGTGATCCAACACTCCAAAGGCGCCCTCGATGACGGTGCCGCCCCCGATGTTATATCGGCAGATGTTCGGCACTCCGACGCCCTGGACGGATCCCATCCCGATGCCGTCCGCCAGGTGCCGGTAAGTCAAGACACTGGGCACATTCTGGTGAAATGTGCATGTGATAATAGACGACCAGCAGCACCGCGAAGGCGCGGACCCCGTCCAGGGAGGGGATTGCGCGCTGCGACAGGTTGTTTCAGAAACGGGTGTCGTCGTTCATTCCAAAACCAGCCGCATCAAGCACGCCGCCGCTGACGCCTACGCCGCAGAGACCCTATTGCTTCTCCAGCACGGTGAAAATCGACTGGCCGAAGGGCGGTTCGACGAGGGACTCGACACGCGAAAGAATCCGCACAAACACGCTATCGAAGAGCGCGATTTGCGCCTCGGATTGTTCGGTCTTTTTTAAGGATATGGGCGTTCACCCACCACCCCACGAATCCAGCCGAATTCAGGTAACGCAGCAGAACCGGCTTGAATCCGGCCGCGTGCGCCAAGCGCCTCATCGAGCTCCTTGTGTAGCGGCGAAAGTGACCGAGCTTTTCATCGATGGGGCCATAGAGGGCCCTGAAAGCAGGCACGATAAACACCGCCCTTCCGCCTCGTGGCAGCACGGCATTCATGTGTTGCAGCGCCAGCAAGTCATCCGAGATATGCTCCAGCACGTTCAGGCACGCGATGGAATCCGGAGAATACTGCCGCAGTTGGAGGAACTGCGGATCCAGGACATCGAGACACTTCCGGACCAGGTTCGGCTGGTCGGGAAGGGCGGCCCGGTGTCCTTCGATGCACTCGGGCACGATATCGATACCAACCACGATCTCGCGGCCGATCAGATAACGGGTAAAATTGCCGAGGCCGCAGCCGATCTCCAGCACTCGTTTGCCCAGTTGCTCCTCCGCCAAGCGGAACTGCCATTCGAAGTAGCGATTGGCGCGTCGCATGCGCTCCTGGTCGCGAACCGTGTATTCGGCCTCCGTTGATACCGCAGTCCTGATCGTCAAAACGCCTCCTCCAGGTTATTCATCCCGTCGTCCCGGTGCCCGCAACCGCCCCCCCCGGCCGGCGCGGATCGCAAGTCGATTTCCAAACCCGGCGGCCATGACCCACGACGGCGCTAACGCGCTCCGACGGCGGCAGGCGACACCCGCGCCCGAACCAACCGGCGCACCTGCGAGATACGCTCGCCCGCGGCGAGCCATGCGAGGTATTTGGCCTCGCGTCTCCCCCGAGTTACGGTGTCCAGAACCAGGCCGCAGGTCAACCCGATGAATCCCAATAGTCCGATACCGGTAGTCAGGATCGCGGTGGGAAAGCGCGGCACCAGGCCGGTTTCGACATAGGTGACGAAGATCGGGTAGATGAGGGCGAGCGCGGCGATCTCGAGGATAGCGGCGAGGACTCCGAAAAATAGCATGGGCCGCTCATTCTTGAGCAGGTTGACGATCATGCCCAGGATTCGGAATCCGTCCCTATATGTTTGCAGCTTGCTCGCCGACCCGGCCGGCCGCTCACCGTAGGGCGTGTCGATCTCTTGAACCGGCAGTTGCAGCGACAGCGCGTGAACCGTAAGCTCGGCTTCAATCTCAAATCCGCTGCTGAGGGCGGGAAAAGACTTCACGAACTGGCGTGAAAAGACGCGGTAACCGGAGAGCAGGTCATTGATCGAGTGACCGAATAGAAATCCGACCAGGCGTTGCAGAAGTGCATTACCCATCACATGCCCGCGCCGGTAGGCGGATGCCGAATGGTGCACCCGGCGCCCGACGACCATCGCCATGTGGTTCTCGGCCAACGCGGCGATCAACTCCGTGGCGCTCGCGGCATCGTAGGTTTCATCGCCATCCACCAGCACATAGACGTCGGCGTCGATATCGCTGAACATCCGTCTGACTACGTTCCCTTTGCCCTGCCGGGATTCGCAGGCGACCGTCGCTCCTCCGGCGCGCGCGGCCGCGCGAGTGTTGTCGGTGGAGTTGTTGTCATAGACGTAGACGCGGGCATGTGGCAATTCGCGGAGGAAGTCGCGCACCACACTTGCGATGGTGAGCCCTTCGTTATAGCAAGGAATCAGCACTGCAACTGAATCTGGAGCACAGGATGTGTCTTGAGTGTCCATTCTTCCTCCAAGGGACCGTCAGTTATGTCGCTCGGGTGAGCCACATCTCATCCGGAATTTCCATTTTAGAT
>Ga0187850_10002739_pt1 | contig 15860 bp, 14 predicted proteins | sample June2016WEW_4_15_FD_132436 | JGI IMG/M metagenome (GOLD analysis project Ga0187850, IMG submission 132436) | Peatland microbial communities from SPRUCE experiment site at the Marcell Experimental Forest, Minnesota, USA - June2016WEW_4_150 | ecosystem: Environmental > Terrestrial > Soil >... | reverse complement strand
GACCTGTGCCTGCCCAGCCCCGCAGGGGCGCCAGAAAGTAGCCCAGCGCGTGAGCGCTGGGACTCGGTCACAGAGCCCGCCAGCCCCGGTTAGGGGCGTAAGAAAGGGCTCCGCAACGATGCCTAAACCGGTTGCCGAAGGCAATCTTTCGCCCCTGCCGGCGCTTTGTTGCTGCACACTTTTTCCCATGGCTCGCGCGCGACCTCCGGGTGCCGGTGACGCGAATCAGCGAGATCGTAAACCAACGCCGGTCGGTCACATCCGATACCGCACTGCGGCCGGCGCGCTATTTTGGCACGACGCCGGAATTCTGGATGAATCTTCAGACCAGCTACGACCTGGACACAGCCCGCTCCGGCGTGGCCGCCATCGAGCGGGACGTGCGCCCGATCCAGGCGACCTAACGACCGAAGAGCGGCGGCGCGCGCAGCAGCGAGGCTTCGCCCAATCGCGCCCGTGGCACCATGCCCGCTCCAACAATTTGACCTGAACCCTCTAATCTTATACACTGCATCCCGATATCTTGATTGAGGCTACCAAGCATGCACCTGATGAATCGTTGGCTCCATCTTCTGTGCGTGGCCCCGCTGGGCGCCGCGCTATTGGGCAATCCGGCATTCGCGCAGCGGCGCGGGGGCGGCGCGGCACCGGAGGGATTGCAGTTCCGGTTCATGGGCCCCGCTGTGGGTAATCGAATCTCGGCGGTCGCCGGCATTCCGGGCGACCCGAGCACCTATTACGCGGGAGCCGCTTCGGGCGGCGTCTGGAAATCCACCGACGGCGGCATGCGCTGGACTCCCATTTTCGACAGCCAGCCGGTTCAGGCCATCGGTTCACTGGCGGTCGCCGCGTCCAATCACAACATCGTGTGGGCGGGAACCGGCGAAGCCTGGGCCATCCGCGATGTCGACATGATGGGCGACGGCATCTACAAGTCCACCGATGCCGGACAGACCTGGACGCACATGGGCCTGGATGAGACCGGCCGCATCGGCCGCATCGTCATCCACCCCACCAATCCCGACGTCGTCTTCGCCTGCGCCACCGGCCGCCTGACGGGTCCGCAACCGGAGCGCGGGGTCTTTCGCACCACCGATGGTGGCAAGACCTGGGAGCGGGTGCTGTTCGCCGACGCCAACACCGGTTGCTCCGGCCTGGCCATGGACCCCAACGACCCCAGTGTGCTGTTTGCCGGCATGTGGCAAGTTGAAATGCACACCTACGCCATGTTCAGCGGCGGCCCTGGGAGCGCGGTCTACGTTTCGCGCGACGGCGGCTCGACCTGGAAGCGGCTGGAGGGTCATGGCCTGCCCAAGTCCCCCGTCGGGAAGATCGACGTGGCGGTGGCCGCCAAGGACTCCAAGCGCGTCTATGCGCTGATTCAGACCGCGGATCAGGGCTCGCTTTGGCGATCGGACGATGGCGGCGAAAACTGGATCGCGGCAAGCTGGCAGCGCGCACTCATCGGCCGCGCGGGCTACTACATTCATCTGGCGGTCTCGCCCTCCAACCCGGACGAAGTCCTGGTGGCCAACAGCAGCTTCTGGGTGTCCACCGACGGCGGCAAGAATTTCCGCAGCCAGCCCTGGGGCGGCGACACCCACGACATCTGGATCGATCCCGCCAACGCCGACCGCATTTGCGTCACCCATGACGGTGGAATGTTCATGACCACCGACCACGGTAAAACCTCCAACCGCGTTACGCTTCCCATCGGCCAGATGTATCACACGGCCGTGGACAACGACGTTCCCTATCACATTTATGGCAACATGCAGGACGACGGCACCATGCGCGGGCTGAGCACCACGCCCGAAGCCGGCCCCAATGTGCCGGGGCTTGGCGGCGGGTTTGGAGGCGGGTTTGGCGGCGGAGGCCGGGGCGGGGGAGGCACGTGGGAGCATGGGCTGGGAGGCTGCGAATCCGGCTTCACCCTTCCGGACCTCACCGACACCAACATCATCTGGGCCTCCTGCTACGGCAACGAAGTGACCCGCTATGACGCCCGAATCAGGACGGCCCGCTCGGTGAGCCCCTGGCTGCACACCTTGGATTCGGAGCCCGACAAAGTCAAATATCGATGCCATTGGACCCCGCCGCTGGCCATCGATCCTTTCGACCACAACACCGTCTACTACGGCTGCCAGATGATTCTCCGCACCACCAACAGCGGCGTAAGCTGGAGTGAGATCAGCCCCGATCTCTCCACCAAGGACCCCAGCCGCATCATTTCCTCGGGGGGCATTGTGGGAGACAATCTCGGCCAGTTCTACGGCGAAGTGGTCTTCGCCATTGCTCCTTCGGAAGTCCAGAAGGGCCTCATCTGGGCCGGCACCAATGACGGCAAGGTCTGGTACACCAGGGACGGCGGCGCGCACTGGAACGACGTCACTAAGAACATCGCCGGCCTGCCGGCCTGGGGCACGATTTCCAAAATCGAGCCTTCCCATTTCGACGCCGGCACAGCCTACCTCTGCGCCGACTTCCACCTGATGGACAACCGCGATCCGTGGGTCTACAAGACCACCGATCTCGGAAAGACCTGGACCAGGATCGGCGACAACCTCCCCAAAGGCCCGCTGGCCTACGCGCGGGTGATCGCGGAGAATCCCAACCGCAAGGGCATGTTGTTCGTGGGCACCGGCAACGCGCTCTATTACACGCTCAACGACGGCGCCACCTGGAAGCAGTTGAATGCGGGGCTTCCGGCTGCTCCGGTGTCGTGGGTGGTGGTGCAGAAGCGGTTCCACGACCTGGTCCTCTCCACTTACGGCCGGGGAATCTACCTCATGGAAGACATCACGCCGCTGGAACAGGGCATCCTGGAAACTTCCGACGCGCCCGTGCGCTTGGCGGCGCCGCGTCCCGCCTTCCGGTTGGCCCGCGGCGCCGACCGCGCCCTGTTGAACTACTCGCTCAAGGCCGCGCCCGCCAAGCCCGTGGAGATCGAGATTCTCGATTCGAAAGGGACGCTGGTGCGCACATTGCCGCCTGCCACGGGCCGCGCCGGTCTCAACCGGACGCCCTGGGATCTGCGCTATGAGCCGCCGCGGCCGGTGGCGCTTCGTACCACCCCGCCGGAAGATCCGCACATTTGGGAGGAGCCGCGTTTTCAGAACGCCCAGACGCGGCCCATCACGCACTGGGGCATCGCACAGGCCGAGGTGGGTCCGGTGGCTGCTCCCGGCAGGTACACGGTGCGGCTCACCGTGGATGGGCAGTCTTACACCCAGCCGCTGGAGATCCTACGGCCCCCCGACAGCCATGGCACGGACGCCGACCTGCAAGCCTCGGTCCGGCTGCAACTCAAGGTGCGCGACGACATCAGCACCGTGTCCGACATGACCAACCAGATCGAGTGGATGCGCCGGCAGCTCGAGGACCAGCGGAAGACGGCAGCCGGCCAGGACGCTCTGCTCAAGGCCATGAGCGCCATCGACCAGAAGCTGCAGGACGTGGAATATAAGCTCATCTCGCGGGCGGAAGCGCTTAGCGATGACAAGTATTTCGTCACCGCCGACAAGCTTTACCTCAACTTCATCTGGCTCAACGGCGAGATCGGCACGGGCGGCGGAGACGTGGCCGGCAGCGCGGACTATGGCCCCACAGAAACCGCCCTCGGCCTGGTGCTCAACCTCGAAAAACAGCTCCAGGCCGTGCAGGTTGAGTACAAGAGCGTGATGGAGAAGGATGTTCCGGCGTACAACCAATCGATTGCGGGAAGCGGCATCGCTCCACTCCAGACCACCGGCGCGCCGCCCCCGCCGCCCCGCTCGGGGGGACGTTTCGGCGGCGGGTAACGGCTCATCCCGGAAAACCCCTTGCGGGTGTGCGACAAACCACGGTGTCCTACAGACCACGGCACTCTGTTGTAGGGGCCGGGCATGCCCGGCCCCGACGCACGGATCGCACATTCCTCTTGACATGCGCGTTGCGTCATGCTAAATTTCTAGCATGATGCTAAAAATCCAGCAGGAGCCGCGGCCATGAGCGCGTTGCCAGGACTCAGCCGGCGGGAGCGCCAGATCATGGAGATCCTCTACCGGCGCGGCAAGGCGTCCGCCTCGGAGGTGCGTGAGCTTATGGAGGACGCGCCCGGCTATTCGGCGGTGCGCGCCATGCTGCGGGTCCTCGAGGAAAAGGGACACACCCGGCACCAGGCGGAAGGGTTGAAGTACGTGTACATGCCGACGGTGGCGCGCGGGAAGGCCAAGCGGTCGGCGGTGAAACACCTGTTGGACACATTCTTTGCCGGAAAGCCCGAGCAGATTGTGGCGGCGCTGCTGGATGTTTCCGCCACGCGCCTGACGCGCGAGGAACTGGACCGGATGTCGGAAATGATCGAAAGGGCCAAGCGGGAGGATAAGTAGATGTTGGGCTGGAACGAGTCGGCGTGGTTTTCGATTTTGGCGAGCGTGGCGCTCAAGAGCACGGTGGTGCTGGGCGTGGCATGGTTGGCGGCATGGGCGCTTCGAGGGCGGTCCGCGGCCTTTCGGCACCTGCTGTGGACCGGCGCGGCCGCGGCCGTGCTGGCGTTGCCCTTCCTGTCAGTCGGGTTGCCGGCTTGGCGCGTTCCGGCGTCCGGCGCGCTCCTTCCGTTTGACCCAAGCGTGGTGTTCCAGGTAGGCAGCTCCGCGGCCGTGGAGCCGCCTTCGCCGTCTTTGCCTGCTTCGGCCACGGCCCGCCGCGTCGTGGCTGGGCCGCGCTATTACGATTGGAAGATCTGGCTGATGTTGCTCTGGGCCGCCGGCGCGGCCGTGGCTTTCGCGCGCATGCTGGCGGCGTACATCGCCATGCGGAGCGTCCAGCACGCTGCGCATCCCTTCCCGGATGACGGCCTGGCACGCACGCTGGCCCAAGCGCTGGGGATTCGCTGCGAGGTGCGTGTGCTCGAAAGCCGCCCCGGTGGCATGCCGATGACCTTTGGACTGGTGCGGCCCACCATCTTCCTGCCCCCGGAAGCAGTGGAATGGAGCGAGGAGCGCCGCCGCATCGTGCTGTTGCACGAACTGGCCCACGTCCGCCGCGGCGATACAGCCACACACCTGCTGGCGCGCACGGCCTTGAGTCTCAACTGGTGGAACCCGCTGGCATGGTCCGCCTGGCGCGAGTTTCTGAAGGAGCGCGAGCGCGCCACCGACGACCTGGTGCTGAACGCCGGCGCCCGCGCGCCGGATTACGCGGGCCACCTGCTGGAAGTGGCGCGCACCCTGCAATCCGCGCCGGCGACCGCGTGGGCCGCGGTGGCCATGGCGCGGCGGTCGCAGCTCGAAGGGCGGCTGCTGGCCATTCTGGATTCGAGCGTGAAGCGCCATGCGCCGGGACGCGTGGCGGTGCTGGCCGCCACGCTGCTGGCCGTCGCCGCGGTGGCCCCCTTCGCAGCCATGCAGGCACAGACCCGGGAGCAGCAGACCACACCGCCGAAGGTGGACGACACGGTCCGTTTCCGCGCTGCGGCTTCGGGCGCCGCCGTGGCGCAGCAGACGCCGCCGCCAAGCGTGGACGACGCCGCGGGACTCGTGAAACTCGGTGACCAGGCGCGCCAGCAAGACCATTTCGGTGAAGCCCTCGGTTACTACAACAGGGCCGTGGCGGCGGTGGGCGACCGGCCTGAAACGGCTGTCGCGCTTCTCTATCTGGGAATCAGCCGATATCCAGCGGAACCCGCCCAGGCGCTCGACTATTTCGAGCGTGCCCAGAATGTCGCGCCATCCGGCCCTGTGGCCGGACCGGCGATGACTTGGCAGGCCGTGGTCAAGCAGCACCGGGAAGGCGAAGCTCCAGCCGCCGAATCGCTCTATCGGGCCGCGCTGGCTATCGAGCAGGCGAACTCGCCGGAGGCGGCCCTCACCATGGAATTCCTTGTGCACTTTCTGCGGGAGCAGGGCCGGGTAAGCGAAGCCGAAGCCATGGAAGCGTCCGCCAGTGAGATCCGCAAGGCGCGCGTCGCGCGATTGTCGCCCAAACGGGAAGCCACTGCCCAGGCTTCAAGAGTCGGCAGCGGCGTCACCGCGCCGGCGCTCGTGTACAAGCTGGAGCCGAGCTACACCGTCGAGGCGCGCGCCGCGAAGGTCCAGGGAACGGTGTTGCTCAAAGTGGTGATCGGAACAGATGGCAAGGCCTGCGATATCCAACTGCGCAAGGGCGTGGGATACGGGCTGGACGAGCAAGCGCTCGACGCCGTCACTCAGTGGACCTTCAAACCTGGAATGCGCGAGGGCGTGCCGGTGGCCGTGCAGGCCACCATCGAGGTGAATTTCAAGCTGCTGTGAGGGGCCGGGCATGCGGAACGCACGCAACGTGCCCGGCCCCTACTTCGGATACACCCGGAAATCGTCGAAGTAGGTGACTGAGTCCGCCACGGTCCACAGGCCGACTTTCCCGGCAGCGGCGAACGTGTTGTCCCAGCCCTGCAAAATGCGGCGGTGGTCCAGGTACACCTGAAAACGGTTGCCGCGGACCGATACCTTGAGGATGCTCCAGGCGTTGGCGGGGATGTCGTGCTTGACTCCGGGCGCCAGCGGAATTCGGCGGCCGTTTTCCACCTTGTAAAGCGCCACATTCTCTTCCAGCGCGTTGGCCCTGGCGAGGTAGTAGTTGTTGGCGTCCCGGTAGCGCCAAACCAGGCCGCCTCCCTGGTTGTCGCGCCCCGCCACCGGCTTGATCCGCACGCTGACATCGCCGTCGCGGAGACTCACATTGTCGAGAATCGCCAGCGGAAAGCGGTCACCCGTCGGGTCGTTCGAGACCTGGGCTAAAACGTACGGCTGAGTCGGCGCAGTCCCGTCTTTGCGAATCTCCCAGCGGGGCGCGCCACCGCGGTTGGTCATGGCCACCGTCCAGCCGGGCGGGGGCATGCCAAGGGGACCGTTGTCGAAGTTGATTACCTTTCCGGTGGACGCAATCAACCCGACTGAGACGAGCCAGCTTATGGTTTTCATACGGCAGCACTACGGGCAAGTGGCGCGTGCGCCCCCTTCACCCATGCTTCCATTATACCCGGGCTGGCACGCGGCAAAGGCCTCATGATATCCATATCGGCACAAAACGGCTCAGGTACAGGCCAGTTTTCTGCATTGGCAGATTACATTACGCCACCGTCGGGCGGAGCTTCGCCCGCTCTGAACAGATCCCTGCGTGTCCAGTGGCTCATTTCGGTTCCCAGGGTCCACCATATCACGCAGGCGCGGAAGGCGGCGCAGACGGCGAAGCAAGCTCCGTGCGCCTACTTCACCGCCTCCGCCGCGTGGTACAAACTGCGCACCAGTGGGCCCGATTCCACGTGTGCGAAGCCCATCTCGTATCCCGCGCGGCGCCGGGAGTGGGGTAGGAGCGCCGCCAAGGCAGACGGCCAAGCCACGCTGTCTCCGCTTCGCGGGTTCCGCTGCTTGGCCAAGGGGGATAGGGCTGCGCTCTCTCCTCTTGGGTCCCCAACCCGGAGAGGCGGCGGCACGCCGGTCGTTCGCTATCGAGGCGCGAACGCTCGGAGCATCAGTGGGAGCCCCTTTCTACAGGTTTCCGAGGCATCTCCTGGGGTGATGCCCGGCTGCCTGTCGGCAACATCGACCGGGGTCGTTGCGGCCGTCAGCGATGTCCGCCGGGGGAGCCGCCACCGATCGCGGCATCCCGGGTGCTAACGTCTTGCAGATAACCAGCGCCGCGAAGCGGCGTCTGTGCCGATCCACTTGTTAGGTGCTTCAGTCCCAGAACCTGACCCCAAATCCGACAGGAACCGTTCGTGCACAAGGCCGAGAACGGCTCGCGTGGCTCAACGACTTGGACGGGTCAACCCGTAGGGCCTGGCTTGTTCGACCATTTCCACGCGCCCATGTGTTGGAGGATGTGAACGACCTCCGCCCTCGCTTCCAACCAGTCCCGCACGGCGTCACTCACATCCTCAAGTTCGCCGCGGAGCCTCGCTCTTGTAGCTACACACTGGTCCAGGGCTTCTCTCACCCTCGTCGAGGACACATCACCCGGTTCCTGCGCTTCCTGTTGGAGAAACGCAATCCCGTTGTCAACGGTGACCAGTGCATGTTCGAGTGAGCGAGTAGACTCTTGCATCTCTGCTATACGGTTCTCGACTCTTGCGTATTGCTCGGTCATCCTCCGTACAATCCGTGCATCGGCGCATGATTTGCATAACCCCTTAGTTGTCAGTCCAGCAAGTTCGAGCGTTGAGGTCGAACTTAGGACTGTGGCGCCACAGTTCGTGCAGCTTGCTTCTGACGACGCGGCTTCCGCAGGTCGCGAGCCTGCCGCGGATACCGTAGGCGCGCCTACTGTCCGCGCACGTCTTCTCAGCCACGTCTTCAGCCACATGTTCAGCCTGCCTCCCGTGTCGCCTCAGGAAGTTGGCCAGGCAACTTCGGCCTTCTGGCCATCAGAGGTGTCGGGTTGCACTCCGTGGGTGCGCCTCGTGGGGCGTGGACCGTGTGTACCTGCACGGTTCTTCGGTCCTCAATTTCATCATCATTCTGGGACCAATGGCCCGTTCGTGTCAAGGTCGGAGAAAAAGGGGAACCACCGGTATTACGGACCGTCGCGTGCGTGTCGACAGGCAGCACCGAAACGGCGTTGCGGCTCCGCCCCTGGGAGAATCTATCTTGTATAGCAGAGGTCTTCCCGGGCGCCGACGATCGAGCCTACAGCAGCCCTATCACCAGGATGGAGCGAGTGCCGCCGGTGGTCCTGCCACCGGCCCGATGAATCAGGCGCCGTTCGCCTACTTCACCGCTTCCGCCGCGTGGTACGAACTCCGCACCAGCGGCCCCGATTCCACGTGCGCGAAGCCCATCTCACATCCCGCGCGGCGCAATTCCTCGAACTCCTCCGGCGTGGCGTAGCGCACGATGGGCAGGTGCTTCGGCGAAGGCCGCAGGTATTGGCCTACCGTCAGGATATCGACGCCGCGCCCGCGCAGATCGCGCATCACCTCCAGCACCTCCCCGTTGGTCTCGCCCAGGCCCAGCATCAGACCGGATTTCGTCGGTGTCGCGGGCGCCACACGCTTGGCGTAAGCCAGAACGTCCAGCGAGCGTTCGTAGCGCGCGCCCAGCCGCACCTGGCGGTAGAGCCTCGGCACGGTTTCGGTGTTGTGGTTGAACACGTCCGGAGCGGCTTCCATGACTGTCTCCACAGCCGCGCGCTTGCCTTGGAAGTCCGGCGTCAACACCTCGACGCGGCAGCCGGGGACGCGCTGGCGGATGGCGCGGATGGTCAGAGCGAACAGTTCCGCGCCGCCGTCCTCGCGGTCGTCGCGGTCGACGCTGGTGATCACCGCGAATTTCAGCGCCATGGCTTCCACCGCTGCGGCCACGCGCCGCGGTTCGTCGTAATCCACGGGCAGCGGCGCGCCCTTTTCCACCGCGCAAAATCCGCAGCGCCGCGTGCACACGTTTCCCAGGATCATGAACGTGGCGGTCCGGTGGTTCCAGCATTCCCCCACGTTGGGGCAGGCCGCGCTCTCGCAAACCGTGTGCAGCCGCAGCCGCCCGATGAGTTCCTTCAGATCGCGATAGTTCTCCCCCCCCGGCGCGGGCGCACGCAGCCACCGCGGGCGCGGAAGCCCGCTGGTTCCGGGACCGGGCTGGGGAGAGATGGAGACGAGCACCTGTTTCTATTTTAAGCCATAGCCCCATCTGTCTTTCAGTCCATCAGCATTGGTCCTGTCCCATAGCTCCCGCTCCGCGGTTTCTTCTTTCCACTTCTTGCGATTCGCCTTCAGCGTGGCGTAGGAGGCGTTCGCTTCTTCCCAGAACTTCTGCTGCCGGTACCTTTTGATCGCCTTTTCGAGCACCGCTGCCATGGGCCGCCTTTCCTTGCGGGCAAACTCGCGAAGAATCTCCCGGTTGGGCCTCCCCTACGCCTACGGCGCCGCCACCTTCACCCACGCCGCCGTGTTGCACAACCCTTCCCAATTCCCTTCCGCGATGGGAATGCCGTTCTGGCGCCGCTCCGCCTCGGTGCGCCACTCCGGATCGCCCGCCACCAGCACCTCGTCGTAGCCCGGCGCTGGGGCCGTCGTCTTGATGAGGTTCACCAGCTCTTCCACGCGCGCGGTGAACTCCTCCAGCGGCATGAAACGCGCCACCTCAATCGCTATGTAAGCCTGACTCACCCGCGCCGTTTTGCCGCGGAACCGAATGCCGCTGACTTCGTTGGGCATGGCGCCGCCGCTCAGCACCGAGCACAGAATCTCCACCATCATGGCCAGGCCGCTGCCTTTGTAACCGCCCAGCGGCATGAGCATGCCCTTGTACGCTTCGGCCGTGTCAGTGGTGGGCACGCCTTCGGAGTCGAACGCCCAGCCCGCCGGAATCTCCGGCTGCCCATTGAGAAACGCTTTGAAGATGCGGCCCGCCGCCACCGTGGTGGTCGCCATGTCCAGCAGCCACGGCCCCGGCACCGACATGCAGATGGGATTGGTGCCCACCCGGCCCTGCTTCGCTTGCCAGGGCGGCACGATGGGCGAGGCGTTGCAGAACACGATTCCGATCTGCCCCGCCGCCCGCATCTTCTGCGCCCACCACGCCGCCGCGCCGAAGTGGTTCGACTCGCGCGCCACCACCAGCGCCATCCCCTGCTTCCCGGCGATGCGCACGGCATGATTGCAGCATGTCTCCGCAATCCACTGCCCCTGCCCGTTCTGCCCGTCGAACACCAAGCACGAGCCGTTCTCCGAGATCACCCGGCCGTCCGTGTGCGGGTCCACCTCGCCGGCCAGTAACTGATCGACATAAAACGGCACCAGTTGGATGCCGTGCGAATCCACGCCGCGCAGGTTGGAGGCCACCAGGGAAGCGGCCATAATGACGGCCTTGTGGGGCGGCACTCCCGCGGCCACAAAAATCTCTTCGGTGAATCGCGTAAGCTCAGGGGCGGATATGACGGGCATGAACCCCCAGGTTACCGTAATGGCCGCGTGCTCACCTTGTCCGCCGCCGGGAAGTCCGGCGGCACTTTCACGGTCACCTTTCCGGTGGCGGCCCATTCGGTTCCGCGCTGAAGCGTCACGATAAAGCCGACACACTCCATGGCTGCCACGTCGTGGCCCAGCATGGTGTGAAAAACCCGCCCGTTGCCGAAGCGGAGCGCCATCAGCATCGGCTCGTCGTGCCCGCTGCCCCGGTTGGCCGGGTCCGAGTAGGCCGTCGCCAGCACCGTCATGTTCTCACCCGGGCCGCGCATTTTGGAATACAGCTCATCGGCGGCGTGCATCCACACTTCCGGCAGCCCCCTGGTGATGGGGTGTTGGCCGTCGCGGATCGCCACCGGGAACGGCGTGCGCGCGCCGTGGTTGCCGGCGTTGCCGGGCGAGGCGTCCGAAACCAGTTTGCCATCGCGGAAGTACCAGAACGGCCCCGATTTCTCATTGCGCCCCATCCAGCCGCCGATCCCGATCATGAGATTGTACGCCGGCCAGTCCGGAAACGCGTTGTCCGCCGCATGATACGAGACAAAGCCGCCGCCGTCCCGCACGTATTTCTCGAAGGCCGCCTGAACCTCCGCCGGCCACTTGCTGCCGTTGGGAAATTCGTTGTAGTTGGAGATCACCACCTGGTACCGGGCGAATTCCGGTCTGAAAGCGCTGAAGTCGCCGCCCGCGGGAGGCGTCGTGAGGACCTCCACCTGGAACAGTCCGCCGGCCTCCAGGATCTTCTTCAGCGCGGGCGTGGTCGATTTCCAATCGTGATTGTTCTGTCCGTCGATAATGAGGGCGCGAATGGGCGCCGCGGTCAGCGCCGCGTGTCCCAACCCGGCCAGTGCCACCAGCACCATGGTCCAACTTGCTCTCTGCATGGCTTCGCTCACTCGGATTGTAGCGCAGGTGCCACTTGCAAGTTGATGGTCCATAGGGACTTGCGCAGGGCGGGAACTTTTTGCCCCGGGCGGGTGTCTATCTCTTTGCAAGGCCGGTGTTTTCCTGGTAGTTTGAAGTCAGGCTGAATGTGAGGCTACCGGTGGCCACTTCAATCTTGGACTTGAGCCCGGAACAGACGGCGGAAGACGCGGAATCCGAAGATCTCCGCCTGGTGGAATCCCTGCGCGAGGGGTCTGAGTGGGCGTACGAACAACTGCTCGTCCGGTTCCAGCAACCCGTCTACACGCTGGCTTTGCGGCTGCTGAACGACCAGGCCGAAGCCTACGACGTGGTCCAGGAGGTTTTCCTGAAAGTTTTCCGCAATATCGGAAACTTCCGCGGGCACAGCACTCTGAAGACGTGGATCTACCGCATTACCGTGAACGAAGCGCATAACGCGAGGCGATGGTTCTTTCGGCACCGCCGCCGCGAAGTGGATCTGGACGCAAGTCCGAAAGAGACGCGCAACTGGAAGGAGATCATACCGGACAGCAGCCGCTCGCCGTTTGACGTGGCCTTCGAGAGCGAACAGCACGTCATGATTGAGGCGGCGCTCGAAAAAATTAATCCCATTTTCCGCGAATCCGTGGTGCTCAGGGACATCACCGATCTGAGTTATGAGGAAATCGCGGGAATCCTTGGTGTCTCCCTGGGGACCGTCAAGTCTCGAATCCTGCGGGGCCGCGAAGCCCTGCGGGAAGAACTCGCGGGCAGCCTGAAATCCAGGCCGGCCTTGCGATTGGTGCCGAAGACGGCAGAGTGAAGTGAAGCTATGAGCTGTGACAACATGCATGAAATGGTCTCTTCGCTCCTCGACCGGAGGGTTACGGCTGAGGAGGAGGAGAGTGTTTTGGCGCACCTCGAATCGTGCCGCCAGTGCGGCGCGGAATTCGAATCCATGCGAGAGTTGCGCGGGGCGCTCCGTCAGCTCGACACTCCGGAATTACCCGCCCGCCTGGCTGAGGACCTGCGCCTGCTCGCATGGAACGAGCGCCTGCGGCGGCTTTCGCGCGCCAGTTTTTCCGCCCGCGCGCAACGCTGGGCCGCGCGCATGCAGTTGGTGTTCGATAACCTGATGCGGCCCATGGCGCTTCCCATCGCCGGCGGCGTGCTTTCCGCCCTGGTGATGTTCGCCATCCTCGTCCCGAGCCTGGCATTCCCGCATAACTTCCGCAACGACGTGCCTCTGTGGATGCTTTACACCGACCCCGCTCTGCAGGAAATGAACCCGGTGGACGCGGGTAATGAAACCGTTGTCGAGGTGACCATCGACGAGCGCGGCCGGGTCCAAGGTTATGTCGTCACGCAGGGCCAGATGACGCCGGAAATCGAGAACAACCTGATCCTGTTTTCGCGTTTCTCTCCGGCCACTATTTTCGGCCAGCCCACCTGGGGCAAAGTGCTGGTTTCGTTCCGCCGCAGCCATCAGATCAGCGTGAGAGGCTGACGGCGCTCGCGTGCCCCGCCAGAAACTCGGTCAACATTTCCTGATCAGGGGTTCCGTCCTGGAGCGCATTGCCGCGGCCGCCTGTCCCGCGCGCCCGGATCTCGTGGTCGAAATCGGCCCCGGCCGTGGAGCCTTAACCGAAAAGCTGCTGAAGCGCGCGGCGCGCGTGGTGGCGGTGGAAGTGGACCCGCGCCTGGTGGAGCGTCTCCAGCGCAGATTCGCCTCCGAGCCGCGTCTTGAAATCGTCCGCGCGGACGTGCTCGAAACCGACCTGGCGCAATGGGGCCGCGCCACCATCGCCGGCAACCTGCCGTACTACATCGCGTCGCCGATTCTCGAGAAGGTGCTTCGCCTCAACCCGCCCCGCGCTGTCTTTCTGATTCAGAAGGAGGTGGCGGAGCGGCTCGTGGCGCAGCCCGGTGATCGCCAATATGGATACCTCACGGTCAGGACCGCGCTGTTCGCGGACGTCCACCTGCTTTTCGAGGTGAAACCATCGGCCTTCCACCCGCCGCCAAAAGTGGATTCCGCGGTGGTGCTGCTGGAGCCGCGCGCCCGCGATCCGGGCCTGCCTGACCGGGACGCCTTCCTCCGCTTCGTCGCCCAATGTTTCCGGCAAAAGCGCAAGACGCTCCGCAACAACCTGGCCGGCATCTGCGGAAAGGAAGTGGTCGATGCCTGGCCCGAAGCCTCCCTCCGCGCCGAACAGGTTTCGCTCGCGGGATTCGTGGAGATGTTCGGCCGTATCCCTTGAAGCTGTCAGCCATCAGCACCCCTGCCGCGGCGGGCCGCGATTCATAGAACCAGAAACTGCCGCTTTGGCTCGACATAGAATCAGTGGCTTACAGGCAGTTTCTGGAGAGCGTTCAGCCGTCAGCTTAAGCCAGCGCGGCTGAAAGCTGATCGCTGAGAGCTTCCTGCACCCTATCGCACCAGCGCTTGCGCCGCCAGCACGATCCCCAGCCCCACAATCGCCGAGATCACCTTCGACGCGGTCCACGACTTCAGCGTCTGCGGCACGGTCAAGCCGAAGTACTGGCTCACCAGCCAGAACCCCGCGTCGTTGACGTGCGAAACCGACGTGCCGCCGCAGCACAGCGCCAGCACGACTAGGTCCGTACTATAACCCGGAATGGATTTCATGATCGGCGCCACAATTCCCGCGGCCGTGATGATCGCCACCGTGGCCGATCCCTGCGCCACCCGCAGCGCCGCCGCAATCACGAACGCCACCACCAGCGGCGAAATCGAGGAGGTGATCAGCAGGTTTCCCGCGTATGGTCCGACTCCCGAATCCACGATGATCTGTTTGAGCGCGCCGCCTCCCCCCATGATGCACAGCAACCCGCCCATGGGGGCCATCGATCCCGTCGCCAGTTTGGCGGCTTTCGCGAACGTGAGTCCGCGCCGCAAGCCGAAGAAATACAGCGCCGCCAGCGCCGCGATGGTCAGCGCCGTGAACGGATGCCCGAGAAACACCGCCGCGCCGCCGTGTGGCACTTTCAGCAGGCTCGCGAGCGCGGCGCCGAAAATCAGCACCACTGGCAGAAGCAACAGAATCACCGTCGGCAGCGGCGCCGCCGGGGCGCGCCCTGGGCCGTTCTCCACGGCCTCCGGCGCCAGTTTGGCGATCTCCGGCACCGGAACATACGTCCGCCTGGCGATCCACACGCCGTACCAGACGCCGCTCACCACCGCCATGGGGATGGACACCGCGATGCCGAACAGAATCGTGTGCCCGAGATCGGCGCCTAGCAGTTGGGCCGCCGCGGCCGGCGCCGGATGCGGCGGCACCAGCGAATGCACGATGGTCAGCGCCGCCGCCATGGGAACCCCGTAGAACAGCAGCGAACGCTTGGTCTCGCGCGCCAGGTTCCACACCAGCGGGACCATGATGATGAACGCGACCTCGAAGAAAATCGGCACTCCCACCAGGAATGCCGCGATCAGTATCGCCCAGGCGGCGCGGTCTTTGCCGAATTTCGCCAGCAGCCAGTCGGCCAGCGTGCGCCCTCCACCCGAATACTCCACAAAGGCCCCCATCATCGCGCCCAGCCCCACCACCACCGTGATGAACCCCAGCGCGTCGCCAAAGCCGTCCTGGATGGATTTCAGCACCTTGTCGGGCGGCATCCCGGCGGCCAGCCCCAGCGCCATGCTGGAAATCAGCAGCGCCAGAAACGCATGCAGCTTCACCACCAGGATCAGGAGCAGGAGCAGCGCCAGCGCAGCCGCCGTGAGCAGAATCAGGTAGGCGCCGTGTGAGGGCATGAAACGGCCATTCTACACCCTGGCGGTCACCCGCCCGCCGGTGAGCCATCGGCCATCACCGCGCTCTCGATCCCCGCCGGCGCGGCGGTATGGCGCTGGGACTGGTTGGGGATCGCGATATCGAGCAGATCCACCGGAAATCCGGCGTTGGCCAAGTGCCCCGCCCCGCCACGTTATCATAGGCTCGTAATGCCCGGAGATCATTGGAACGGATGAGCGACTTCCCTTCTCTCCGCAAGACGCCTTCCTGGCTGCCCCAGTTGCTGGGCTATGGCCTTG